>Ga0302267_10000358_pt1 | contig 60142 bp, 53 predicted proteins | sample III_Bog_E1_3_FD_194555 | JGI IMG/M metagenome (GOLD analysis project Ga0302267, IMG submission 194555) | Peat permafrost microbial communities from Stordalen Mire near Abisko, Sweden - III_Bog_E1_3 | ecosystem: Environmental > Terrestrial > Soil > Wetlands > Peat | place: Sweden: Abisko...
TGAATTTCCAGACGAGAACGAACGGCAGGAACAGAATCGTGAGCGCGAGTTTGACCAGCTTCCAGCGTCCGGCCGCCGAGAGCGAGCGTATCCACTGAATGATCAGGTAAACGAGCAGCACAAAGATCGCATATTGGATTGCGAATGGCGCATATTGCACGACAGCTGTGTTCATGAAGTCCATTAGCGAGTCGATCATCCTTACTCCTTTCCGGGCACGATGGCGCGTGCCCGAGGAATGTTTGTTGGATTGGAGAAGAGGAGTCCCGGCGCTACGCCGAGTGCCTGGTGCCCATGCCGAAGGCAGTTGGCACGTCAGGCGGCCGAAGCCGAGCTACAAGATGTAGCTGTTCTCAAGGAAGAGTTCTATCTCCCCGGGAGGAAGAGTCTCCTCGTCGGGGTCGTAGAGTTCCGGATCGCGATATTCGCATTCCCGATCATCAAGGCAATCCTCGGGGTCTCCAAAGGTGGGACCGTTGGCGCGGGCATAGGCGGCTCCCTCATCCAGGGCTTCGTTGAAGCGCTGAGCGCCTTCATCACTCCAGAAATCAGAAGCCGCTTCTTCCTCCTCTCTCGGTTCATTTGAGGGTGAGTTGTCGTTTGTCATTGCCATCCGATGTCTCCTTCCGCGGGCAGGCTTCTGACCAGGCCTGACCCGCATCTTGATTGTCGGAGCAAACTGGCATCCGGAAATTGAACCAGTACTTTGGAGTTGTTCCACCCAGGCACATCGATTCCATCAAGAGATTGCGTAGTTCAGCCGCTGCACGGGGGTTTCGATGTCTTTCGAGGATCGAGATCCTCGAAGCGCAGGATCACCGCGGTCAGGCCCAGGGCCCGGGCCAGCGGCAAAAGTTTGCTGACGGGGAGGAGTACATGGCCGCATTCCAGCCTGGACAGGTAACTCCGGTCCAGGTTTGCGACCAGGTTTGAAAGCTGCGACTGAGACATGCGGCATTGCTTACGTAAAATACGGACCAATGTGCCCACACTGTGGGCAATCTGGTTCCTCTGTTCTTGAGGGCAAGAACCATGCAGGTTGTCGATGTCAATCTTCACGTACCGCAGAGGAAGAGAGTGATGGCAAGCGATGCAATTGCCGCTACGCGGGTATTGGCGTGTGTTGCAGCGCCGGCAGGTGATGGTTTCGTTGTCGCGAATGGAGGGCAGAAATTGAGTAGACATGGCTTTCCTTTGAACACGCTTGAGGTAAAGTCGTCGGAATGATGAGAGGTCCCGGCCGACGTTGGTTGGAGAGGAAGCGGTGCGCGGCGCCACACTTCAACGATGAAGCCTGCTGCTGAAAACGAGCAGCAGTCTTCGCACGCAGGCAGGTTGTTGGAGATCGAAGCGAAATCAAGATCGCAGCGATCCTCAGTTGGAGGTGATTTCTCCGCGTTCCCCAAGAACCGCTTCTAAATTGAAGTCGCGGGCATCAGGAACGTGTGCAGACCTGGACTCTATACATGTGAAATTGGATGGTGGGACGTGAAGCCTGTAGTTTCCCGCTTGAACGGACTCCGGCGAGTGGACCCTATACCCTCCGATCCACAGTCGATCGCTGAGTGCAACCGCGTATCCGTAGGCGGCCAACTGATTTTCGATCTCATCGTTGACCGAGTCAGGCGGCACGTCCGCGTAGCCGCGGTCGCTCCTCTCGACTGCCGCAATTAAGTTCACTACTGCACGATGCATTTCGTTCCTTTCATTTGTTTTGTCTTGCTCGCGAAGATCTCTGTGGGGCTATCTGTTGGCTCCTTGCTTTTGGTAGAGTGCATGAACCTGATTTGTACGACTGGCGCAACTTTTCCCCCTCCGGCAAGGCGGTCAGGAGTAGGCCGTAAGTCTGGGATGGAGGGGGTTATGACGGGAAGGAATTATCCGATGACCTAAACCTGAGGCAGGAGCAAGACAGGACTTGAGCGGGGATGCGATGCTGAACCTGAGTCAGTCTCCCGTGCCCTGATCTATAGGCAAAGTCGATCAATAATCGGGCGTCGGTGTACCACACGTGCCCTGAATTTCGTGACTTAGGAGGGAATATGGCCCACAAGATTGGCCAGATCATTCGTCGCGGGTCCAGTACTTGGCTGGTGCGCATTTACGCAGGCGCAACCCCGAAAACCGATAGCGGAAAAACATCGGTCAATTCATTCGTGGCGGATTGAGGTTCGCTCAGGCCCACCTGAATCGGATGCTCGCGGAACAGTATCTCGGGCGCAACATCTCTTCCCCTGGCCAATCGGTAGGCCAGTATCTTGATCACCGGCTGGATGTCTGTGCTCGTCCCCGCCGGTCGGCGAAGAGCTTCCGCGACTACTCAACCCTGCTCGCGCGATACGTTCGTCCAAAATTGCGAGAAAGGCGATTCGCCGAGTTTTCCGCAGCAGAAATTCAGGGGCTCTACAGCGAGTTGATGAACCGAAGACTGTCAGGACGCGCGATTCGTTACACGCACTCGGTCTTATTGTCGGCGTTGCGTATGCTCATCGAGCAAGGTTTCGGAATGCGCGGTTGTGCACGAACTGCCCGAAGTCCCGTGACGGTTGTCACAAGAGTCTCTGGCCGGTCGGGCGGGGAGCCAAGCGGGGCAGGGGCTTCTTCGAGCCTGATTCCTCCCGCCGTCTCTGAACCTCACGGAACACAAAGTGACTTTGCGGAGTTGCAGGTGATTCCAGACCGCGCAGGCGATGGGCGAATGAAATCGCGGAAAGCCTCCGCCGGATTGTGGCGTAGCTCATCGGTGGGTTAGCAGCCGCGAACGAACTTACGTAGAGAACAACCGCTTCGACATTCGTTAGCAGATACGCCAGATTTTTGCGGGTTGTGAAAGCACCAAAGGAGGCGATGTCTAATTCGAATGCTTTGATCGTTGCGGGAGCCTTGGCGACCTTGTAGAAGCTTTCGGCCTGAGCTATCAGGCCGGAAAGATCCGGACCAGCTGCACAGAGAGATGACTCGAGTTCATGCATGTTGTGTCTCCTCGTTCGCGGTCCGCAGGGCGCGGGTGCACAGCGATGGTTGGGGCCGGATTGTGCAGCGAAGAGAGGATCGGCAGGGGAAATTCTGAGGTTCTTGAGCATTGGCAGGTGCTCAATCAAAGGAGCGATCAGGTCTCAACTCAGGGTGCAATGCAGTCCAACTAGATCTTTCAAGACTTAATCGAACGAAGTCTGCGGTGGCACTCGGTCCCGCGCATGTGTCTTCTAGTGCTGCTGAAATGTGGCCGAAGAAAGGTAACCTCCCGGTAACCGAGGGTACTAAGTAAACTTTTCTTGCGTTTTTCGGATTCACCTGTAGAACATAAGTATAGCCGGGGCGATTTGACTCCGGGGCGCGCTGGGGCGCGAAGACTCCGCAGGATCGTAATACTCGGCCAGCTCACGGCCGCCCAATGGGCGCCGGGCCTGACTAAGTCCAGAGCGGCAGGCCACTTCGTGCCACTCGCCAGAATTGGAAGATTGGGATCACGTCTCGCCGGCAGCGGAACATCGTGTCGTCTGGACGGTCGGCTGACACGTTCGAGTTCGGTCTGCCGGGTCCCGAGATATTGGACAGCGTGATGCTTGCAGATGATGTTCTCGAATTTTGCGAGACATGGTGAGTTTGCGCGTCAACGGCGTTCCATCACAGCTGCCGAAGTGAGAAGAGCCAGGAGAGTTGTCGATGAATCCGGGGGATATCACCGCCCCGTGATCGCGACCAGGAACGTCCGGGGCCGGCACAGAGCGCGTTGTGCCCGGCTTAGGAAACCAGCTCCCTGATGCATGCTTCCAAATCTAATCCAGAAAAGATCGCCTACGCCTGCTAAGGCTGCCCGCGCCACCGCCGCGCCCACAATCCAGTCGTGATTGTCTGGGCCTGTCGCACGGGATTTTACTGACTGCGGATCACGATCCGCCGTTACGCGCATTCTTTGCGCGCGCAAGCGCGCGAAAGGATGAGACATGGGAGAGTACCAGGATCCAACTGATGAACCAAACGACGACAAGACGTTTTCTTTGACGCCGCCCCCACCGTCCCAGGCACCGCCGAAAGAAACCCTGCAGGCGAAACTGCCACGCTTCGCGCTCCGAACCTCTCACCAAGCTCTGTCTACGAATGGGGAGCCTTCGGATGGAATCTTCACTGCGACGGAACTTTGGGAACTCTACGAGCACTTGACGGGTGATCCACTATTTGGCGCCATGCAACTGCGTCACGGCTTGTTCACGGTCGTTAACACGAGATACTTCGCCGGTGTTACCGAAGAGGGATGGTCCCCACAGTACTGCGAAGGAACGGGGCTTTACTATGTCCGAAGCACACGCAAGGGTTTGACCGAAACCTATCTTCACCGACAGGTTTTGAAACTGGAGGGAATAACTGCCAAGTTCGTCGATCACCGTAATGGCGATCCGTTCGATAACCGGTCAGAGAATCTCGTAGCGACAACCCGATCGGAAAATCTAGTGAAAGCTGACCGGAGGGCTCTCAATGCCACGGGCTATAAGGGCGTCCAGATGGAAGGTTCAAGGTTCAGGGGGCGATTCACTTATATGGGAAAGACAGATTATACGAGTTGGTTTCCAACCGCTGGTGAAGCTGATGCCGCGAGAAAATTGCTGGTAGCTCAGAAAGTTCCAACAGTCAAAGAACTGTCGGCACAAGAAAGAGAGCGATTGGCACAGTTGCGTCACGTGTTTAGGCAAATGCGTGAAGGGAAGCTAAAACTTAGATTTCATCACGTGCGGCCATTCGTAATCGGTAAAACGGCAGCCTGACCGAATTTGCATGCAGCAGGCGCAATTGGCAGCCCACGGCTTACCTTTTGCGCCTGCGCGTAACATGCTGGCTGAGATTTCGGCATCGATTGGAACGCGAAGTGTCTCCGCACATCCCGTAGCCAATTGCGCCACCCGTGCCGAGCGCTTCCCGAAACTGCCTTTGCGTGTCTCTGGGGCTGGGTCCGCGGCCGTGCTGAATACTCAGTCTTGGTACAAGTCTGAGAGCCAATCGTCTCCATCAGCGCTCTCACCGTGATTAGCCTATTCGGGATCTCTCTAGAACGGCGCGACTCACCCATCTCCATAAGCTCGCTTTCGGCGAGTTCTCGGTCTGCCGCAACACCTAGAACCTGTGAAAAAAGGTCGGCATATGAACTCCGCCCCCTAAAGATACCTTTCTTCCAGTATCCGCCGTGTGCTAAGCCCGTATAGTTTCTCAGGTCGTAGAAGCCACTCGGAGCTCCGGTGAACCCCGTTGCCAAGGGGAGTCCGTACGGTGGGATTTCCCCAGCTGCGATCTGTCCCGGCGGAAAGGCAATTCCGAGAACTCCGTCCAGCCGAGAATAGAGGCAATAGCGTCTTCCCGCGCGTCTGGTTTGCCGAAAGAAGGCAGTTGACTCAAGAAGGAGGTGAATCGGGACAGCGCCCGCTATCAGCATAAACCCACTTATCGTGATTCGTTGTGTCGGCACCTTTAGTCGCACGATCGTCTCAAGAATGACCCTGCAGCCGAGAGAGTGGCCAACGAAAAATATCTCCGAAGGAAGTACGGAATTTAGATAGGCTGCTAATCCAGACGGCACCCAAGTGCGAGCCTTTATTACTTCCAGCGGATAGGTGGGAGCCGATGCGACTGACTCAGGGAATAGTCGGGTCTATCAAGGCACGAGTGATTCACTGTCCTTCGCAGGCGATTGGATTGCGGGAGCCGATCCCTGGCCGGGTCTGCCTCGCTTCATCGCTAGGCATTCGTTTCCCGACCAGGTGACCTGGCTCAGGCCTGTGCAACCTTTGTTTGCAGGTCGAGCGCCTCCGGAATCAGAAGAGCAGTCAGAAACGTGAGCAGTTTATGAAAAGGCTCACCTGCGTCGCCTCCGGTTCGAACCAAATCGGGGAAGGAATTCCATGTGTTGGTCAGTGCGGCCAAATAAGAAGAAGTCAGATCCTCCTGCCGGCGACGGCTCCCCCGGTCCGGTCGCATCGCCCGCGCAAGTTCGACCAGGCCCATTTGTACAAACCGGCGGGAAGAAGTCGAGGCGACGAAGCGCGCGAATGCCGCTCCACACACTTCAAGCTCCAACCAGGTCCCGCACCAGGTCAGGAGCTCCTGCTCGATCAGTGCCAGCGGCTTCTGCAGGCCGGCATCCGCAGCTCGCGAAGGATGTCCTGAAAACCCCATGACTTCGCATGCCAGCTGTTCAATCGGATAGCTGAGATGAACGGTCGAATAATCCCATCGCGGGGAATCGTACGTGAAATGGATCAGAGCCCTCCACCGTTGCGCCAGGTCTGCGTCATTTTCGCAGAGGGAAGGCGCATGCCGGAAGAATGAATGGAGGAAGTCTCTGATCCAGCGGTGAGCGCCCGCCCCAAGGGACATCACCGGAGCCGCAACTTCCGCGAGCGCTTCCTGCGGTGGAAGTTTGGCGTAATAGACGCCGCAGAGCGCCATGACCCAGTGGTCGAAATCGTATTGAGTATCAAACTCCTCCGAATCTGAGTCAGCCGTGTCAGGCAACAGGTCAAGCTCAAGTTCGAGCAGTTTGTTGAAGTATGCGCGCAACAGCCCACGGTCGGCAGCCTTAAGGCCATCGAACTGGCCGAGGAAGACAAAAGCCTTGGCAAGCAGTTCCAGGTCGAGATAGGTTTCATCCCGATAAAGACGCCTGCGCGGGTTGTACGTCTTCGGTTGTGAAGCAAGCGCGGCTTCTCTCTGTTGATGCCACTTCCAATGTTCGGTGTTCTTGAGCTTCCATCGGGCGAATCGTTCGGACAGCCGGCGTGCAAAGCCAAGGTTCACAGGGTGCGACTTGAAATAACCGCGTCTGAAGCGCTGTTCGATCAGTAGGCGATAGGGCTCGAGGATGGCAGCGTCGTTGCGGTGCCCGAGCAATGTGATCGGGACTCTCACTGCAGACCAGAGAACAATTGCGCCGACCAGTTCGGGAAACCGCGTCGCCTCAACCGACCGTTGGCGAAAGGCAGCTTGCATCACCTTTCCTGCGGTCTCATAGTGGAAACTGGTCACTCCCCGCAAGAGAGCAGTCCACAACCAGTCGTCCATTCTGCTCTTGAGCAGAAACAGCGCCGCTTCAGCAACAAAAAGATCGGGTTCATCTGAAACGGATTGAGGAGAGTCAAAGTCTTTGAGAACGGATTCTGACTCTGCGGAACGCCGGAGCATTTCCCAGCAAAACGTCTCCTCAGACGGATTGTGCGACAACCAGTCGCTTCCACAGATAACCAATAAGGCAGCTCCAGCGGCCACTGCCTCCGGTCGATAGACCTCAAAGGTGCCGTCCTGCTGATCCGATTGGACAATTTGCTCGAGTCGGGCGAAGATGGACCGCGCTTCCTCCTCAGAGAGAATCCTCGAGCCATCGATCGATCGCCGGGCCTCACCGGGAAGGTTCATTGCCGACAGATTCAAGACCGGACCTGGACGCTCCGGGGCCAGCCTCGATTCGAGGTCGTCAGGAAACCGGAACACAACCTCTCTTTTGCCGCCTTCGACATCGACGATCGAGTAGTTGCTCCGGTCCAACTGAGCAATCAAGGAGGCCAATCTGGTTGGGATCTCCCCCGACGTGTCAACATTATTTTGCGCTGCAAGTACCCAACGCTTGCGATAGCCTTCGATGGTTTGGGCCGCCTCTTCGTCATTCAAGAGCAGAAACCGCGCGAAGGCAAACAAGTCATACGAGCGATGCTGCATTTTGTGCCAGGCCTCTACCAACGCAACGATCTTCTTGCCGTAACGGGCCCAAAGCCCATAAGAGCTCATGCCCATCTGGTCCTGGAATGCCGTAGAATGCTGCGCCATGAAGATGTCCAGGCTCGAAAGAAGGGGCTTCAATGGACCTTTGAATAATTCCGGGGAGTACAAGCCCACTGCAACCAGCAGGCCGAGGAATGCCGCGGACGTGGATTCGGAAAGTATGCGTTCGATTTCATGTGCGATGTCCTGCTTCGCATCGATCCGATCGTAGAGCCACTTCTCCAGGGCCATGAGGGCGCTCTCAACCGCAGTCGAATCCATTCGCATGGATCGGTGCCATTTGTACACGTTCCCATCGCCGGCGTAACTCCTGTCGAAGCCGTCGAAGTAGAGTGTGAACCCGGCCTTCGCATTGGGCCCGTAGATACGGATGAAGCCTTCCTGCCAACGGTTGGTGGCAAAATCAACGAGCCGCAAGATCGTTGTCAGCCCGTCTTCCGGAGACAATTGCAAGAAACGGAGAAATGGACCGGTGAAGTACATTGCCGGCATGTGGTTGTCCCAATATGCAAAGCCGCCACCATTGAGCAACTCCGAGCGCCGGGCTTGACCGTCGTGCTGCGGCTCCTCAATGCAAACCGCGAGCAGGACCTCTCGCGCGATGGATGGTCGAAAGACCATCAGCGCAGAGAGGGCGTCGGTGCTCAATACGGCGTCTTGAAACGAGTTCTCAACTCGCCTTCGTGGGCCATCCGGCCACGGTTCTCGCAGTTCTCCCAGGAGCAGGGAGGAGATCCCCGTTGACCGGACAATGCGCTCCGAACGGATCTCCGCTTCCGATTCCTCATCTGGGAGCCTCTCTGCGAGTAGAAGAGCGAGGTGGCCCGCTTCATCGGGAAACTCGGTCCCAGCTCGCAATATGGCTTCGAACAGAGATTTAGAAGCATCGCGAAACCGGTACCTTCGTCCTCTACGCCCGCGTTCGGCTGCAGCCGCCAGTTTCAATACCAATCTCGACACCAGCTGTCTCTTGCCGTATCCCGCCGGAACAACCCGAAGGTAAAAGGCACTCACTTCACCGGCATCGGCGATGCAATCGGTGGCGACTTCATCTGCATGCGCAGAGAGTACGTTGAGAAGGCCGTCCCAGTAGGACGGAATCGGAACTCTCATCGCTACCGAGACAGCCTCCCTGTATTCCTCTCCCAGATCCCCTACCGGAAGCGGGACAGTCGCGATGATCATGATGCGCTTCATCAGCCGCTTGAGCCTTCGTGCTCCGTCCGCAATCAGCGCGGGCCAGACGCGCTCAAGCAAATCTTCGGAGTTCGTCGCAAGCACAAGGCTGTCGGAGAACACATCGGCTGCAATCTGGCTGTCGACGTCGGTTGTCTGAAAGGAAGCGAACGCGCGTTCCCAGCCTGGCAGCCCGTCTTCACTTTCGAGAAGCGATTGGGAGAACAGACGAATGGCTCGAGTCCATCGCGGATTCTGAATCAATTCGAGGATTCTCTGGAGCCCGGAGGGTCCCGCAGCCTTCAGTGAGTGATACCGTGCCCAGTCGGCAACGACCTCATGGATAAAGCGGACCGCCGATGCGTCGGTGCGCGTCAGGTTGGCAATCTCCGGATCGCCTAATAGCTCCGTGGTCTCATATGGGATCCGGGAGAGAGGAATCGACGATCCGGTATCGCCATCTTCTTCTCCAAGAAAGCGCAGAAGGGCCCCGCGTTGATGCTGAACTCTGTCAATGCCGATCCAGCCCTTCCAGACCCAATCGATGATCTCGGTCTCTCCGATCCAGCTTCGGCCGCCCAATACTTTCTGAGTGGCCGCGGTCTTAAGGATCTGGTCGAGGGTGGCAAGATTGGTGACTACACGTCGCAGTTCCGGCCGCGCGAGAAGTGGTCTCACGAGCTCATTGTGCGCCAGGGCAGCGACTACACTCTCGAACTTCGGGCCGGCAAACGGCAACTCGGTTACCGCCGCCAAGCCCCGGCTCTCTAACTCGATCCGCGCCTGCTCCCATCGGAGCGGTTGGGCCGTGATCAACACGCTAAACTGAAGCCCGACCGACTCTCGCGCTGCGATGACAAGCTCCGCCAATCGCTCATGGGCGGTCTTGCTAAACTGCTCGATCGCGTCCGCGACGATCAGGACTGGTCGTGATGAGCCACGGAGCATGTCCGGTAGCTGCGTGGCAAGGCCCAACTTTCTCGCGAGAATCGACTGGTTTTCTACGTGAAGTTCCTGACCGCTGAGCCAGATCAGATTCTTGCGCTCGCGAGTTTGTCGCACGTAGCTTCTTAGGATGGACGATTTGCCGATGCCGGATTCGCCGGTGATTGCGAGTGTGCCGCGATGGACGATCCTGGATGCGACTTCGCCGAGAATTCCGCTCCAATCGATGCGCGTGTCGACGCCCGAGACCGCACGGACGGCCTCGCAATTGGAGAAGGAATGATCGTTTAGCGATTTCCAGGCGCCTTCATAGTCGGGATGCCCATTGAGTTGAAATTCGCCTCTCAACAACCCAAGCAGACTGGACAGTTCAATGGCTCCGCCCGCCACTCGATGATTCGAAGCAATGGTTTGTAACTTCTCCCAGAGATTCTTGCCGGTCGTCAGTGTTCCGCCAACCAGTTCAGAGGCGCAGTCCCGTATGGCCGCGCTGTCTGTTCGCCTTGAAACATGCGCAACATAGAGCCGGGCCATGAGGCGTGCCGAGTCTCTCGCCGTGGCCCCCTTTTTGGCTTCGTCCTCAGGAAGCAGACTCCTGAATATCGACCTTTCGATTGCGGACGAGCTGCCTTCCATGGTGAGTTGTTGCGCAAGGTGTTCTGGATCGGCCAGCCTTGCCCGGCTCTCAATATCCTGCCAGGCGCTGAGGGCCTCCTCCCGGATCTTTCCCGTCGCAAGCGCCAGATAATCGCGCGTTGGATCGAATGGGCCATTGCCGCTTCCGCGCCACTGGTTCCAGAGATCCTGGACGAAGTCCTTCCGAAAGCCATCTGTGGTGAGATATGCCGCGCTCTTAATCGATATGGCGCACCGGACAGTGGCGGATTCGCACTTCAGTTCGAGGAGTAAGTCATCGAGCAACCATCCGAGGGCGCGAGTCTGGAAGTACACCTTTGTAATCGGTAAAGACGGGAGGTCAAAGGCCTGCTGACCATCCAACATGCGAAGCAGGCACACGGCGGCGACCTTGTCTTCGAATTTGTATCCGTAGCCGCCGGTCGATTTGGTCTTTGCAATCTTCGCCATGCTGGTTCTCGAGACCTGGAATTCCTTGAACGCCCAGTTCAGAGCCCGTATGGGATCATCCAAAAACATCAAAGTCAATCCAAAAACACTAAGAACAATCGATAGATGAACAGAATCGCTAAAATCGTTGAGTTCAGATTCGGACGGCTGACTTTGGCGAGCCGCGAGCCGATCTCGGCAGGCTCTCGCACTGTGCGGCTCGTTCAGGCCCGATCAGTTGCACGATCCTTCCCTGGTGATGCGGAAGCACCCTCATCCGACCGTTCTTGAGCGCGTTGAAAACCGCCACGGCCAGTGTTTCCTGGTCGACTCTCTCGCACACCTTGGAGTGCAGCAGGATATCGACGGTCGAACTGATCAAAAGACCCGGGAAACGATCGGCACAGATGCGGGTCGCCTTTCGTTCGTCGATCAGCGCAGTGCCCGCATGTTCGGCGGCGAAGGCAATCGTCGCAGCTTCTCCGTCATCGAGCGTTTCAAGCGCTGTACCGATAGTGAGCTCGCTGAAAAACCTTGTCGCGTTTTCGCCAAGAGCGGCGATCTCGATAAGTCCGCCGACCACGAGTTCATTCAGGCGGGCTAGGTTATTCCGTCCACGCAACCGTCCCAGATCGAGCTCGGCAGGCACCGCATCGACTACCACGACTCTCTTGCGGAGCGCGCCCAAAATCAGTTCCGGATAAGCGGTCGCAACGAGGTTGATGATGACACTGGTATCAGCCACAATCGGCTCCGACAAATCAGTTAAGAAGGTTCTGGACCCCATCGGCCTCACTCCCTTCCAGCTCCTGACTGCCGAGGATCTCCCGCAACTCAACGCGATCCAGGTGCAGCAACCGCGCCAGCTGGCCCTCGCTGAGCAGGCCTTGCCGATAGGCTTCCGATGCGAGCAGATTCAGGCGCAGAGAGGTCGGCCGATCTGCGTCGGCCTTATAAGCATCAGGTGCCGACAAGTCGCCCAGCACCTGCCGGGCCTGCTCATCCGTGATTCCTCCGTTGGCCTCGAACCAATCCCATGTTCCGGCCTTCACCGAGCCAAGCTCTTCGAGACGGCGCACTATCGCTTCTCGGGAAACGCAGAAGAAATGCGCTAGAACGATGACATGACGACGGGTCAGGCGCTCCGATCCTGCAGTGACTTCCTGAAATCTCTGCATCACCGCCCGCGCCGGCGTCAGAAGCGCCCGCGCAAAGGCATTGGCGTAGCGCTCTTCTCGTGAGCTTTCTGCTTCGTTGTGATGAAGAACTTCGGGCTCACGGCGCGTCGAGAGAAAGTGGCCGGTCTCATGCCCGGCGCTTTGGGTCCGGCGCTCACGAGGGTGATTGGCGTTGAGCAACATGCACGGGCCCAATGCGTCGTCGTACGCAAATACGCCGGAGATTCGGCCATCGAATCTCCGCACGTAGACCCGCACACCGAGCTCCATTTCGAGCAGAGTCACGATATCCGAGACGGGACCCATCCCCAACCCTAATCGCTGACGCAATTCCATCGCGTCCTGTTCGGCTTGGGCGCGTACATCGCCCGGTAAAAGCGGCCTCTCCGGAGGGTAATTCCGGACCCGCCGGACGCCGAGCAGGTTTTCGAGCTCGGCTTCCGCCTTTGCAAGCTCTGCCAACAATGCGGCGGCCTCGGCGGCTTGATCGTCGCTGCCCACCACCTTGCGGAAGCGAGGAGCTAGATCGACATGAACAGCTTCCTGACGCAACAAGGCATTGACCGAGGTGCCATACAGCTTCGCAAGTTGCCGAAGCTCGTTCATCCGGGCACGCCGCTCGCCCTGTTCGATTGCAATGATTGTCGTTCTGGCGACGCCGATCGCTTTCGCGGCGCTGGCCTGCGTGATCTTTGCGCTCTCCCGCGCAATCCGGAGCCGCTCTCCTGCATCAGCTGGCACAATGGGTTCAAAAGAAGTCATGATCTCCCGCTTAAAGCCCAGTCGGCAACAAAGGAATTCGGTCCAAGCGAAACCATGAAATTTTTCCATTCCGAACTGTGCTGGTGTAAGAGTCGTTCCAGCCTCGCGAGGGTGTCAGCTTCGCTCATACCCATCGCTTCGGCCAATTGAAATGCATGCAGGCTCATCGTGCGCGCGCCCCGAGTCGACGCCGGTAGGTCCGCAAGATGGTCGAGATGCAACGCGCCGGCGATCGCGTATTCGCGCAGTCCAGGTGTGATTTTCCTCTCAGGGAAGGATGCTGAGGCTCCCGCCGAGAAAGTCGTCGCCGACAGGTCCTCCCAAACATAGCTTTCCGGTCTTTCCGACAAGCCGGCAGCGTGAACACTGAGGCGCCGGAGCATGCATGCCGCGCAGATTCCGCACTGGCGCTTCATGTGAGCGACGCTGACCTGCCGGCTTTGCTGCCAGCAAGACCTGGTTTGAGACCATGAAGAACGGTCGTCACACTCTTCCACGAACTGTTTCAGGGTTTCGCCCTTGGTGTGCCAGAGCCGCGGAAAACTGAAGCTGACCGGACGGCTGAAGAGCGCATTCACGAATCTTTCCATGCGGCAGGTGAACAGAGGATGGCTGCGATAGTCCTCGTAGGCCTGGCCAACCGGGACCAAAGCCGGGCCCAGCGCTCCCTGTCCGCTCTCCGGAATGACGACCTGATTTGCCTCTGCCAGGTTCGCGGCCAGTGCGCTAATCAAAGCGAACTTGAATCCGCGAGACCGCGCCGACGATTCCACGAAGGAATTCCGTCCCGGCAGTACGTGATACGGTACGGACGTAAAGGCTTCCTTCCCCCGGGAGATGCCTTCCCGATCCTGCAACTTTGATCCAAGGCGGACCCGAACCAGCCGATGGCCTAATTCTCGCCCGATTAATCCAGCTACCGCACGGGAGTCGAGCCCGTTGCTGAATGGCAGAACCGCGTCCACTCCAGGCTCAAGACTGAGCATCCCCTGCTGCGGTTGCTCCACCGAGTTCTGGCGCTGACAGAATTCGATGCTCCATCGATCGCCGGTGAGGAAGTTGAGCGATTCGTGCAGAGCATCTGAAACCTGCCTGTGCCGCCATCGCTCGAGATCGTGAACCGGAATACGCAGTTCAATCTCCCGCTGCCAGCCGTATGCGGGACGGCGCTGGATGCGATCACCGAACTCCACAGCTGCTGCGACCAGCAATGCGTCGTAAGCGACAGGTTCCCAGCGCGCGAAGAAGTAGGATTCGAGGCTGGCGGTCGAAAACTCAACATTCCTTCCTATCCGGCAACCTACTGATCCCTGGCGGGGTCGGACTCCAGGCTCAACGACATCAATCGCCACGCTCGGGGCGCTGTAAGGCGGTTCCTCAAATGCATTCCTCATAGTCTGACCCCATCGTCAAGTCCCTGTTGCCGAATTGTCGAGCGCGCCTTGGATGAGGACTCGATCTTCAAGATCTGTCGAGCCAGCGCTTCGATCGGAGCGCCGGAAATGGCCTGCGCCATGCGCGCCCGAGTGTTTTCCGCGCGGGTAGCGGTTGTCTTGCGTTGAAAATGCTCCTCTACCTGCCGGGATCCTCGCTCTGCGCGATCTTCAAGAGCAACGGCCATCGCCCGCGCCAGCAGATTGAAGTCTGCAGCGCCTTCCGGCGACAACTGGATCAGGTTGCTCAGCAAGCTGTTTCCGATTCCACATCCCGCGTCGCTCCGCAGCGCCTCAAGTTGTGGCCGGATGTCGGTTTTGAACAACGATGCGTCCTGTTCCCGGACTACGCTGCGCACGCCTTCGAGCAGCTCCGGGGTCATCTCGGTCCGGCAGTCACGCTCGAGAGCCGGAATCAGGGCGTTGCTGATCTCCTCGCACTCAAACGCGCCATTATCGGCCCGCTCAGCGACTCGTCTCCACGCCGGCGGCATCCGCAGGCTTTTATGTGGCCCGTCACTCATAGTGACCTCGTGATGTCAGAATAATACTAACAACTATCTGACAATGTCAAACCATTGAAATAAGAGTTGGACCCGCGACACCGGCGTCGGGCATCCGGCAACCAACACCTGAGGATACTAAGACAATTATTTCCCATGGTTTATCGAGAAGAGCATCAGGAGCTCCCTTGCTGCCGATCAGTTTTGAAACTTCTTGCCAATCAGAGATCCCGAGCGGCTGTCCTGCTCCGTGGGCGGTTCCAGAAGCCGGGTTACGAGGACGGTCCGTACGGCCTCCAGGCGATACAGCAGCGCCTCGATCCGATAAGCTCTGGTTTCCTCCGAAGACACCACGAAAGTGATTCGTGCTTCTGCCGCTGAAATCTCCCCGCTGAAGAACTGAATCGATACCCTCTGCACCTCGAGCACCTGGAGGATTCGGCTCAGCAGTCTCTCTTGCACACTTGCAACCACACAGAATCTCCAGGTCATCTCGCATCCTATCGACGGAAAATGGAGCACAGAAGTAAAAAGCCACCGGCCGCAAGGGGCAGGTGGCTGCAGGACTGATCTTCAAGAAAAGGTCAGACGCCGGCATCCCCCGCAAAGCCGCTAATTCGAATGCCGAAGACGCGGTTCGACGACGCCGCGATGCGTGAAGGGAACTCGGCGAGGAGGATAGTATGCGTCATAGAAGATCAGTACTCGATTGTCGGTGGATCGAAGTCAGGGCTAGGTGAGGATCGAAATCTTGCCCTCGGGAGTCCTGGTGAAGGCGTGCAGGAGTTGGCCGCTTGTGTCGAGATGCCGAAGAGTCAGTTGTTTCTGCGTGACTGAGAGATGGCTGACCCCGTAGACCTTTTATGCGAAGGGGCCGCGGGCTGAGGGATCCACTTTCAAATTGTAGAGGTCGGCCCCGCCGCCGCCCGATAAGAAGTGGCTGGACGGATGACCCTCGAATTCCAGATGCTGCAAATCGTGATCGTGACCGGCCAGGTAGGCGGAAGCGGCAACTGGTAGAGATGCCCTTCACCGTCGGCGATATCGCTTGCGGAAATCACGGTTACGCGGTTGTCCTCGCAAACCAGCACGCGTTCGAGGCTGACCGCCCCATATCCGAGATAGCGAGCGATATGATCGCGGTTGTCTCGACCCAATTCCAGGCTTTGCCTGAAAAACTCAGCAGCTTCGGTCCACTCGCATCCATGCACCAGGAGCACCTTGGTCAACACTGCAATCTGCTCGTCGCTCCACTCAAAATTAATCTGCTCAAGCATCGAAAGAATGCGGTCACAGGAACGCGACCCTAGCGCCGTTGCGTTGCTCGTCCCACAAAGAAAGCGAGAGGCCCGCAATTCTCCGGCCCGCCCGGGCGACGCAACGAGTTGCCCCGGTCCGGAGCGATACGTTTGCGCCAACTCAAGTACCGCGCTTGGGGCGGCTGGATTCGGACTTAGACGATAAAGCTGTACGCCGCCTTCGAACAGAACATCCGGCTTTACTCCGCGCTTGAAACCAAGGCCGATCCTTTTTAGGGGGCTTGGGTAACCCGTCTGAGGATAGGGATCGATCGTGTTCGGAGGTGCGCCCGAGTCAGAATCATCGCCGTGCAGGCTTCCAACTGTGAACGCATTCACCGACTCCGAAGGCGAAAGAATCCGGCGCAGATGCGCCACGGCGTGGATCGAGCGGGCGATAGCGGCGGATAAGCCAGCGGCATCGAGTGCGGCCACATCGGCTCGCGCCACATCGAGTTCGAGCGGAGAATTAGCGTTCCCGGCGCTGACCAGAAACAACACGCGGTATCTCCAAGAGAGCCAGTCGATCATCCGAGGCAACGGGCTCATCGGACCGTCGAGCGTCCGGCTTGGATCACCGATCGAGAGATTCAAGACTCGGACGCCGGGCGCCACGAGCGGTGTTGCGCCCTCGTCTTCGTAGAGGAGTCTCACTGCCGAGTGGAGCAGATCCACAGTGAGCTGATCGGAGGGAATGCACTCGCTGCGTGGCACAAGGAGTCGCGTGGATCGGGCCGCATGATCGGCCGGACATAAAGCGGCCTCGCAAGAGGACCCTCGGAAGAAGACAGGTCGCCATGTAAGGTCCGCCAGAATTGGCGTCAGCTTACAGCCAGATTCCCTCGCCGTTGCGAGCGGGATGCGTGCGTGGTTGAGGTTTGACTGGACGGAACTGTAGGTTAATGGGCATGCATTCTTCCGCGCTATTCGACCGAACCAAGTGGCAAAGCCGGGCAGCGCGGCCAGCGTGGCGTCGCATTTCAGGTCCGTTGCCGGTGCGCCCCTGTAGCGCGCGAGGTGCGCAGCGGTGGTGCGCAGCATGGCCGTCGGTCGGCCAGGCCGGCGCGCAATCCGGTCGAGCAGAACTGTCAGAGTGGCTCCCGAGTGACCGGGAATCGTGGTCAGAAGCGGAGGCGAGAATGTACCGGGCTGCGGTTCACGAGTGACGTCGAGCATGATTTGGTGATCCGCTCGGCGACATATGGTGACGGGAGCTGCTGCCAGAGGCAGAGTTGAGAGTGTGCTTGGATGCGGTTCAAGGATGGCTTCGAGTTTGATCTGGGGATCCGGTGAGGAGATGAATTTTGTTGGTTCCGGTGTGGGGCTTCCATTGACTCGTGTGCTTCTGCATAGGTTCGCTCGTCCGTCTCAGCCGTGGGGAGTTGAATTGCAGCGGGAATCACGGCGGCAGTTTTCTGGATGGCTTCCAAGCCGCTCTTTGAGTATGACCGTTCCGCTGTCGTGCAGGTCGACGGAACGTTACCGCTTAGCGGCGTCAGAGTCTGCAAATACAGTCGCAGGTTTCTTGAGAGTTCGGCGTAATCGGGGCATCGAGCGGTGGGGTATTCGAGACAACTGACGCAAGTTTCTTTTTGCTTATGACAGTCGAGGAATTTGGAGAGGCGAAGAGAAAAGCGAAAAAGCAACTGGCGATCAAGGTGCCGAGTCATCTTGAATTGAGGGTCCTTAAGCGACCGAGGATCGCGGCAATTCGCCGAGTTGGAGTGTCAAATCTACCGCGGGTTCCTCAGGTTTAGAGGTATGGCACTACGGATCTATGTGCAGTTGAGGGTCTTTCCCGGCCGCGGCATCCTGTTCCGTTTAGCGGTGGTCAGGGCGTGGGCGTGGGCGTGGGCTAAGTCAAGAGTCTTTGCCAGGCCGGAAAATCATCGAAAAGAAGGGAACGTCCAGGGCGCACGCGAAAAAGGTATGTCTAGAGGGGGTATGTCAGCAATCTCACCAAGTTCGCGTTTCGCGTAAGTCCAAATAAAATAAAGGGAAAACGCCTCAAACGAGAAGAGCTGCTGAATTTCAATTTCCGTACTATTTCCGTACTATTTCCGTACTGTGTCCGTACTGTGTCCGTACTATTTCCGCATGCGACTCTGAACTCATTCCTTTTTAAAATCCTCACGCGTTTCCGTACGTTTTCCGGGTCCTGCTCGGATCGCGTACAGCCGCACCGCTGATCTCCCATCACTGCTGCACCAACTCCATCAGCTTGGCGTAGCTGTTCACGACCCCGTACTTAACCTGCTCCGAAGTGATCCGGGTGAAGAATTTCCGTGCGCATTCGATCTTCGTTTCCTCGATCTTCCGGAACTCCATTGTCGACATTGAGCCCTTAGTTTCAGCGACGAAGTACACATGCTTCACTGCACCGTGCCTGAAGGCGATCGCCCAGTCGGGGGTGTAACCGCCAACCGGGGTTGGAATGGAGAACGCCTTTGGCAACTTCGCGTACACCTCAATCTCGGTCCCGCTGTCGAGCAAGGCCACGAATTCCCGCTCGTTCTTCGAGTCCGTAAAAACGTAATCGTAGATGTGGCGGTTCGTCTTTACAGCACGCCCGGAGTCGGTTGGCAGCTTATCTTCGGCGAAAATGTCCACGCCGTACGCCTCGTCCACCGCGCTGTATGTCAGATGGTCCACCACAACGGTCGCCTTCTGTTCGCCGATCAGGCGCGCGGCATTGCGCAGGAAGTCCTCCGGGTTCACCTGGTAGGAGCCAAATACGGATGGCTTAATTCCCCCAAGGATCCGGCCAATCGTGCCCCGGGTCAGTTGAGTTTGCTGCGCCAGTCTCCCAATTACGTCGTACTTGACACCCGAGTGGACCGAGGTTTTCAGCGTGGCGGTTTGAGTTGCTTGCAACCGGAATGCCTCGCCGGATTGCACAGCCTCATAGCTTGCGTCAGTCAATTGCTCGCCCCGCTGCACCACGTACTGCAGCGGGGTCACCCTCAACTCCCTATCCAGCGCCGCTGTGCACTTCCGAATTAGCTCCGCGGAATCGAACCGAACGGCGTACACCGCCTTCTGGTGGATGCGATTCCAGAGTGCACGGAACTCAGCTTTCTCGAAATTGGAATTCAGGTGATTGCGTTTCGTCTTGCGATCATCTTGCGGCAACGGGATCTGTGAGTCGCTAAACACCGAGTCGACTAGCTGCAGAATTTGTGTCGAATAGGCAGCCAACTCCGGCGGGAGGGGAGCGACTGTCCCCGCCGCTTTGGCGTCGTGATACCCAGCCGTGATCTTGTCATCGTCATCGGTGTAGTCGTTCTTGATCAAGTACCGGGTGATGGCCTTGGCCATTGCCGGCGTCACCTGGACGTCGCCAGCCTCGGTCTGGAGGACCTTGCCCGTGAAGTATTCCTGGTCAGCCCGCCGCGGCCGAGCGGAGATTGCCTCGGCAATTTCCTTCTGTAACCCGGCCACAAATTCCTTGTAACCCTCCGCCGCAACCACGGTCAGCACGTTCAGGTCGTGCACCGTCGCGGGATCATCCATGCGATCTCCGCGCTGGTTGACACACAGTCGCAACCCGCGACCGACCTCCTGGCGTCGGCTGGTGACGTTCTCCGGGTCGGCTTTCTTCAGCATGCCGATCACAAATACGTTCGGATTGTCCCACCCCTCGCGCAACGCTGAGTGCGCGAAGATGAACCTGACCGGCTCGTCGAAGCTGAGCAATTGCGCCTTCCGTCGCAGGATCAGGTCGTACGCGTCCACGTCATCCGAGGTCCGCTCCGCCGACCGGCCGCCCACATCCGGGTCAACCAGCCGCTTGCTTTTCTTATCAATTGAGAAGTAACCCTCGTGCGTCCGGCCGGGTTCAATGCGCTTCAGGTACTGGTTGTACTCGCTCGGTTCAAGCGTCAGGACCTCATTGAGGTGCGCCGTATACTCCTCCTCAAAGATGGCGGCGTACTCACCGGGCTTCTCAACGCTGCCTTCATACTGACGATATTTACCGACCTCATCGATGAAGAACAGCGTCAGCACCTTGATGCCTTTGCTGAAAAGTTGCTGCTCCTTTTCGAAGTGCGCCTGGATTGCCTCGCGAATTTGCAGCCGACGAAGCACGGCATCCGTCACGTCCCCGCACGCATCGCCCACGGTCAGCGTAACGCCATTGGTAAAACTCAGCGTCCCGTCGTTGGCGTTCATGTCGGCAACCACGTAGCCCTGGTACTGATCCAGGCCCTGGGATTTGTCGTACAGGTTGTCGCGTTTCCCCACCGTTCGCACCCGGCGCACTATGCCATTCTCCTGCCGGATCTCCATCTCGACCCGAGCCTGCGGGGGCTTGTCCGGCGAAACCTCAATCGACTGGAGGTACAGATAGGCGCTCGCGCCGGCCTGACCCTTCACGCTAATTCCGCGGACGCCAATCTTTTTCACCAGCTTCTGGTTGAATGCGTCCAGCGCATCCAGCCGGTAAACCTTGTTGTGCTCCTGCTTGTGCGTGGCGGAATAGCGCAGGATGAAGAGCGGGTTGAACTCCTTCATCGACTCAACCGTGCGCGCGCCCTCCATCTTCTGGGGCTCATCCAGAATCAGAATCGGCCTGTTGGCAGCAATCACATCAATCGGCCGGCGCGACTGGAAGTCGTCCAGCTCTTCGTAAATCCGACGGGCATCCTTGCCGCGGGCGTTGAACGCCTGCACATTAATGATCATCAGGTTGACGCCGGAGTCTGAGCTGAAGCTCTCCAGATTGTGCAGCGCCTTGGAGTCATAAACGAACGACCGGACCCTTTTGCCGTACCCTTCCAGAAAATGTTCGGCCGTGTCGGCAATCGACGAGGCCACTCCCTCCCGGATGGCAATCGACGGAACCACGACGATGAACTTGCTCCAGCCGTACCTTTTGTTCAGCTCGAAGATGGTCTTGATGTAGCAGTAGGTTTTCCCGGTGCCGGTCTCCATCTCCACATCCAGGTTCACCGGACTCACCTTGGTCTGCTTCAACGCATCGGAGACCGGGAGATTCTGGCGCACCTGCACGGCCTGAATGTTCTTCAGGATTGCCTCGGCCGGCAGCAGCAGATCACTGTTCCGAAAACCCGAGTCCATCTCCAGCCGCGCCTGCTGGCCGGCCGCCACCCTGCCGGGATCGATCCGGTAACCCAGGCCGGTCTGCAGCGGCTGGCCATCGAAACAATCCACCACGGCTTTCACAGCCTCGGTCTGGTAGCTCTGAACTTTGAATCGGAACTTCATCGTTTTCTCTGCTTTTTCTCTTTTTGCAGACTATTTTTTCTCTGCAATCCGTTCCCGGAAGTCCTTGTTTTTCAGTCGACCAAGCTTTTTTCGGGCCATTTTTCTCTGCAAATTACTCTTTTTTCTCTGCAAGCGTCCAGCGGGGAGCCCGATCACTCCCCGTATTCCGGATCAGCCCACCCTTCCGCCACTTCGTCAGCAGATTATTGATTTTGGAGATCTTTTGCTCGGCTGTCAGGGCGTCGCTCAACTTGGGAGCCAACATCTGATTGATTTCAGCGCGGCTGGCCGTGCCGAATTTTGCCAGGTACTCGGTCAACAGTTTGGCATAATGAGCATCGTCCAAAGCGCGGGTCCGGATGTAGGCAGCCTTCCCGCCCGTCGCCGCCGCCACCAGGGCCGAGACATGAAGATGCGGCTTCCGCCCCTCAATCAGCTTCGCGCGTTTCAAGTGAACAACCGCGCCTTCCGAAATCGGCAGGTTCTTCTGCACCCGATCCAACGCAAGAATATCGGTCAGTGCCAAATCCGTCATTTGCATCAGCAGCCGGGTATAAGCCGCGTCCACCACGCCACCATAAATGGTTAGCTTCACCGCACAGGCCTCCGCCAGATCGTAGTCCGGCAAGGGAAGGTAGCGCTTGGCCTGGCGCTCATGCATCTCGTGGATGCCATAACCCATGGTGTCGATCATGTTCAGTTCGGCCATCGCTTGCGCCAGAAACGGATTGCGATAGCGCCTTGGCGTTTTCGTTCCAGGCACGTAATCATCCGGCTTGCCCTCGAAAAACGAGCCTTCATTCTCGAAACACAGCCGGTCGGGACGCTCCGTCACCACCACGCGGCCGCTACGGATGTAGTCCTGGTGAACAATGCAATTGTGCAGTGCTTCCAGCACAATCTTCTGGTCGTACTTTGAAACCTCGATCGGCAGCAGTTGATCCTGCGGCAGCAACCGAAGCTGAATATTGCGAATGCGCTGATACAAGCGAGTTGTGTTCAGCAGGAATGGCGGGCCGAAATGCTCATAGGCTTGTTCCGGCCCTTCCAACTTCCACACCAACTGCGCAGGATGCGGTGACAAGAGCCCTGCCGATTCAGCCTTCCCCAGCAGCAGCAGCGCGGCACGGGTAATCTGGCCATTCTGCGCAATACGGCACCGATCCAAAAACGTCTCCAAGGGCCAGTTCCGGACCTCATCTGGCCTGAGCCGGTTGGCATATTTCTGCGCAAACGATTCCCGCGCCTTCTCGATAGCGGCCTCATCCAAATCGTCCGTCGTCGCCCCCGCTACCACCTGCGCGGTCCAGTCCTCCGCAAAAGTCTGACCGCGAATTTCATCCAGCTTATCCAGTCCGAGAGAGGTCAAGCTCTCCCCGGCCCGGGCATAATAATGCCCCTTCCATCCAATCGGAATCCCGCGAGGTGCTGGTGGAATTTGAAACAACACAACCCGGCCATCCTGATGATTCAAGACGTGAATTTCTCGGAATGTAATGCTGGGCTCTGTATCCTGAGCAATCTGTTGTTTCAAACTGTGCAAGCGCTCTGCCTCAGGCCTGTAGTCTGAACCGACGACGGCACGAGCATTGTTGTCCACCCCGAATACCAACCAGGATTGATCCGTGCCGCGCAGATTCGCCTCATTGCTCAGCGCGGAAAAATACTTTCCGATATCGCTCGTGCTAAAACCGTCCCCGGCACGTTTGAACTCCACCACCTCGTTTTCCCAGGCGGCGATCAGAGCATCCAGAACCTTGGTCAGCGCAGCGTGATCCATTTAAATGCTCCTAACTTCCGTGTCCGGTGAGAGGAGTTTGAAGATCTGGTCCACGTTGATCTTGACCGCATCCGAACCGTAGCTGGCATCGCGGAAGACGGCGCGCAGCGGTTTGCGCTTGGCAATCTCCTTCACCATGTCGTCCGTCAGGCCGGCATCGAAGCAGGCAGCCAGCGCGTTGGTGTCGACGAAGAAGACCTGCTTCCCGGCAATCGTCTCGGTTGCAATCGGCAGCGCCAGGTCAATGCCCCAGTCCACCAGCACCTGAAAGAGCAGATCCTCCGGCGTCCGGTCCGGCTTAATGTTGTCCACCTGCGCCAGCAAGTCACCCTGGGCGACGGCGTCGGGAGCGTAGTAGACGTCGCGCATGTTGGAGGTGTCGATCTTGAGGACGCGGAAGCCGGCGTCGAGATTGGGCGCGGTCAGGGCAGTATCAGATTTGATCTTCGTGCCAGCGTTACGAATCCTCTCTTTGCATACGTCGGCGATGGTTTGAAGCGCGTGGCCGTTTCCAGCTTCCAACCCTAGGGGCTCAGCAATCTGCACACCAATCGCACGTCGGTTTCCGCCGTCCTCCGCGTTTAATTCAAACGCAGCCTGGGTGAATGCCCCCGACCCGGCAAAGAAATCGAGCACAATTGAATCTGCCGAGGTCGAAGCTAATTGCAGGATGCGCTTCAGCAGCCGAGTCGGCTTCGGGGTTTCGAAGGTGGAGTCAGAATCGGGGAAGCGGACTAGTGAGAGAAGCTCTTTCTTTGCATCCTGAGTATGCCCAACCTCGCTATAGGTCCAAAGCGTCTGGGGAACGCGCCCTTGCTTGACTTCAGAAAGGAACCTCTTTATTGCTGGGACGTTGTTACCGTCTGTACCCCACCAAATCCTGCCGTCGCGATCCAGCTCCCTGAAACGAGGTTCCGAATACCTCCAATAAGTTCCCGGCGGAGGTCCTTCTAAGCGGCGACCCGACGGGCAGGTTATCGAATACGTGCCTTCGCTGTAATAGTTACGGGCCGACAAATCACCCGGCTTCCAGTCTCCCCTGGGATCGCTGTCAGGGTTGGAGTAGCGAGCTTCCATTTCCGCGGTGCGAGGCAAGAGATTCGGGGTCCATGCTTCCCCGTCTTTCGCATAGACCACGATGTAGTCATGATCTTCAGAGAAATGTCGTGCTGAATTCTTCGGCGAATACACTTTCTGCCAAATCAGCGTAGCCACGAAATTCTCGGAGCCAAACACTTCGTTCATGATGAAGCGCAAATTGTGAACTTCGTGATCCGCAATGCTCACAAAAATCGCGCCATCGTCTCGCATCAGATTCTTCGCCAATCGAAGCCGTGGATAAAGCATTGAGAGCCAATCGGAGTGGAACCGTCCATTCGCGTCGGTGTTGGCCACCATCCGGTTGCCTTGCTCGTCCTTTTGGTTCGACCTCAGGAAGTATGCGTCGCTGTCTTCGGCAAAATCATCTTGATAGATGAAGTCGTTCCCCGTGTTGTAGGGCGGGTCAATATATATGAGCTTGACCTTGCCGAGGTACGTCTCCTGCAGCAGCTTGAGCGCGTCCAGATTGTCGCCTTCGATGAAGAGGTTCTTCGTCGTGTCGAAGTCCACGCTCTCGTCACGGCACGGGCGAAGCGTCTTGGCGATGGGTGCGTTCGCGGCGAGTATGGCCTCCCGCTTGCCCGGCCAGTCCAGGTGGTAGCGCTCGCGCGGTCCCTCCACGATTGTCCCGGACAGTTCCTGCCGTAGCTGGTCGAAGTCGATGGCGCGGGTCAGTTTGCCGTTCTCGTCCGTGGCCTCGGTCACGCAGTTCGGAAACAGCGCGGCAATCTTTTCAACGTTTTCGCCGGTCAAGTCAGGCGTGTGCATCTTCAGCTTTTCCATGGGACCTTTCAAGAGCATCGATGCGCGCTCTTATCTGCGGACCAATCTCTGCGATTCTTGTCTCGACCAGCTCACTGACCTCCTCGAAGGTGAAACTGCAAGGTGCGAGTTGGTGAGCTGCAAAGCTAACCCTGGATCGAGTTCTCTCAGCCGCATCCTTAATATGAGGCCTGAGCGCGGCCATAAAGGCAGACCCCTCGTCAGAGAAGTCCGCCAGAGAGGCTAGTTCCACATCGCGAATATAGAAGACGCCATGCCAATCCGGGCAGCGGAAATAGCCGACCTCGACTTCCCCAGCTACCCGACCGCGGTCGCACTCGGCCAGCCCTTCGGAAATCTCAAACAAGACCTCCTGCTTTGGCTTTCCGGGCAGGAGATCGGTGGTGAAACGCCTCAAAATCTCAGCAGGAAACTTTGCGAACCCCGGGGACTTTCCGTCGACCGGGAACCGCTCTTCCTTGCCGCCGAATCGGAAGAAAGCGATCGAGGGGGTCACTTCAAGGAAGACGATCCATTGCCCACTTCCTTCCGATGGGCGATGGGCATCCAGCGCGTCTTGGAGCCGCCAAAGGTCGTTGCCCCGGATTGTGAAGCGCACGCTCATCGATTGCTTTCGTTTTCAGCATTTTAATTGGTCGAGCGCTTGCTCCACCTGCCTGAGCGCCGCGTTGATCTCCACCTTGCGATTGAACTGGCTTTCACGACGCAGTGCAGCTTCCTGCCTCCGGACCTCGCGCTGAAGGACCCTGATGCGCTTGCATCGCTCGACCGCCTCCGCCACCGATTCTCCCGCGCGAGAGGAGACGGCCAACGGACTGGCTTCCATATGTCTGAAGAGCATCTGCTCATATAAGGTGGCGAGGTCGAGCGCCACCGGAAGCGCTGGCCGCGGCTTCTCCGCCGACTGCCATGGCGTAAAGAAGTAGTCCTCGACCACCGGCACGCCGGAACTGCCTTCGCTGGAGCGCTTGTAAGCGGCGGCGAACCGAACCTGGCCGTTGAAAGTCAGCTCGAAGAATAGCCGCCAGGGGATGGCGCGATCGAGCGAGCGCAAAACATCTTCCTTGAGCTCCCCCGTCTTGAGCGCAATCTCAAAAAGCTGAATGCCTTCGATCCCATCGCGGGCGGGCAGATTGACGGTCTCCGAGATCAGGACATTGCGCCAGACGATCTGCTCCACCTGGGAGACAAAGTGTCGGCGAACCGCATTGGACGGCTGCGCATTGCCGTAGACCTTATTCTTGGGCAGGATGCGGTCTTTGCGGGTCCGTTCGGGGTACTGGAACATGGCAGGCTAGGCCTCTGCCCCGCTGGGCTCCACTACCAGGAAGGCAATCAGTTCGAAATCGTCGATGCCGGCGGCCGGCCCCGTGGCGATGCTCGACTTCTGGCCGGAGAAGAGCCCGTCAAGCTCCTTTTCTTCATCGGTACTGACGATGGAGTGGATGGCCGCGGTGAGCAGGTTTGAGTAGACGCCCATCTCGCGCCCGTCCTGAGTGCGCTCGTTGAACGGCTGGTAGGCGCTCAGGATCGGTTCGGCACAAGGCTTGGCCGCGGCGCGAATGAGATCGAGAAGCCGCTTCACCTCGGTGTAGGGCACCACGGTCCGCCCATCCATATCTATATAGATAAGGTAATAAGGATGCAGCCGGTTGAGCTGCTGAATATTGATGGCGTGGTTCCGGTTCCTCAGTGCGAAGATGACGCCGGGGACCAGGCCGCGGTCCGTCTCGGCCGGGAGAACGGCATGCATGCCCGTGGGATAACGTGACAGGTCGCCCTGCTCCTTGACGTAATTCACCAGATCCATGCGGAAGTCGTTGAGCCCGAGGTCGGTGATGCTGACGCCGGTCTTGAGATCCTCAAGCTCGATGACCTCTTCCTGAAGGCGCCGCAACTGCTCCTTGCGATACGCCAGATCATTCGACCGCCCGTCGAGCGGGTTATCGTCGCCGGTGGCAGACACATCGGCGATGACCATGCGGCTTTCGACCCGTTCCTTGAGGCGGATGTACTCGTCGAGCGAGATGTCGGGCCAGTAGTTGACGAGCTGGATCGACGCGTTCTTCGAGCCGATACGGTCAATCCGGCCGAAGCGCTGAATGATGCGGACAGGGTTCCAATGGATGTCGTAATTGATGAGGTAATCGCAGTCCTGCAGGTTCTGGCCCTCCGAGATGCAGTCGGTGGCGATGAGCAGGTCGATTTCGCTCCGTTCATCCGGTAGCAGCAGAGCTTTTTCCTTCGAAACTGGTGAAAACAGAGTAAGCAGATCCTGAAAATCCATGCGGCGGCCGAGAGTGGACTTTGGCCTGTCGGAGCCGACCACGCGCGCAGTATGGAGATTGTGCCGCTGCTGCAGCATCGGCGCCAGGTGCTGATAGAGGTAATCAGCCGTGTCTGCAAAGGCGGTGAACAGCAGCACTTTGCGGTTGCCGGGATTGATGGGCGCTTCAATTTTGGCGAGAATTTGCTCTTTGAGGTGCTGGAGCTTAGCGTCGTCTGCCGGCGAAACCTTTTCCATCTCCTCCAGAAGCCCCTCAATCCGGCCAAGGTCGGCTTTCAGATCGCGCTCCCATGAGGGCAGGTCCATGTCGGCCAGTTCAATGACGATCTTGCCGGGGGTTTGCGCTTCGGGACCGTCCTCCGGGTCGAGAAAATCGACATCCTCATCCGGCTCGGCGTCATCGAAAGCAATCGAAGGATCGCTGAAGCTGCCGCCCTGGCCGGTACGGCGGAAATTCTCAATCCGCGCGAGGGTGCTCAAATGGAAGCGCTGGAGCTTGCCGAGTGTGAGCCGGAACGCGGCCACTGAACTCTCCAGCCGCTTGAGCAGGTTCACCGTCATCAGGGAACGCAGGCTTAACTCGCGGTCCCTCTGCTTCAGCTTGCCGCCGCCGCCACTGACCTCGGTGTCGTAGATCTCCTCATATTTATGTACGCGGCTGGGCAGAATGTATGAAACCGGCATATAGACGCCAAGCTTGAGCGCCGCCAGTTCCAAAAAGATCTGGTTGAAGCCCATCACGTCGGTTCGACCGGTGAGCTGCCAATGGAACGAGAGCGGCTTGCGCCGGGTGGGGAACTCGCCAATCTCCTTCGTGTCATAAAAGGTCGTGATGTGGCGACGGGAGCGGGCGATGGTGACCGCATCCAGCAGCTCAAAGAAGTCGAAATCAAGAGAGGAGAGAATCGCTGCCGGGGTCCGCTGCTCGGCCGGGAGCTTTGACCAGGCGTTGAAGGCCGTTTGCGCCCGGCGGAAGATCAGATCGATATTCCTCTCGGTCTTGAGCTTCGACTTGAGATTGTCGGGCTCACCTTCGTAGGCGAGCGCAAGCTGGTTCTTCAGATCGTTGAACCGGTTGTTGACCGGCGTCGCCGACAGCATGAGCACTTTGGTTCGCACACCCTGCCGAACGATCCGGTTCATCAGGCGCTGATAGCGCGTCTCGCGATCTTTGAATGCGTCGTCGTTGCGGAAGTTATGCGACTCGTCGATGACGACGAGGTCGTAGTTGCTCCAGTTGACTTGACTCAACCGCATACCCAGCGATTCTCCGCGATCACGAAGAAGGTCGGTATGGCAAAGGACGTCGTAGCTGAAGCGGTCTTTCACCAGCGGGTTGTTCTTCAAGTTCCCCTTATATGTCGTCCAGTTGTCGGCGAGCTTCTTCGGGCACAGGACGAGCACGGTTCGATTGCGCAGCTCGTAGTACTTGACGACCGCCAGGGCGGTAAAGGTCTTTCCCAGCCCGACGCTGTCGGCCAGAATGCAACCGTTGTAGGTCTCGAGTTTATTTATAATGCCGGTGGCTGCGTCGCGCTGGAAGCTGTAAAGCTTCTGCCAGATCGTGCTTTCCTGATAGCCGGTCCGCTCATTCGGCAAAACATCCTCGCTGATGTCTTGGAGGAACTCGCTAAAGATGCTGAACAGCATCAGGAAGTAAATGCGCTGTGGGGAGTTCTCCTTGTAAACCGAAGCGATATGGTCCCGAATGAGTTCCGTGACGTCCGTGAGCTTCTCGGCATCCTGCCAAATCTGATCGAAGAGTGCGAGGAAAGTGCGGGTCGCGACCGGCTCGTCCATTTTGTTGACGAAGTTTGAGACGGCATTGCCCTGCTGATAACCCAAATCCACGGCTGTGAACCCATGCAATGGCATGTAAACGGTGGAAGCATCCGCAGCCTCGACACAAGCAAATTGCTGCATGGGTGCGCCGCTCAGGTTGGATCGAAATTGGGCCTTTCGGCGTATCCACTCGGCACACTCCCTGGCGATCGCTCGCTGGGTGAGCTTGTTCTTGAGCCGGATCTCAAACTCGGACCCATAGATCCCCCTCTCCCCGTCCGCCTGGGGAATATGAAACTCCCGGGGGGCTTTTGCGACCTTGTCCGTGGCGTCCTGGGGAACGAAGGTCGGCTTCGTGAAGATGAATTCCAGGGCTTCAACGGCTTCCAACTCTCGCTTCAAGGCTTCGAAAGCATAGATGGAAAAGCTGGAGGCTGCGATTCTCACCTTGGCGCCCGGGCGCAGGGACCCCTTCAGATCGTCGCCCAGCAGCCTCGAGATGTTATCTAAGACTTCCATTGTTCACCGCGGTCAAAACCAGCATGGTGCCGATCTCGCTGTCCAGACCTCCGAGCCAGCCTGACGAGCGGGGATTATGGCCACTGAGCAGGTGAAGTTAGACCCGCGGGAGCCATCGAGAAGGCATATTCCACCCTGAACTGGGATTGCATCATCAATTTACAGCACCAGAGCGGCAATTCACTTGCCATCGAAGGAATCCTCGTCTCCACTCCGGTTAAAGGGGGTCGGGTTGGCAGCTTGGAACCCCGCAAACGCCGCAAACGGGGAATTTGTACCTGGGGTTAAAACGACCCTAGGGTCGTTTTAACGGAGTAGCGGCCGCGGAGCAGATTGCCAGCAGCCTTCTCAGATCTACCCGGCGTTAGCCCTTTTCTTATCCGTCGTAAAAAATATTTGCCGCAAATACGAATTTGCTGGGGGAGGCTTTCCTTTCTCTTCGCCTGTCCCTAAGCTGCGTATATGGCGTCATCCTCTTCAACTGCGGCAGTCAGTCAGACCCGTCCTCAAATGACGGGCACTGCGCTTTCGCAGGCATTTCTCGGCTTTGAGCCCTATGTGGCCGCCGACGAAGCAGCGGAGTTCTTGAAGATCACGCCCAGACGGGTGAAGGAGATGGCGCGTGCCGGAACGATTCCAGCGCACCCGGTCGATCCGGACGCCGAGAGGAAGGAGTGGCGCTTCCTCTTGTCTGAGCTTTCGGCCTGGATGCGTGCCAATTCCAGCACAAAGGGACGGCAGTAGTGGGGCGAGTTTCGAATAGAGAGGCAGTATACTGGGTCCGCTTAGGCGGTATCCGTGGTTGCCAGAATTGGGAGAAAGCATGGCAGACACGAGGTATCAGGCAGGCAGTTTGAAAAAAATCAACACGAAGCAAGGCCTGGTTTGGAAGCTGCGGTATTTCGCACATCGGGACCCCGATGGCAAATGGTCAGAGCAAACCCCATTACTCGTTGGCGCAGTTTCTGACTTTCCTACGGAAAAAAGGGCTCGAGCCGAAGCCGTGAGGCTGGGGCTCATTGAACAAATCAACCGGACCAGCGTTCCACTCAATAAGGTTACGTTCGGTTTCATCGCGCGAGACTACATTCGGATCAACCTCTCGGATGAGGCCATCAAACCCAAAGCCTCCACTACGAGGTATACGGAGGGCCTGATCATCAACAAGCATTTGCTCCCTCGCTGGGACGATGTGCTGGTTGTCGAGATGAAGGCTTTGGACATTGAGAAGTGGCTGAAGAGTTTGTCAGTCGATACGCTCGGAGAAAAGGGGCAGGAATGGGATTCCCTGACCAAATGGCGCCGAGTGATGAATGACATCATCCTTTACGGGCAAAAACACGACTTCATTCCCGAATCGTGCGACCCCATGGAGAAAGTGGACGTCACGGCCTCGAGTTCAAGTTACGAGGCGATCGTCCTGACCCCGAAGCAGACGTTTGTAATGCTCAATTCACTTCCGTTGTTCCAGCAGACAATGGTTGTCCTGGACGCAGCAACCGGAATTCGCTACAGCGAGATAGCGGGACTCCAGTGGAAAGATGTGGATTGGGAAGATAAATGCATCTACATCGAACGTCGGTGGATCCGAGGTAACGTGCATAAACCCAAGACGCCAGCATCCAAGGCCGCGGTTGCGATGTCCGACGTGCTCGCTGCCTACTTGCTGGCTTGGCGCAAGGAGACGATGTATGGCAAAGACACGGATTGGATCTTTGCCAGTAGCCGCACTAAGGGAAAGACGCCACGGGTTGGGAACATGCTTGTCCGCAGCTACTTGTACCCGGCTGCTGTTAAAGCTGGCGTTCTCACAACCACCAACATCAAGGTAATGAGAACGGTAAGGAAGAAAGGAAAAAAGGAGAAGGCCGAGGTGGAAGTACCCATCTACTTCGACAAGAAGGGCAAACGGGTAAAGCGCTTCGGCTTCCACCAGTTCCGCCATAGCTTGTCCAGCTTCCTGACAACGAAAAAGAAGGTCGACCCAAAGACGGCGCAGACCGCGCTGCGTCAGAGCGATTCAAGGTTCACTCTGGACAAGTACACTCAAACCGACAAAGACGAGCTTCTGGCCGCGCAGAACTTGATGCTCGATGCAATCTTCAAGACCGAGCCCCGGGCAATCCAGTAGCTTTGGGTGAAACCTTGGGTGAAAAAGAGAGAAAATCTTGGGTTATGATGCAGCTGAAACTATTGATTTTAATATGGTAGGCACGACTGGATTCGAACCAGCGACCTCTTCCGTGTCAAGGAAGCGCTCTAACCAACTGAGCTACGCGCCTGCAAAGCAACATTTCGTAGTTTATCAGGATCAGGGCGTCAGGGAAAGATCAGGAACGCTGTTTTCGCTGCATGTTATAGTTTCGCCGCATGTTGTACCATCGTTCACTAACGAAGGACCATCCTCCGCAGGGGGTCCGTTCGCCTGGTCTTATCGGATGGCGCGACTGGTTCCCGAACCACTGAGCGCCTCGCCCACGAGCGACATGAAGCTGCCATGGCCTTGGAACCACACTCCCGAATGAACCCGTTCCGTACGGCGCCCAACCTGCTGACGCTTCTGCGGATTTGCCTGGCTCCGTTTCTTGTGGCGGCGATCCTGGAAAGCCAATATCGGCTGGCGTTCGGGTTATTTGTGGTGGCTGGATTGACGGATGCGCTGGATGGGATGCTGGCGCGGGTGCTCAAGCAGCGCACCGATCTGGGCGAATATCTTGATCCGGTGGCGGACAAACTGCTTCTCAGCACGCTTTTCATCGTGCTCACCCATATGGGGCTCATTCCGGCAAGGGTGACGGTGCTGGTCTTCGGAAGAGATGTGGGAATTCTGGTGGTGGCTGCGCTGCTTTACGCCGCGGTGGGTCGGCGGCAGTTCATCCCAAGTCTGCTGGGGAAAGCCAATACAGCGGTCCAGGTAGCCGCGGTGGCCGTGGTCCTGCTTGAACAGCTAAGCGCCGCTCTGTGGATCGCCGACCTGCGCACGAGTCTGCTCGACGCCACCATGGTGCTTACTGTCGCGTCAGGATTTCACTATGCATGGGTCGCATCACGGCGTGCGGGAACAACCTCGGGCCATGGACACGGCCCTGCGGATGCTGCTTGAGAAACGTCGTTTGGGGAGCCGGTTCTAGAGTTCGTTTTGGGCTTCCTCTGGTTCGGCGGTTTCTTCAATCTCCATGTCACGGAACTCTTCGGAGTCAAAGACCTCGCCACACTCCAGGCACTCGACAAACTCGGTGTCTTCGTGCCGGGAAACGATTCTTACCCTGGGGTGTTTGCAGACGGTGGCCATCGCTTGGGAATTGTGGTGGATCAACTACTCTTTCCGCCAGATTGTAGCGGGCTTTTCGCTAATTTAAACGGATATTTGTTGAATCTTTAGGCGTGAGCCCAGTTTTTTTCGTCTTTGCCTAAACGATTCCCATCTACGCTTGAAAACCCGACAGAAATGGTCGTATACTGAACACGGACCGAAGAAGTCGGATATTCAATGCTCAAGCTCACCAAGAAGGCCGATTACGGGTTGATGGCGCTCAAGTTCCTGGCCGAGCACCCGGAAACACCTGCGTTGAGCGCCAAAGATGTGGCCGACGCGTATGGGATTCCGGCTCAACTGCTGGCCAAGATTCTGCAGCTACTTACCAAGCATGGCTTGCTCCGTTCGCACGCCGGCATGAACGGCGGCTATGCGCTGGCCAGGGATGCGCGCCAGATTTCGGCCTATGAAGTGATTCTGGCCATCGACGGGCCGTTTTTCATCACCTCGTGCACCAAGGGCGCCAAAAGCTGCGACCTGACGCCGAGTTGCACCATCAAAGAGCCTCTGGCACGGGTGAATGACACCATTGCCGGCGTGCTGAAGAGCATCAGCATTCAGGATTTGGCAGAGCACGAACAGCCAGCGGCACGGGTACACCCGGCGCATGGGCTGGTTTCCCTGACGGTTTAAGTTTCCAAGTTAACGATTTTTTCCTCCGCACCAGCGGAGCAGTGCATTGATAAAGGATGGAAAACAGGATGAGCACGGTAACCAGCCAAGTGGAAGTGCCGGCAGGAGTCACGCTGCCAATTTATATGGATAATCACGCGACCAGCCCCCTCGATCCCCGGGTGCTGGAGGCGATGCTGCCTTACTTCACCACCAAGTTTGGTAACGCGGCCAGCCGCAACCACTCCTTTGGCTGGGAAGCCGAGCAGGCCGTGGAAATTGCGCGCGAGCAGATTGCCAAGCTGATCGGCGCAACCGCGAAAGAGATCATCTTTACTTCAGGCGCCACCGAGAGCAACAACCTGGCCCTCAAGGGCATTGCGGAAATGTATCGCGAGCGCGGCAACCACATCATCACCCAGGTCACCGAGCATAAGGCAATTCTGGATACCTGCAAACGGCTGGAGAAGAGCGGTTATCGCGTCACCTATCTGCCGGTGAAGGCGGACGGCCTGATTGATCTGGAAGACCTGAAGCGCGCCATGGATGAGAAGACCATTCTGGTTTCGATCATGGCGGCCAACAACGAGATTGGCGTGCTGCAGCCGATTCGCGAAATCGGCAAGCTCTGTCATGAGAAGGGCGTCATCTTCCATACCGATGCAGTGCAGATCGTCGGCAAGGTACCGTTCAACGTGATCGCAGACAATGTCGATGTGGCTTCGATCTCCGGACACAAGATTTATGGTCCCAAGGGCGTAGGTGCACTGTATGTTCGCCGGCGTAATCCTCGCGTGCAGATTGCCGCGCAGATTGACGGTGGCGGCCATGAGCGCGGCATGCGTTCCGGCACACTGAATGTGCCCGGCATTGTTGGCTTGGGCAAGGCTTGCGAGATTGCGTACCACGAGATGGATTCGGAAGCGGCCTATCTCCGTGGCCTGCGCGACAGCCTGAAGGCGAAGCTTGAAGCGGAGCTGGACTACATCCATATCAATGGATCGTGGGAGCATCGCCTGCCCGGCAACCTGAACGTGAGCTTTGTGTATGTCGAAGGCGAATCCCTGTTGATGGGCATCAACGATGTTGCGGTTTCCAGCGGCTCGGCCTGCACCTCGGCCACGCTTGAGCCGTCGTATGTGCTCAAGGCACTGGGTCTGGGCGACGATGTGGCGCACAGCAGCATCCGGTTTGGTCTCGGCCGCTTCAACACCCAGGCAGAAGTGGATTATGTGGCAGCCAAGGTGATTGAGATTGTGAAGCACCTGCGCCTGCTTTCGCCGCTTTACGAGATGGTGCTGGAAGGCATCGATCTGACCAAGATTCAGTGGGCAGCACACTAAAGAACAGTTCACGGTTCTTAGTTCGCAGTTCACAGTGGAAAGGCATTTAATCCCCAATTGCCAACTACGAACGAACAATTGCGATCCGAGAACTGGCGACCAGGAACTGTGAACTAAGAACTTCGAACTACGAACTGCAACACCCGGAGGAGACGGACCATGGCATACAGCGATAAGGTAATTGACCACTACAACAACCCGCGCAACGTGGGCCAACTCGACAAGAGCTCAACTGAAGTAGGCACCGGCCTGGTGGGCGCTCCGGAATGCGGCGACGTGATGCGTTTGCAGATCCGCGTGAACCCCGAGACACAGGTGATTGAAGAAGCCAAGTTCAAGACCTTCGGCTGCGGCTCTGCCATTGCCAGCTCTTCACTGGCCACTGAATGGATCAAGGGCAAGACCGTCAGCGATGCGCTCGAGATCAAGAACACCGACATTGTGAAGGAGCTTTCGCTTCCTCCGGTGAAGATTCATTGTTCCGTGCTTGCTGAGGACGCGATTCGCGCGGCCATTGGCGACTGGAAGAAAAAGAATGGCGTTGCGGAAACGGCAGATGCCGCGGCTGTAGCGCACTAAGAGGCTTCCCCTTTCCTTAGCGGGGCTGCGGCTATTCATCGCTGCGGCCCCGGGCTCAAAAGGGGAACGCAAGTGAAAAGGTAAGTATGTCGAACAACATGGTCAGTATCGAATCGAAGCCCGCGCAGGGAGCCTTTGCGGCCCCGCCAAAGCCTGCTGCCGCGCCGAAGTTGGCTGCGGGCAAAGAAGGCCAGAGCGCAGGCGGACTGCAAGTGACCGAACGCGCAGTCAAGCGCATTCGCACGGCCATGGCCAAGGAAGGCGTTTCGCCGGAAGAAGGCGGTCTGCGCCTCGGCGTAATGGGCGGCGGCTGCTCGGGGCTTTCCTATTCCATCAAGTTCGACACGCAGCCCCGCGAGCGCGACCGCGTTTACGAGTTTGACGGTGTGCGCGTCTTCGTCGATCCCAAATCGTTTCTCTATCTGCACGGCATGACGTTGGATTACGAAGAAACGCTGATGCGGCAGGGCTTCAACTTCATCAATCCGAACTCCACGCATTCCTGCGGCTGCGGTTCATCGTTCTCCTAGCAGCAAATGTCAAAGATCGCATCAGAAAAAAGCTGCCATCCTGAGCGGAGTTTGACGCGCTTTTTGCGGCAAACGGAGTCGAAGGACCTGCTGTTGCACTTCGGATTACATACAACGATGAATTCGAGACACTAATGCGATTCGGATCAAATCTATGCTGAAAGTCCTCGATTCCGCGGTTCCTATTGCCTGTTGGTCCTGTTCCATTGGGCACAACGACGTCACCCTGTTTTGCCCTCATTGCAGCAAGATTCAGCCTCCTCCCGGCGGCGACTTCTTTTCAGTGTTCGGTCTCGAGCCGCGTCTGAACCTTGATCTGCCGGCGCTGGAGACTGAATTCCACCGGCTGAGCCGCAAGGTGCATCCTGATCGCTTTGCCCGCGCGGGAGAAAATGAGCGCGAGTGGAGCCTGGCAGATACGGCTCTGCTGAACGATGCTTACCGCACGCTCAAAGACCCCATCCATCGCACGGAGTATCTGCTCAAGCTGGAAGGCGCGGAGATTGGCGAAGAGCATGCTGGCAAAGATCGTAAGGGCCAGAAGGATCCATCGCGCGTGCCGGCCGATCTTTTGGAAGAAGTCTTCGAGCTGAACATGCAGCTTGAAGAGATGCGCATGGCCCGCAAAATGGGCGAAACCGATCCCGCCTTGCAAGCCGACCTGGAACAGGCGAAGAAGAAATTCGAAGGCCTGCTTGGCGACGTGGATGACGATCTCCACGGTCAATGGCAGGTTTGGGACAAGGGCGATGCAGCTGTGCGGCTGTCCGCACAAAATACCATGGTGGCACTGCTCGATCGGCGGCGCTACCTCAGCAACCTGGTCCGCGATGTGACCGATACTCTGGGAGCTTAAAAGAAGAGCATGGCGGAAACTAACTCGACTGGCCGCGTCGTTGGCATCGATCTCGGCACAACTAATTCTTTGGTCGCCTACATGGAAGGCGATGCGCCGGTGGTCATTCCCGGCGTAGACGGCTCCAATCTTGTTCCGTCTGTGGTCGCTCTCGATCCCGTTCCTTCAGGCGGCGGACGGCCTACGGTCACGGTGGGCAACACCGCGCGCAAAGCTCTGATTGAGACGCCGGATCGCGTCATCTATTCGGTCAAGCGCCTTATGGGCCGCGGGCTCGAAGAAATTCAGGATGAGCTCAAACTGTTTCCATTTCGTCTCGCCGACGACGTAGAAGCAGGTGAGGTTCCGCGCATCACGCTTGGTGAATTGCGCTTTACACCTCCAGAAATCTCCGCTTACATTCTGCGCCAGCTCAAGCGCAATGCCGAGCGATTCTTCGGTTCTCCCGTCACGCAGGCCGTCATCACCGTGCCCGCCTACTTCAACGATGCGCAGCGCCAAGCCACCAAAGATGCAGGCCGCATGGCTGGCCTCGAAGTGTTGCGGTTGGTGAATGAGCCCACCGCGGCCGCGCTTGCTTATGGTCTTGATCGCGCCAACGAAGGCACCATCGCTGTTTACGATCTGGGTGGCGGCACATTCGATATTTCGATTTTGAAACTCCGTGACGGCATCTTTGAAGTGCAGTCGACCAATGGCAACACGCACCTGGGCGGCGACGACATTGACAACCTGCTGACCGCCATTGCGCTCGATGAGATCTATGCCGAGCATGGAGTGGATCTGCGCGGACATCCGAGTGCTGTGCAGGCCTTGCGTAAGGCTGCCATCGAAGCCAAGATCAGCTTGTCGACAGAAGACGTGGCAAAGTTCGATATCGAACTGCCCAACGGCGACCGCTATCAGCGTGAGATTCCGCGCGCAGTTTTTGAGCTGCTGATTGAGCCGGTGCTGGAGCGCACGGCCGGCCCTTGCAAGCAGGCTCTCACCGATGCGGGCATCACGCCTGAGCAGATCGACGAAGTTGTGCTGGTCGGCGGCTCCACGCGCATCCCCGCAGTGCGTCAGCTTGTTGACGATCTCTTCCACCTTTCCGCCCGCGGCAAAAAGCCGCACATCGAATTGAATCCGGACGAAGTGGTTGCTCTGGGCGCGGCGGTGCAGGCCGACATTCTGGCCGGCGCATCGAAGTCGACCGAAGAAATGCTGCTGCTCGACGTGACACCGCTGTCACTGGGCATCGAAGCCCTCGGCGGCACCGTCGCGCGCATCATTCAGCGCAATTCGACGATTCCCGCTTCGGCCACTGAGCACTTCACTACCGGCGTAGATGGCCAGACCAACGTAGCCATTCACGTAGTGCAGGGCGAGCGCGAAATGGCTGCCGATTGCCGGTCCCTCGCACGGTTCGATCTCAAGGGCATTCCGCCCATGTCCGCCGGCCTGCCGCGCATCGAGGTCAAGTTCCTCATCGACGCCGACGGCATTCTGCAGGTGACGGCGCGAGAGCAACGCAGCGGCCAGGCTGCACAAATCGAAGTGAAGCCAACGTATGGATTAACAGACGAACAGGTTGAAGGCATGATCCTCGACTCCTTCGATCACGCCGAGGAAGACTTCGCCAAGCGGCTGTTGATCGAGGCGCGCATGGAGGCGGAAAAGATTCTCGGCCTCGTCGATCGCGCTCCGGGAACTCCCGCATGGACTCATCTGACCGGCGAGGAACACGCGGCAATTTCCGCAGCACGCGACCATTTGGCGAGTGTGAATTTAGGCGACGACACGAATGCGATTCGCCAGGCAACACTCGCGCTGGACCACACCACGCGCCGCTATGCGGACTTGCAGATGGATGCCGCGGTCAGCTCGGCGATGCGCGGCAAAACGATGGAAGCAGCAGGGGAAGATCTGGGCGATGAATTAACCGCACCCCATCCGATGGCACCGGCGGAGTTCAAGTAGGGCCCTAAGACTGGGTGTACCATCCTTTCGCGTTTTGTGCGAAAAGGCTGGAAGCAAAGCGAAAGAGATGAACAGTATGAGCGAAGCAAACACAAAAAACATTCCCGCCGACAAGCTGGTGCAGGTCACGTTCCAGCCTGAAGGAAAGACGGTCGAATTTGAATTCGGCACACTACCCTACGATCACCATGGCAAGCCGATGTCGTTCCTCGATGTGGCGGAGAACTTCAATATCTTTCTCGACCACGCCTGCGGCGGCGTCTGCGCCTGCACTACCTGCCATCTGTGGATCAAAGACCAGACCGGCATCTCCGAGGCGGACGACGACGAGATCGATCGCATGGACATGGCCGCGGACCAGCAGTTGAATTCCCGCCTCGGCTGCCAGGCAGTCATCACCAAGCCGGGCGTGTACGAAGTTGAGATTCCCAAGTGGAACCGCAACTACGTCTCCGAGGGCAAGCCGCTGACCCTGGCCGAAGGCAAGTAGTTCCCGCAGTCGATAACACTTCGAGAGAGAAGAATATGCCGCGCGAAATCATGTGGACCGACGCCGAAGAGATCGGCATTCAGCTTCAGGAAAAGTATCCCGACCTCGATCCGCTGACGGTGCGTTTCACCGATCTGCATCGTTACGTCACGGAGCTTCCCGGCTTCGCGGATGATCCCACAAAATCCAACGAACCGAAGCTCGAAGCAATTCAGATGGCCTGGCATGAGGAGTTTGAGGACGCGAAGGATTGAAGGGTGCGCTCAGAAGAACTCGACCGCAAATCCGGTGAGGCGGGCGGCATCGGCAAGGCGCTGATCTGAAGTAATGAACACCTGACCCTGCGGCTTCTGCGTAAAGGCTTCTAGAGCCGCTCCCAATTGAAGCGCATCACCGGCGCGCAGCGGATGCAACTCTAACAGAGAGCATGCTTCAGCGGTGATGGGGTTCGAGGCCTGCACGGAATGCCAGCTTCGGACTAGCGTCTGTGCGAGTTGTTTGCCCGCCAGAAACTGGCTTTGCGGAATCGATCCCATTCTCAAGAGACGGGTCAATCCGCTCCGAATCTCCACCTCGGTCGCCCACCACGCAATAATTGAATATCGTGCATAAAGAGCTTCGGCAAATGGCGACTGGGGTTGCGTAACACATAGCGGGATCAGCGCGCTGGTATCCCAAAAAGCAGGGACCAGACTCATCTGCCCTCCCGCTCTTCACGCCAGACCTGCTCCATCACTTCCCGGCTCACGCAATTTGGGCCTGCCGGTCCGGGCCAGGGCTTGCCTTCTTCCCTAGGTATCACGGGTGGCGTGATGACGCCCTTCGCGATGAGACGCCGCATCCGCGCATCTTCATCTTCCGCGACCACGGCAGGAACCAGCCGCGCTACTGGCGTGTTCCGATCAAGAATCAAAACTTCCTCGCCGTTTTTCACATATTGAATGTGTGCGCTGAGTTTCGCCTTCAATTCGCTGATCTTCGCGGTTCTCATGGAGCCATTCTACTCTTCGTGACCAACTTGGTCATATTCTTTGCGACTTAACACCTACCGCTCCTCGTGATCTCGCCGGTCACTCCAGCCAAACGATCCTTCGAAATGCTGGAACTCCTTCTCTTTTCCCGGCACGAGATAGACGCTCATCACATCAAATCGTGTCGGCGGCGCTGTCTCCTGCGGCAACTGGCGGATATATTGCCGGGCCAGTCGACGCAGGGTATTCCGTTTGTTCGAGTCGACGGCGACTTCTGCAGGTGTCAAGTCATGCGCAGTGCGCGTCTTCACTTCCACGAAGCAAAGCATCGGGCCATCCCACGCAATCAGATCCAGGTCACCTGGCACATTGCCCGCCGACCAGCGTCGCGCCACCACAATATACCCTTTGCGGCGCAGATAGAAGAAGGCCGCATCTTCGCCCTCGATACCCGTCACCAGGTGGCCCGGGAGACTTGCTTCGCGCCCCCGCTGATGCGCGACCCACGCAAGGCCTGCGAGAGAACGCTCCTCCAAGCCAATACGGATTTGCTCCAGCCATGTCATGACAGACCATTCTCGGCTTGATCAACGAAAGGCGCAAATCGGCTTGGAGGCACTCTGAAACTGTGGAATGAAATGGGCTGGAACGAGCCGGAAGACCGGAGACAATTAAGTCTCCAATCTTCCGGCTCGTTCCAGCCCGGCTACTTCAGGCCGTTACGGCCTCAGGAGCACTGGCGTACTCATACTCTTTTTCTACCTGCGTCAGCGCTTCCTCGAGAATGTCGAGCGCCACCGTCGCCTCGTGCTCATTCACAATTAGCGGCGGACAGAGCCGCAGCGACGTCTCCCCGCAGCCGAGCATCATCAGACCCTTTTCAAAGGCCAGCACCTCAACACGATTGCGCAAATCCGATGCCGGTTCGCGAGTCGCCTTGTTCTTTACCAGCTCAATGCCGATCATCAGGCCGCGTCCCCGAACTTGGCCGACAAGGGGATGAGTCTTCGTCCAGGTGTGCAACCGGTTCAGCATCAGCTCGCCCACGCGCGCAGCGTTGTCAATGCCTTCGCGTTCCAGCACGTCCATGGTGGCTAAGGCTGCGGCCAGCGAAATGGGATTGCCGCCAAATGTGGAAGCGTGCGAGCCCGGCACCCAATCCATGATCTCCGCCTTCGTCATGCAGATGCCAAGAGGCATGCCAGACGCGATTCCCTTGGCCATGCAGACCATATCCGGCTCCACGCCGGAGTGTTCGATAGCCCACCACTTGCCCGTGCGTCCCGCTCCGGACTGCACTTCATCCGCCACCAGCAGGATGCCGTGGCGATTGCAGATGGCCCGCAGTTCGCGCATGAAATTGTGCGGCGCTTCCACGTAACCACCTTCGCCCTGAATCGGCTCGATAAAGATGGCGGCCACTTCCTCAGGCGCGAGGATCGTCTTGAACAGCCGCTCTTCGATGTACCGTGCACAGCCCATGTTGAAGGCTTCCTGCGCCTCCGCGTCACCAAAGCAGCCGCGATAGGTATAGGGGAACGGGACGTGCGTCACGCCGGGAACCAGCGGCGAGAAGCGACGCTTTTGCTGCGGCTTCGAGCCGGTCAGCGACAGCGCGCCCATCGTGCGGCCGTGGAAAGCTCCCAGGAATGAGATGACCTGTTGCCTGCCGGTATGGTACCGCGCCAGCTTCAGTGCGCATTCAATGGCTTCCGCGCCGGAGTTGCCGTAGAAAAACTTGTGCGGGCCGGGCATGGGTGCCACGGCAGAAAGCCGATCCGCCAAATCGGTCAAAGGCTCATGATAAAAGTCAGTGCCAGAAATATGAATCAATTCGGCAGCCTGCTTCTGGATAGCTGCGACAACTTCAGGATGGCAGTGGCCGGTAGATACCACGGCAATGCCCGCAGCAAAGTCGAGAAATTCGTTGCCGTCCACGTCTTCCACGCGAACGCCGCGGCCACGCCGGGCCACCAGCGGATACGAGCGCGTATAGCTCGGCGAGATCAGTCGGGTATCGGCAGCCACTGCGGCCTGCGCCTTTGGTCCGGGTAGTGGACACACAAGTTTGGGTCCGTATTGCGCGTACAGCTCTTCATGAGTCATCTTTATTCTCCTCGGCAGATTCGGTTATGGAACGCTGCATGGATGCGGGTGGACCGCGGCCCTGGAACCCGTAAGGCGGGATCGTTCAATCTGCACCACCGTCAAAATGGAGCAAGTGCAGGCCGCGAAGCACAACTGTTTCCGGTCGGCGAACAGCTGTTAGTCGCTTGCGAAGAGACTAGGTCGCGTGCGCATGGGCAGCACACGGAGGTGTTTCCTGGGGCAAATGCTACGAGCGCGCGTCCGCGACCAGCGCCTGGTTGGCGCGAGAATGGCTTCTTTGGCGGCACGCGTTTGCATGGAAACTCACCTGCCGTGAGCATAGCACGGAGTGAGCCACGGACTCCACTCTGACATAGCGTTAAAAACTACTAGGGGGCTTTCCTCTCAAAGGCTGTCGCAGGAACCAGCGCAGCCGGCGCGTCCTGGTCCAGCGTGACGGAACCGTGCTCAAACGTCTGCAAGGCCGCATCGTCCGCAGCGGTGGTCATCCAGCAAACCGCCGCTTTCTTCAGCAGCGTGCAGGCTGTTTCGACAGAAAAGTGCAACTCCGGATTTGCTTTTGCCGCGCCTTTGGCACGCTCGATCCATACAGCGTGCGAGCCCAGAGTGTACGAAGCGTCAACCGGGTCAGTAATGTCGAGTATCTGTTTCAGACCCTCCGAGGCTCCGCTGGCAAAACCTGGCAGGTCTTTTTCCGTCATCTCCTGCTTGAAGCACTCGAAAGGCAGCGCCATCACAGCGATCACGGAAGCAGGATCGCCATGCCGGGCAGTCAAAGCCACTTGCACACAGGCGATGCCCTTTTTGGCGTCATCGCCGGCGGCGTTCTGCGTCACCTGTTGCTGAACGGTGGGCAGAGTTGCCGATGCGTCCACCACCTGCCAGTCAGAAGGAATGGCGTAAGTGAATCCGAGATCGCTGGAGTGTGCGATGGGCGTTGGAGCCTGGGCCAGCAGTGGCGCGGCAACGAGAATCAGGAATACGGGAAAAGTGCGGACCTTCATAATGCGCGCAAGTCTAGCAAAGCGACTGATCATTGGGTGCTAGTGAAGAAGCAACACGGAAAGCGCCGAGGCGATGCCGCCGAGCGCAAACGCCAGCCCGACATACCAGTAAAGACGGGTGCGGGTCAGCAGGGTCACCGACGTGATCACCAGGCCAATCTCAAGCAGTGCTTCCCCCAGGTCGAAGCGGTCTGCGCGCGCTTCAGCCTGCTCGACTTTCACTTCCAGCGCTTCGGCCTTCTCCTGCTCGTCCTTCAGGTCGTCGACCCACTTGGCCTGGTGGTCGGTGTAGGACTTGGCAATCTTCTTCGCCGCGTCCTTGTCCGAGACGACCACTACGCTGAGTAGATCGGAGGCTAGCTGCGTGTCGTTGGCGCGGATCTTCTTAGCTTGATAGAAATTCCACTGGTCAGTGGCCTTGTTCTGGTCGAGTACCGCTTCAGTGTGCGTGCGATGTCCCAGCACGGTGGTCACGGCCACCAGCACCGCCAGCACGCTCATGCTAAAGGCGACCGGACGCATCGATTTGTCCTGTTCGCCGCGCTCTGCCTGCTCTTTTAATTCCTGCGCTTCGTTAGCTTCCATGGGGGGGAATCCTCCGTCCGGGACCGTTCTCGACACCTTGGTCAGTTTACGCGCTCACAGCCTACTTGCGCTTCCAGCGGACGCCGTCCTTTGAATCCTCAATTACAATGCCCTTCTCCGCCAATTCGTTGCGAATCTGGTCGGCGCGGGCGAAGTTGCGCTGCTTCTTGGCCTGCGAGCGTTCCGCAACCAGCGCATCTATAGCCTCGTCGGTAAGCGATTGACGAGCCAATAATTCGGGCGCCACGTCAGCCATGCGGCCTGCCTTTTCGGCCCATTCAACAGCACGCCGTGTAGGCTCTGCATCGCGATCCTCCATCACGTCGAAGACTGCTTCGAAGGCGCCCAGAACGGAGAGAATCGCGTCGCGATCCGAAGCGAACAACTTGCCCTGGTCAATCGCCGTATTTGCGGCGCGAACCAGGTCGAAGATAGGCGCGCGGGCATCGGCTGTGTTCAGGTCGTTCGAAAGCGCTTCAATGTAGCTGGCCTTCGCCTTTTCCGCCGCAGCCTGCAGCGCCGGGTTTGAGCCCGTTGCAAAATTCGCGCTAGTCAGCCGCTGATAGAAGGTACGCAGCCGCTCAATCGCATTGGTGGCCTCAATAAGCCCGTCGAAGGTGAAGTTGAGCTGATGGCCGTAAGGAACCGAAACCAGCGCAAGGCGAATCGCGGAAGCCTTATATCCCTTCAGCAGCAAGTCGCGGAGGGTATAGAAATTCCCCTCGCTCTTTGACATCTTGCGGCCGTCCACCAGCAGAAAACGCACGTGCATCCAGTGGCGCGCAAACGGCTTGTGGGTCGCCGTTTCGCTCTGTGCAATCTCGTTTTCATGGTGCGGGAACATCAGGTCTTCTCCGCCCGCATGCAGATCGAAGCTCTCGCCCAAAAATTCCATCGCCATGGCGGAGCACTCAATGTGCCAACCGGGCCGGCCGCGCCCAATCTCCGTCTCCCACGAGGTCTCCCCCGGCTTGGCCGCTTTCCACAAAGCAAAGTCGCGGGCGGAGTCCTTCTCATATTCATCCACATCCACGCGCGCCCCGTCTTCAATGCCGCTCAAATCTTTCTTGCTCAGCTTGCCGTATTCGGGAAAAGCGGCCAGGCGGAAATACCACGAACCATCTTCGGTTTGGTACGCCGCGCCGGCAGCGTCTAGCTTTTGAATCAGCGCAACCATCCGCGAAATATGCTCAGTCGCGCGCGCCAGAACCTCCGGCCTCTCCACGCGAAGCGCCTCCAGATCCTCGAGGAAAGCCTCTTCGAACGGAGCGGTGTACTTGTCGATGGGAATGCCCGCGGCCGCTGCGTTCCGAATGATCTTATCGTCCACGTCGGTAATGTTCATCACGTGGCGGACTTCGATCCCCAGCACCTTCAAGGTCCGGCGGAGTATGTCGATTTGCAGGAAGGTGCGGAAGTTGCCAATGTGCCCAAAGTCGTAAACAGTGGGGCCGCAGGCGTACATACGCAGCGACTTCCCGTCCATCGGCGCGAGTTCGTCAATGGTTCCGGACAGGGTGTTGTAGAGGCGGAGAGGCATTGTTTCTGGTCTAAATTCTTGCCTGGAAAGCAGTTGAAATCGGCGGGCGTACGGCCCATTCGATTGTAGCAAGAAGGGGATGGAGGGAGAGCGCAGCCGTCACAACAGGGGACTGTCCAATTCCGGCCGGGGGTCGGCTGGGACTCAGGGGCGCTTCTCCGGGTTGAGGAAGCTGAGCGCCAGAATCAGGATGCCGGCCGCCATGGCGATGGCGCCACGGTGAGGCCAGGAGACCAGGTCATACAGGAACTCGCCGGGAACGAAGTTATATTCCTGCATAAGCCACAGAGCACCAAGCAAAACCAGCCCGATTCCCAATGCATTGCCAAGTGGTCGCATCTGTCCTATTCCTCACGCAGGGATTTGGTGTTTAGATAGTATGCCATCACAAACGTGAAATTGCGTGGGAAATTCAGACCTCCTTACGCAGCACGAAAAACAACAGCACCAACCCGGCGGAAACAGCGGAAGCCCCACGCCATGCCCATTCGATTTCCCCCGTCATGAAACCTAAGTGAAGTATGCCGTTGCCGATCAAAATCCAAAAGATACCGACGGCAAATAGCATGCCCCCTAGAATGGTGCAAAACATGCGCATGGGCAGCCTCCAGTTGTTTCAGGTTCTCAGTATTCTGACACAACCCCACCACGAGCAGCGAGAGGAAAGTCGGCAGTCCTACGGCTGCTGGTAAGCCCCGCGGTCGTAGCCTTTGGAACCGGGACGGGGATTGCCCGCGAAGTCAGTTGCGGGCGCTAGATTCGATGTGCCCGTGCCGACCGCTGGGCTCGAAGGCGATACGCTGAGCAGCACGTTCAATGGATTTGAATCGGCTGGATCAATGTACAGCGGATTTCCCGTCACGTCATTTGCTCCGTTGGGAATATCGCCGGCGTTCGTTCCGTTGTAATAGAGGTTGTAATTCAGAACAATGGAGGATGTTGTGCCTTTGTCAACGGTAACAGGATTCTGGCCCGCCGCACTGTAGAAGATGTTATTGATCACGTTCACGTCCGAAGTCTGATTCAGATTCATCTCTCCGCGGCCACTAAGGACGGGAGTTACAATGTCCTGATAACTCGAGTTATTCACCACATCCACGTGATCGCTCTCAAATACTTCGATAGCCGAGCTACCGTTGGTATAAATCACATTGTTCGCGATCAAAGTACGCCCGGTATACGGCGCAATCGGAATGCTGGACTGATATGCGGAGTTGCGGGTGGAATCCACAATGATTCCCTCGCCGTCAGTGATAGCACCGGCCGCTTCCCAGGGAATGAACTCCTGGTTGCCAAAGATGCGATTCCCTGTGACGATCATCTTATAAGCCGTGGAACCGTCTGAGTTCCAGTCTTCCCAGGTGGAGATGGGGCTGGTTCCATAGATGGAATACCATGATGCGTTGTAGATTGTGTTTCCTGAAATCGTGACGTAGTCCGACATGGCAGTGGCCACGCCTCCGCCGCCGCATTCGCTGATGATGTTGTTGAGAATGCGGATATGGTTGGGACGGACTGTCGCCGTGCCTTTGCGCCCGTCGGCGGAAATGCAGTTCCCGTTGAAGGCCGGGTTGGGATTGGTTGTGGACTGCGCCTGCGCCTGCGCCAGAGTTACATTGGCATTGTTTCCTATGATGGTGAATCCACTTACTTGAATATACGCAGCAGTAGGCTCAAAAAAGATGCCCTCCCAGCCGTTGAACGAGATAACCGGCGTCTGGCCGGGATATGCCTGGTAAGTGATCCAGTTAGCGGCCGTGCCGGGGATGGAGATATCAAGCACAGTGCAACTCGCGCACGAGTTAGTATAAGTGCCGTTCATCGCATAGATAGTATCTCCGGGCTGAGTCATGCCTGCGGCGTGCTGCAGAGTGAGAAAGGCCGTCGTGGGTGTAAGCCCGTCGGCCGAATCGCTTCCGGTGCCGCTGACATAGTAAGCAACAGCCGGAGGAGTGGCATAGGCGGCGCTCACCGTGGTGTTAGCAGTCAGTTTCACTGTGCAGGTCACGGTGCTTGTCGAGGTGCAGCCCGTCCACGCGGAAAAAATATTGCTGCCCGCGGATGCGGAAGCCGTCAGAGTAACGGTGGTTCCCGTGTTGTAAGTGCGTGTAAAGCTGGTCGACCCGTTTGCAGCGCCGTTGTTATCGGCCGGAGCCACACTGATGGCCGCGCCGTTGGCAGGAGTAGCGGAATTGACTGTCAAAACATACGTGGTGGGCAATACCGGCGCGGAAGGTGCGGAGGTCGTCCCACCGCCGCTGCCGCAGGCGTTAAGACCAAGGACGAAGCAGGTTGCGAGAGATGCTGCAATCGTGTGCAAGCCGATAAGTGGATAGGCCATAGGAGACTCAGAGGAATAGTACAACTTTGTAGCGATGCCATGCTGTGAGGTCGCCCAACTTAGCGGCCAAGCGCAAGCGATGGGTCGGCGGAAAGCTCTGACGAAGCAAATTCCTTCGCGACGAATCGCGGCCACGCGGCAGCAGCAATCATGGCCGCATTATCTGTAGACAGCGCAAGAGTCGGGAACGAAACGCTGACATTACGCCGTGCAGCCTCCGCCGTGAAACGCGTGCGAAGTTCGCGGTTGGCGGCAACACCTCCGGTCACAAGGATGCGGCGCACGCCGAGCGATTCAGCGGCAGCGAATGTCTTCTTCAGCAGGTCGCCTACCACCGCATGCTGAAAGCTCGCGATCAGGTCAAGTGTCTGCGGCTCGCACTGCGCCAGCGCATCTTCGATGGTTGGCCGCGCCGGCGCATCGATCCCGGTGAAAAGTGCTTCACGCCGCGACTCCGCTTCAGGGCGCAGATTGTGCAGTTCGACGTAGCGCAGCACGGCGGTCTTGATTCCCGAAAACGAAAACAGGAAGTCTGGATCGAGATCGGCAATGGGCGCTGTTTTGGCGGCCTTGGTTCTCGGGGCTTTACCGGCGAGATGCAGCTTGGTCTTGATCCGTGAAAATGCGAACGGCACAGCCTTGGGATTGCCGTGCAACGCAAGGTTGTCTACCCACGGACCGCCGGGATAGCCCAGCCCGAGCAGCTTGGCAACCTTGTCGAACGCTTCCCCTGCAGCGTCGTCGAGCGTGCGGCCAATCAGCGAGTAGTGCCAGCTTCCATCGGCAGGCGTCGCGAGATACAGATGCGTGTGTCCCCCGGAGACGACCAGCGCAAGCGCGGGTTCAGTGTCCGCGGAATCGTTCCCATCAGGCATCGACCGTTCGTTGAGCAGCACCGCGTGGATGTGGCCTTCAAGATGATTCACAGCAATCAACGGCAAGCTGTTGGCGAAGGCCAGAGCCTTCGCATAGGTGATGCCGACAAGCAGCGCCCCCGCAAGTCCGGGCCCGCTGGTGACCGCAATGGCGTCTAGATCGCCGAGCGATACGCCGGCCTCCAAAAGCGCGGCACGGACCACGGGAACAACAGCGCGGAGATGCTCGCGCGAAGCCAACTCCGGAACCACCCCTCCGTAGCGTGCGTGGGTTGCAATCTGCGAAGCGACCACCGAACTGAGCGTGCGCGCCCCTCGTTCCACCACGGCCGCGGCGGTCTCGTCGCAGGACGACTCGATGGCGAGGATAAGACCGGAACCGGGCATCTATATAGTTTACCGGCCTATGGCGGTGCCGTGGCAGATCGCCCCCATGAAGACAACTGCGAGAGAATGGATGGATATGGCGAGCAGTTCCGCACATTACGAAGCGGCTTTGGGGATTGTGAAGCGACTGCGCACGGAGGGCTACGAAGCCTACCTCGCCGGCGGCTGCGTGCGCGATCTGCTGCTGGGCCGCGAACCGTCGGACTACGACGTGGCCACGTCCGCAACGCCGGACATTGTGCTGGATCTCTTTCCGCGCACGTTCGCCGTGGGAGCCCATTTCGGCGTCGTCCTGGTCGCTCAAGGCGAAGGCGAAACCTATTTCACCACGGAAGTCGCCACTTTCCGCTCCGATGGCGCGTACTCCGATGGCCGCCATCCGGATGCGGTCCGTTACACGACATTCGCCGAAGAAGATGTAAAGCGTCGCGACTTCACCATCAACGGTCTGCTTCTCGATCCGATTCATGGCACAGATGACCCACGCGCCGCAGTGCTTGATTTCGTCGGCGGCGTAGCGGATCTGGACGCAGGTCTCGTTCGCGCCATTGGCCGGGCGGAGGAGCGCTTTGAGGAAGACCATCTGCGCATGCTGCGCGGTGTTCGGTTTGCTGCGCGCTTCGAGTTTGCACTTGAAGAGAAAACAAAACGCGCCATGCGTACGCTGGCATGCAAAGTCGCTGCCGTCAGCCGCGAGCGTGTCCGCGATGAGCTGACCAAAATGCTGACTGAAGGCCAGGCGCGGCGAGCATTCGAACTACTCGACGAGACGGGCCTTCTGAACGAGGTGCTCCCCGAAATTGCCCGGATGAAAGGCGTGGAGCAGCCGCCGCAATACCATCCCGAGGGTGACGTCTGGGTGCATACACTCGGCCTGCTTGCTCAGCTTGAGCCGGGATGCGCGCCGACGCTAGCCTGGGGCGCCCTGCTGCACGATGTGGGCAAGCCGCCAACGTTCCGCCGCGCGCCTGACCGCATTCGCTTTGACGGTCACGTGGAAGTCGGCGTAGCCATTGGCGCGGAGATCTTGCGCCGGTTCCGTTTCTCCAACGAAGACACGCGGCAGATTCTCGAGCTGATTGAAAACCACATGCGGTTCATGGACACAGGCCGCATGAAGACATCCACGCTGAAGCGTTTCTTTCGCCTCGACAAGTTCGAAGAACATCTCGCCTTGCACAAGATGGATTGCCTCGCAGGCAGTGGCTATCTGGATAACTGGGAGTTTGTGCGCGAGCGCTTTCAAGCCATGCCGGAAGAAGCCGTCCGTCCCAAGCCACTGATCACCGGCCGCGAACTGATTGCAGCAGGCTACAACCCGGGAGCAGCGTTCAAGCAGATGCTGCGTGCCGTTGAAGACGCGCAGCTTGAAGGAACAATCGCCACCGAAGAAGAAGCCCTACGCTTCGTGAAAGACCGGTGGCAAAACGGAGACTAACCACTAATCACCATTCACTAACCACTGTCCTTCAATCCTCCCGCAACAAAATCAACGGATTGACAGACAGCGCGCGCTGCGCCGGAATCCACGTCGCCACCAGCCCCAGCAGCAGCATGGCCAGCACCACCCCAGCCAACACAAACGGGTCCCGCGGCGTTGCCTGATAAACGATATAGGCCAGCACCTTCGTGCCCAGCAGCCCCAGAATCAACCCCGATGCCGAACCAATGACCAGCAGCTTCAACGGGCGCGACAGCGCCGCCTGCAGCACTTCTTTCTTTTTCGCGCCCAGCGCCATGCGGATTCCCAGCTCGCGCAGCCGCTTGCTTACCGAGTAAGCAGCCATGCCGAAGATACCCGTAACAGCCAGCATTGCGCCCATAAAGCCTAATACTCCAAGGGCCATGGTGGCCGCCTTTGCCGGAAACAGCACCGTATCGAGCAACTGCGTATAAGTCTCAAGATCAATCGGTAGCGCACCGTCCAGTTCCCGCAACTTGCTCCTCATAGCCGTTGCCAACTGTTGCGGATCGCGATGCGAGCGCACAACCAGGTACGCCGAAATCTCCGGCGACTGCAGGAAGGGAAGAAACATCGCCGGCTCCTGGTCTTCCGTCAGGGCCACATACTTGCCGTCCTCCGCAACTCCCACCACCTGCACCAGGGTTCCATCCTGCAGCTTGTAGTTCCGGCCAATCGCCCCGGTTACAGACCCAAAAATCTTCTCGGCAAAATGGCGATTGATGATGGCCACACCGGGTGCATGCGCGTCGTCCTGCCAGGAAAAGCGCCGGCCCGCCAGCAGGGTTGTGCCCGCGGCATCAAAATATCCCGGAGAAACTTCATACCGGAAGGGCGAAATCATCGCATTCGCCGCAATCAGGTTGCTGGTCTCCTGCCTGAAGGCATTTTCCCGGTTGGCGGCCGTATAAACCAGCGGAGGGTAGCCATTCACCAGGCCCGCCGACTCCACGCCCGGAATCGACTGCACGGCCTCAATCATTCGCCGCTGCATCGGCAACGCTGTCTCCACCGTATACCCATCCATGGCCAGGTTCACGCCGGCCGTCATGGCATTGTGCGGATCGAACCCGTAGCTGCTATGCATTGAGCTCATCAACCCGCGCACAGCCACCATCGACGACGTCACCAACACTGCACAAATCGAAATCTGGATCACCAGCAGCACGTCGCGCACCGAAATCCGCCTGCCCATTCGTGCGCTCGATCCTGCCTTCACAATCTCGTATGGGTTCGCTTTCAGTACCTGTCGCACCGGCACCATTCCGAACAGAAATCCGCTCACCAGCGCCAATGCAAGCGAATACCAATAGAGCCGCGCGTCCGGCATCACGGGAATATGTAGCGGTGTCCCGCTGATCGGCTCCCACACGCTGATCTTCTTCAGCAGCGCCACGCTCGCGCCCAGGCCCAGCGCGCCCCCGGCAATTGAAATCAGCATGGCCTCGGTAAACAACTGGCGCAGGATCCGCTTCCGGCTGGAGCCAAGCGCCAACCGCAAAGCCATTTCGCGTCCGCGATCGGCGGCGCGCGCGGCAAACAAACTGCCCAGGTTGGCGCACGCAGCCAGCAGAATCAACCCCGCAAGCAACATCAGCCCTGCAACAAACGCCTTTGCCGGACCGGCGAACGCCGTCAGGCCCACGCGCGCCAGGGAAACGGCCGCGTGACTTACCTGTTTTGGATAAGCCTTCTGCAGATCAATTCCAACCGAATTCACATCCGCATTGGCTTGCGCCACCGTCACTCCCGGCTTCAAGTGGCCGAACACCTCAAACAACGCGTGCGTGTTTTCCCGCTCATTAAGTGAGTTGCCGGGGACAACCTGATCCTGGTTCACCACGGGCAAAAAGAAATCCGGAGCTACAAACAGAATCGTCCCCTGCAGCCCCTTCGGCGCCACGCCGATGATGGTGAAGGGATGGTGATTGATCCCGACCACGCGGCCAACCACTTTGGGATCGTCGTTGAAGCGGGTATGCCAGAACGCCTGGGTCAGCACTATATAAGGAGCGCTGCCCGGCCCGTGCTCGTCGGATGCGTGGAAGAAACGACCCAGCATCGGCTGCACGCGCAGCACGTCAAAGTAATTGCCCGTAACGGCGAAGGCATTCACCACCGATGGATCGTTGCCCGTATCAAGCCCCAGCCCAAGGTTAAAGTTGAAGGCCGCCACATCGTCAAAGCTGCGATTCCGCGCGCGCAGGTCAAGGTAGTTGGGATAGGACTGAAATCCCGAGCCGTCCCCGTACTGTGTCCCGTAAATACTGTCTGCCTGGGGCACATTCAGCGGACGAAGAATCAATCCATCCATGATTCCGAAAACTACGGCATTGGCGCCGATGGCTAGCGCCAGAGTCAGAATCGCGGCCACAGTGAATCCGGGAGACTTGCGCAACTGCCGCAGGCAAAGCCGCACGTCGGCGGCAATCGATTCAAGCGTGGGCCATTGCCACACTGCGCGGCTGCGTTCTTCCATCAGCGTTGGATTGCCGAACGCAACCCGCGCCTGCCGTTCAGCTTCCTGTCGGCTCATGCCTTCGCGCGTCAACTGTTCGGTGCGCTCTTCAATGTGAAGACGCATTTCCTCATTCAAATCGTTGAAGAGACGGCTGCGGCCGAAGATGCTGGAGATCAGAGACATGAGCCACTCCTGACTGAAACCCTCTGGCTGGCTGATTTTTCTAGTTGGCTGCTGCCTCGCCCGGCTTGAGTACCAGGGCGATGCCTTCGAACATACGTTCAAAACTGGAGATCTGCTGTTCCAAATGGCGCAGGCCGGCAGCAGTGATCTCATAGGTGCGCACCTTGCGATTGGTCGTCGAAACGCCCCACTCCGCCTTCACCAGCCTGCTCTTCAACAGTCTCTGCAGCGCCGGATAGAGCGACCCCTCTTCCACCTGCAGCAGGTTGTTGCTGCGTTGCTGAATGTACTGAACTAACGCATACCCGTGGGCAGGCTGTCGGCGCAGCGATTCCAGGATCATCATTTCGAGTGCGCCGGGAAAAAGATCGCGTGGGGTAGAATTCATCATAGGCTCGTTTGCTACAGGCATAGAGTAAACAAGTATTCGATCGAATGTCAATTAAAATCTGGTTAGGCGTCTCCGCGTTTTGCGCGCACTGACGGAATTGAGTCACTGTGACGGAATGTCGTCTATACAAATTCGTCACTGATGTTCTGCGACCCAGCCATTCGCACTGATTAAAACCACACGATTTTCTCGAGCGCGTCCTGTCGGATTTAGAGGACGAAAACCTTATGTTTCAGGCAGATTGGCCCGCAATCTGGTCTTCGTGTGGAGGAACAGCCGGAGAATCTGTTTGTTCTGCCAGTTGCTTTGGCGCTTCACGTGCTTTATACATGGCATGAGCAAACCAACCCAACTCCAATGCACAGTCGTCATCCACGACACACGGAATGCGCTCGCCGTTCAGCTCGAGGAGAGAATCAACCAACTGCGCGAACCCAAGCCCAGCCGCCGCTGGGAACCAGGTCTTCGCTCAAATCTGACTGAGATTGTTCTCGGAAATTGCGATTGCACTTATGTGGTATTACGCGAGTGCTGGAAACTCGGGTAGTATTCCGTCAACTACTCACAACCCATGTCCAGGGAGGGAAATTCAGCAATGAAAACCCTTGCAGTATTCCTGTCAATCGCGGTCTGCGCCGCATCTGTGAGCGCGCATGCCGCCTCTGCCCCGGTTTCGCCCTCCACCACCAGGAACACTTCGGAACCGGATGTCAAAGCGTTGAAAGAAAGCGCACCGCATCCCGCTGTCCCTCCCGCCCCAACCCCCGTCTTTCCGGTGAACGACGAGAAGGGCTTGTTGCTTACCTGCATCGCCCCGGAAATCGCAACCAATCCCAATACCGATGTGTTTGAAGACTGCACCCTGGCTCCCGGCCGCACCCTCAATGAGGTGATGCACTCGTTTGTCGGCGCCATGCACGCGGAGCAGAAACTGCACGAGCAGGAGCGCACGGGCTGGGAAAAGGCCTTCGACGAAAAAACAGGACAGACGGCTGCAAACAAGTAAGCGCGGGTTCCAGTCCGGCAAAATCCTCGTCAAGTGCGACGATGCAATTCCATTCCTCTACATCGCTGCGGTCTTGTCAGCCGGGTGACAGGCCGCGGCCGCGGTAACCTTTTTCCCGCCTACAATCGGACGGGCACCCGAATTGTCCGCTTTGGGTGCACCCTTCAAATCGCCAAGCAACTTCAGCAGGCGCGTCATGGCCCGATCGCGGGCAGCCATATTGCCTGAGTCGGTATTGCCGGGGTCTTCGCCGGCGCGCATAAAGCCGTGGCCCGCGCCGTCATAGGTCACCCAATCAAACGTCTTTCCGGCGGCTTTCATCGCAGCAAGCGTGCCGGGTACAGTGGCCCCGATGCGCGAGTCATTCCCTGCGTAGAAGCCGTAAACCGGCGCCGTTATTGGCGTCACGTCCGCAGGGCCGGGTCCGTAAAAGACGAACGCTGCCGACAAATCCTTCCTATGCGCCGCGAAGGCAAACGACTTTCCACCTCCCCAGCAAAACCCAATCGACGCGACCTTCCCGTCACCGGCAGGAATCGTTTTCGCGTAATCCGCTGCCGCATCCAGATCCGCGTTTACCCCTTCTGGATCAAGCGCGGAAACACCCTTCACCGCGGCGTCCTGGCCGGCAAACTCGCTCGTTCCTCCGCCATTCGGCCCGAAGCCCGAAAGCAGGTCGGGAGCCACCACAATGTAACCCTTCGCGGCCAACTCATCAGCCATCTCTTTGGCCCAGTCCGTCAGGCCAAAGATCTCGTGGATCAGAACGATCACCGGGACCTTCCCCTTCACTTCGGGATACACCACAAATGCCTGCAATGTGCGGCTGCCATGGTGCAGCGCCACATATTCGTGGTGGCGCGGAGAGGCTTCCAGGCGGGTTTTAGCCCAATCCTGTGCATGCATGGTTACGGCGATGAGGGGGAAAAGAACTGCGCCCGCAAGGAGCCGGAGGCTTCGGGGAAACGTTAGCGTCATGCCGAGCATTCTAGTGTGGCTCCGGCAAATGCCACAAGTCCCCGGCATACATTTTCCCTGGACTGTGCGCGCAAAGCCGGGTGCGAGAGGTTGCTCTAAGCCGGCTTGACCCGCGTTGCCTTGCCTGCCTTTTCGCGCGGCGGATCCAGAAGCGCGGGCCTGGACGCGTTTTCCCCCGGAAGCGCATCGTGCAGAACCACGGTCAGCAGCGACTTGTTCACCTTGATGTGGCCGTTGTATTCGATGTATCCGAGCTTCCTGAACCGGTTCATGAAAAAGCTGACGCGCGACCGCGTGGTGCCGATCATGTCCGCCAGCGTCTCCTGTGTCACTGGAGCAATCTGCACTTCCGGCGCGCCGGGTTTGCCATATTGGGCCATCAACAAAAGGATCCGGGCCAAACGCCGTTCGCTCGAGTTGAAAAGCTGATCCACCAGGTCGGCCTGCGTGCGGATGCCGCGGGTCAGCACAAACTGCATGAAGAGTTCTGAGAATGCACGCTCTTGATGCAGCATGTGGAGCATCTGACTCGTATCGATCTCTAGTGCCAGGCACAAGGTGACAGCAAAGGCAGCCGCCGGCCGAACCGGCTTTTCGCCCACCATTGCCTCTTCGCCAAAAAAGTCCCCGGCGGCAAGCAGCATAACGGTGGCTTCCTTGCCTTTTTTGGAAACAACGGTGAGCCGGGCGCGGCCCGACTGAAGATAAAAAACAGACCCAGCCGCGCTTCCCTGGCTAAATATGGCCTGCCGGGCCTTGATCCGGACTATCTTTCGGCCCGTTCCTGCAGTGGCCAGGTAGTGTTCGGCGTCAAAGTGCCTTTTCTTCGATTCATCCATCCGCAGCTCATCCTTCTCTGTACCTTCGGTGCCAGTTCATTCGAACCGTGCCGCGGACTCTGGAGATGCGGAATAAGCCCACCTCGGTGCGCGTGACTCCCCTACAGAGGACAGGATGACATTGCGCGATCCAATAAGCTGAGCAGTTTCGCTCGTGGATGGGAACGAACGAAGCAGTCGGGCGGAAGAACCGAACCTATTTTCCCGAGCTGTCGGAATTATGGATATAGCACTCGTGGATCGCGTCAACCTGCGCCTCGGGCCATTTGTGCGCCACCAGGTCGGGTTCGCTCAGCTCGCGCAGCGCAAAATCAATCGCGCCATCGGCATGAACGGTTCCTTGCAGGTACCCATAAATATCGGTCTTCGACGCCTTGTCGACCCCAGGTGGCAGCAGGTAACGATGCGCGCCCGCCGAACCGATAATGACGCCCGGAACCACGGTGGAACTGCGCTGTCGCCAATAGCCGGTGTTATACACATTGGGCGAGTAAAAGTGAGAGTGGCTGGAAATAACATACACGTGCTTTCCTGCCGACTGCGCATCGTAGAGCCACGTGTAAACAAGCTCACCCGTGCGAATCCCAAGGTCCCAGTCATCCATGGCGTGATTTGAACTGGTGGAGTGCGGTAGCGACTCGTGCATGCCGGCCACGATAGCGCGAATCCCGGACCCGGGCGCCAGGTCGTGATCCAGCACCGAACGCAGCCAGCGCAATTGCGCATCAGAAAACTCGTCTGTGCTGGCATTGTCCAGGGTAATGAAATCCACGCCCTTGTTCACCCAGTGGTACCAGGGTTGCAACGGTCCGTCGGCCGCGCCGTCCGCCTTGCGCTGGGCCGTAATTTCAGGCCGGCTCAGGAAGCTGGAGAACTCCGTAATGTAACCGTCCCGCGTCATCGGCTTGATGGTTTCGTGATTGCCGCGCCCCAGAAACACGGGGAAGCTGCCAAACGACGCCATCTGATGCTTCAGAAAATCGTCCCACGCCACCTTTTGGTAGTCGGCTTTTGAAAGCTGCTGCCCACCCGGCTGCATCGACAGCAGGTCCTGGTCGGCATCGTGCATCGCTCGGAAGTCGCCCAGGTGCCAGTAGAAGTCGTCTTTTTCCGCGATCACCTTGGAGGCAATGGCGGGCACTACAAAATCCCCGCAGTTGCGGCTGTCGCCGGAGACAGCAAAAGTCCACGAACCATCAGCAGTTTGTGCCTCGGCAATCGCAGGCGCAAAAAACGAGACGGCACAAGCCGCCAATACGAAAAGGGGAAAGCCAGAGCGCAGCCTCAACATGCAATCAGCATAGCCCAGCCTGGTTACAGCGATGAGAACAAACTGCGGCCGTGGGTTTCCATCACCGATTTTCAACCAAAATCCTGGTGCTCTTTCCACACCACGGACATCGGCTTGCGCGGCGGACCGCAGACAAAAATGAAGGGGTGCTCGTCCAACTCCTCGTTATGAATCCCCTCCGCGTTGCCGTTGTGCCCGGCGATCCGGCAGTTGGTAAAAATCTGGTCAGCCTCTTCGGGACGAATGCCCAGAGCAATGATGGTTGTGATCGGCTGCGAAGGATAGCCGCGCAGCCACTCTGAATTGGTGGTGCCGGTGGGCTCGGGCAATCCGTACGCAGGGCCAAGAATATCCAACGCCCCATACTCGCCGTAGTTGCCGGTGGTGATGGCGAGATGCGCCTGCTGTTCGGGGGTGAGTGAATCGCGAATCTGCGCCACCGTTCTCACCATCTCATCCCAACCGATTTCTTCGCGCAGGTCGCTGGAGTGTTGAAGCGCGAAGTCACGTAGAGGACCGGATGATGCCAGCGGAATCCAGCCTGCAATCACGAAAGCGCCATAAGCCCCGAGACCGGCAAAAAACACAGCTTCCAGCGTACGCCGGCTCCATGCGGGTATCGCGCCGAGCCAGCGCTCGCAAGTCGCCGCCCCCATCGCCATCAACATCGGATACGCCCCGGCAGTGTAATAGTCTCGCCCCTTCGACAAGAAGAAAACCACAACGGGAACCATGTACATCCACGCCAGCATGCGATAACGCGGAAGGAAAAAGAACGTCAGCAGGCCGGCGATCCAGAGCGGGACAGCGAACAGATTCGTGCATAGCGTGAATTGGCCTTTGACGAAGCCGTTGGCCCGGCCTTCACCAACGTCGCGCGCATGAATGTGCTGCAGAAAGTGGTACGAGATAAAGTCGTGGCGCGCCAGCCAAATGAAGTTGGGCAGAAAAATGATTAGCGCAACGCCGATTCCCGCCCAGAACCATGGGCTGCGCAGATACCCGCGAGCGGCGCGGGTCAGAACCACGCCAACCAAGACCCCAGCGATATAAAAAACAATGGAGTACTTGGTCTCAAGACCCAGGCCCACTGCCGCGCCAATGGCAAGCCACCATCGAGGATTCTCCGTGCGCAGAAGGCGAATCGTAAAGTAGGCAATCAGCACCCACCACAGGTAGTCGAATGTCGAGTACTGAAACTCTGTGCCCTCAAACAGTGGCAACGGAGAAAGCGCAACAGCGAGTGCCGCGGTGACCTGCGCCAATCGCCGGCCGCCAAGTTCCCGAGCCATCAATCCGCTAACAACAATTGCGGCTGCCTGCGCGATCACCGAGAAAAGCCGCAACCCCACCATCGACAAGCCAAAAATCGCCATGCTGACGTGTTCGACAAACGCCGTGAATGGTGGATAAGGAACAAATCCCCAGTCCATGTGCCGCGCGTCGCTCAAAAACTGATACTCGTCTCGATGGAAACCATAGCGCCCGTTGGTAAGCATGTGGAGAAGTGTGATGGCCGCGGCAACAGCGAAGAGCGCAAGATTGTCCCCCATGCGCGATGCGCCGTTCTGCACACCCGGCGATTTGCCGGCAGGACTTTCAGAGTAGGTTGCGAGTTGCAAGCAGACCTCCGCGTGCAGGTGTCTACGCAGGAATCGCAGCCCAGGTTCCCCACCCCGTTCTCGCTGGCATCAGTCAGTTCAACTACGAGGCGGCTTCCGTCTCAGCGTTACGCACCACGCGGCTCGCCAGCGCAGCAAGCAACAGGACCGGCGCCGCCACAAAACCGCCGATAAGCTGTGGCATGCGGCGAAAATCGTCAGCGAAAGATCGCCCATCGCGGCCGGTCAGGAATGCCCCGCGTCGCATCACGTGCAGGTGGAAGAAGGCAGAAACCGCCGCGAACACGCAAACAGCCATAGTCGCCCTTCCCGGAGCAGACGCACCGGCAACACGGTGAGTCAGCCAATCCATCATCTGGGAAAGCCCGGGAACCCCGAGTACCACCGTCAGATTTCCCCATAGCCGCGACCGAAAGCTTAGCGCCCTCTGTTGCATCCCCGCATAAATCCCAGCGGTCACAGTCACATAGGCCATCTCCACCAGCGCTACTGAAAGTGCCGATGATCCTGCATGCGCTCCACCCGTTCGCGCCATGGCGGCCAGATAAACGGCTGACCGGGCGCATGCGCTCAGCAACGCACACTTCCAGTTCCAGCAGGCGAACGCTTTCGCCATAAAAGGAGAACGTTTGGCTGTGACCATGCCCCTATCGTGACGGACCGCGCTCATTTCCACATCAAAGAGGGATTACAACCAGGTTGCGGTTGGCCGCCGTACCGTATTCAGGTAGATTCGCCTTCGCTTGTGATTCGAGTCACAGTTTCCCAGTCCCCACCCCGATAGCCTCGGGGATGAGTGGCGGA
>Ga0302267_10000360_pt1 | contig 60126 bp, 43 predicted proteins | sample III_Bog_E1_3_FD_194555 | JGI IMG/M metagenome (GOLD analysis project Ga0302267, IMG submission 194555) | Peat permafrost microbial communities from Stordalen Mire near Abisko, Sweden - III_Bog_E1_3 | ecosystem: Environmental > Terrestrial > Soil > Wetlands > Peat | place: Sweden: Abisko...
CTGGCTCGCAGGGCTGATAGCCGGCATCCTGCTGACGCCGCTAAGGAATTCGCTGCGACGACGCTGGTTCTGGCTTGGCGTGGCAATTACCACCCTGATCACACTGCCAAATTTTCTATGGCAATGGCATCATCAGTTCCCTTTTCTACAGCTGATGCACAATGTACGTCTGAGTGGGCGCGACGTAGTGCTGTCGCCGCTGCTGTATCTGAAGGCGCAGGCCGAGATGCTGGGGTATGTAGCGGCGGTGCTGGTGATCTTTACCGTCGTCTTCTCCTTCACGGAAAAGGGGCGGCCGTTTCGTGCTGTTTGCTGGGCAGGCGTGATCTTTTTGACACTCATGATCGTGCTGCACGGGAAGACGTATTATCCGACGCCGGTGTATCCGATGCTGCTGGCCGGGGGCGCGGTGGGCCTGGAGCAGGCAACGCGGCGCAAGATGTGGCTGTGGGTAAAACCATTGCTGACGCTGGGGATTATCACTGTCAGCGGCATCTATGCGCCGCTGATCCTGCCGCTGCTGAACGTTCCTCACTTCCTTGCATACGAACACAAGATGGGCATCGAGCAGCAGAAGTTCGAGCACAACCAGCCGAGCGTGCTGCCGCAGCTTTATGCAGACATGTTTGGGTGGGAAGGCATTGCGCAACGCGTGGCCGCGTATTACAAGACGCTTTCGCCGGAGGAGCAGAAGAAAACGGCGATCTTTGCGAACAACTATGGTGATGCGGGAGCAATCGATTTCTTCGGGCCAAAGTATGGCTTGCCGAAGGCGATTGGCAACCACCAGAACTACTGGATATGGGGCCCTGGGCAATACACCGGGGAGAGCATGATCGTTCTGGGCGAAGGGCACGAGCGCAACATGCAGACGAAATGCGCCAGCTACTCCATCATCGGACATACGGACGATCCGCTCTCGCAACGCGATGAGTGGCGCCCGATCTATCACTGCCGCGGGTTTAAGTGGAATCTGCAGGACGTATGGCCGGAGATGAAGCGCTGGGATTAGGCGGCTTGCAAATGCGTATGTGACGGGCGTATATTTCCGTACCGGAAGGTACAGTAATTACGTGGCGTCTGTAAACAAACGCAAAGCCGCAGCTCGCAAGACCGTTTCTACCCCGCGCGGGCGGCCGCCGCTGGATGAGAACGAGCGCGGACGCATTCTGAAAGCTACTACCATCGTCTTCCTGGAGCGGGGTTTTGAGCGCGCCAGCACCAACGAGATCGCACGCCGGGCCAAGACTTCCAAGCAGACGCTGTATGCACTCTTTCCCAACAAGGCGGACCTGTTCGCCGGGGTGATGAGCGCGCATACGGAGCAGCTCTTTGCGCGGCACACCTACTACATTGAGTCCGGCACACCACCGCAGCAGGCGCTCACTGAGATTGGGCACACGGTGCTGAATATGTTCAGCGACCCTGAGTTTCTGGCGCTTTACCGCATCATCGTGGCGGAGGCGTATCACTTTCCAGAGCTGGCGCGGCGGCTGTGGCGCGAATGCGTGGAAAGAGGCTATGAACTGCTGGCGGAGTACCTGCAGTCCTGCCGCATTGGCGGCCCACGCTACCACAACGCTGCGCGCCAGTTCGCCTCGCTGGTACTGGGAGATTTTGTATTGAGCGCGATGCTGAATCCTGACTTGAAGTTGAGTTCACGCGCAAACCTGACACGGGTGCAAAAAGCGGTCAGGGATTTTCTCTGCCTGCATCCCGCGCCGGCTGCACCACGATAGGAAGGCGGCACGATGGCATCCGCAGGCAGTTCGATCGCCGTGGATCACGAGGATTGGCAACCGGCAGTGAACCCCTGGTTCATCGCCATGGCCGTGATTGTGCCGACCTTCATGGAGGTGCTGGATACTTCCATAGCGAATGTGGCTCTAAACCATATTGCCGGCAGCATGTCGGCTTCCTACTCACAGGCGACCTGGGTGCTGACGGCATACCTGATATCCAATGCGGTAATTCTGCCGCTGACCGCGTGGCTGGGCAATCGCTTTCAGCGCAAGCGCTTTCTGCTCTTCTGCATCTTCCTGTTTACGGTGTCGTCGCTGATGTGCGGGCTCTCGGTGAGCCTGCCGATGCTGCTGGTGATGCGCGTACTGCAGGGGATCGGCGGCGGCGCGATGGCGCCCATTTCGCAGGCCATCCTCATGGAGAGCTTCCCCAAAGCGAAGCAGGGCACGGCACAGGCGGTCTTTGGGCTGGGTGTGGTGGTGGCTCCGGTGATCGGCCCGATGCTGGGTGGGTGGCTGACGGACAGCTATTCGTGGCGGTGGATCTTCTACATCAATATCCCGGTCGGGCTGTTTGCGATGTGGGCCATTCAGAAAACAGTGGAAGACCCGCCTTGGGTGAAGAACTCCGATCCCGGCCCACTGGATATGATCGGCTTTGTGGCACTCTCCCTGTGGCTCGGCTGCCAGGAGGTCTTTCTCGACAAGGGACAGGAGGATGACTGGATGGGCTCTGGATTTATCCGGGCGATGGCCGTGCTTGCAGTCACAGGATTCGTGGTATTTATCTATCGCGAACTAAAGGCGAAGAAACCGATGGTGGATCTGAGCCTGTTTCGCGAACGTAATTATGCAGTCGGCATGGTGCTGATATTCTGCTCCAGCCTTCTGATCTATGGCGTTTGCCTGCTGACGCCGCAATTTCTGCAACAGTTGATGGGATATTCCGCCGTGTCTGCGGGTCTTGCGACGGCTCCAATCGGCATCGGCGCGGCGATCTCCATGATTATGGTTTCGCGGCTGATGCTGAAGATCGAACTGCGCCCCATTCTCATCTCGGGCTTCCTGATCTTCGCGTTTGCCGCCTACCGGCTCTCGGGGATCAATTTGGACATCACCCCGTGGACCATCTTCTGGCCGCAGATACTTGCCGGATGCGCCATGGGGCTGCTCTTTGTCCCGGTAAACGTAGCCGGTACCGCGCCGCTGCGCCGCGACCAGATTGGCACTGCCACCGGCACACTGAACCTGATGCGCAATGTGGGCGGCAGCGTGGGCATTGCGCTGGTGACGACGCTGCTGGCGCGAAAGAGCCAGGTCCACCAGAACATGCTGGGGCAGCACCTGACGCCGGGAAGCCCCATCCTGCTGCACTGGATGCACGGTCTTCATGCCTATCTGGCGGTCCAGAACCCGGCCTTTGGCCACGGGATGGGCCCGGCATTGGCTTCGCTGTACCGCATGCTGCAACAGCAGGCCGCGCTGCTTGCATTTATGGATACTTTCCATACCTTGTTGATGATCGCCCTCGGTTCCATCGCGCTTGTCTTCTTGCTGCGCAGGGTCAGGGTAAAGAGTGCGATCATCAGCCACTAAGTATTCCCCGTCAGGGACTGTTCTGGCTCTGCATTTCAGCTTTGCGCCCCACCCGGCGGCGTCATTCATTTATCCTTGATATTGAGCTCATGAATAACGAACAGATTCCGCTACTTGCAGGCTACGGCGAAGATTCGCTGGAGAAGGCCTTTGCCGCACTGGGCAATGAAGTACGCGCCGCCGCTGCCCAACTGACCACTGCCGAAGCTCAGGAGAATTTCCGGCTCGACTGGCTGGGCCGCAAGCAGGGCCGGCTAAAGCTGGTCAGCGATGCGTGGCTGAAGACCGCGCCGCCCGAAGCCCGCAAGCCGCTGGGCATGCGCTTCAACCAGCTGAAACAACAGATTGAACAGGCGTTGGCAGCACCCGCGGGCGCCAGCGCCACGGTGGGCGATGCGCTGGATATCTCGCTGCCGGGAACACGCCGCGCGCTCGGCGTCGAGCATCCCTTGATTAAGACCATGCACGAAGTCGTCGCGGTCTTTCAGGCGATGGGTTACTCCGTCGGCGTTGGCCCTGAGGTTGAGACCGACTACTACAATTTTGAATCGCTGAATTTTCCACCGAACCATCCAGCACGCGATACGCAGGACACGCTGGTAGTGGCCGGACAGGAAGGTAAGCCGCTGCGCGAGCGTCTGCTGATGCGCACGCACACCTCGCCGGTCCAGATTCGCACCATGGAACAGGTCAAACCTCCCCTGCGCATCGTCATCCCCGGTAAAGTCCACCGTAACGACGCAGCCGACGCCACCCACTCCCCCATCTTCCACCAGGTCGAAGGGCTCTGCGTGGATACCAACATCACCTTCAGCGACCTCAAGGGCACGCTTGACCATGCGATGAAGGCGCTCTTCGGTTCCAGCGTGAAAACGCGCTTCTTCCCTTCATTTTTCCCATTCACAGAGCCAAGCGCCGATGTGCAGATCAGCTGCATCTTCTGCGGTGGCAAAGGTTGCCGCAAGTGTAAGCACTCCGGCTGGATTGAGCTGCTGGGTTGCGGCATGGTGGACCCCGCGGTGTTCGGATTTGTGGACTACGACACGACGAAGCTAAGTGGATTCGCCTTCGGCATGGGCATAGACCGCATCGCCATGATGAAGTACGGCATAAGCGACATTAGCCAGTTCTACTCGGGCGACATGCGCTTTCTGGAGCAGTTTCAATAACTTATATAAATCTTACCAAGATTACCAAAATTTACTAACATCGCTAACTTTGATATAAATCACTTATGGACGCTATCCGCAATCCATATGCTCCAGGGGCAGGAACTCCTCCGCCCGAACTTGCTGGCCGGGACGCCATACGCAATCAAGTCAAAATTGCGATAGCCCGGATACGGATAGGCCGGGCAGCTAAAAGTGTCCTGATGGTTGGGCTCCGCGGAGTTGGTAAGACCGTACTGCTCGACAAGATGCGCGCAGAAGCGGAAGCGGACGGTATTTTTACTGTCCGGGCAGAGACACCAGAGCATCGTTCACTTCCATCTTTATTGATTCCCCAACTTCGGTCGGTACTGCTGCGGCTTAATCGCATCGAACGGGCCAAGACCTATGCCACACGTGGTCTCCACGCTCTTGCTGGGTTCGCAAAAGCCTTCAAACTTAAGTACAACGATATAGAAATAGCGCTTGATTTCGAGCCTGAGGTCGGTCTTGCGGATAATGGCGACCTGGAAAACGATCTGTCAGTGCTATTTGAAGAGGTTGGCCGTGCGGCCCAGAACGCTGAGACAGCTGTCGTTCTCTTTATCGATGAGATTCAATACATTGAAGAAGCTCAGTTCGCCGCACTCATCTCCGCGCTTCACCGCTGTGCGCAGTCCCAATTACCACTTACTATCGCGGGTGCCGGTTTGCCGCTGCTACGCGGCCTTGCTGGAAATGCCAAGTCCTATGCAGAACGTCTGTTCGATTTTCCAACCATCGGTCAACTCGGAGACGCAGAGGCAATACTTGCACTCCAAAAGCCCGCCAGCAATGAAGGTGTGCTTTTTACGGCGGAAGCTCTGGAAGAAATTCTGCGGCGCACTCGCGGCTATCCCTATTTTCTACAGGAGTGGGGAAAACACTCGTGGGATGTAGCGTTGCAGTCTCCCATTACGCTGGAGGATGTTGAAGAAGCAACTAAGCAGGCTGTAATCGCTTTAGATGAAAGTTTCTTTCGAGTACGCTTCGACCGATTGAATCCGACGGAAAAACGATATCTTCGATCAATGGCCGAAATTGGTCCCGGACCACACCGTTCTGGCGATATCGCTAAGATGATGGGAAAAGCAGTCAGCACCGTGGCACCACTGAGACAGAGTCTTATCGAAAAAGGCATGATTTGGAGTCCCAGCCATGGCGATACTGCATTTACCGTACCCCTCTTCGATGAATTCATGAATCGCATTATGCCTGGCCCCGGCTGGAAGAATGATTGAAGCTTTAGGAATACTAACTAAATGAAGATATTTACGCAGTGGCTCCGCCAATACGTTCCCCCGATTCCCGCCAATGATGCTCAACTCGCTGAAGACCTGACCCTGCGCGGCATTGCCGTGGACGGCGTATTCCCTGCCGTCAACGGCAGCGTCTACGAGATGGACATCACCACCAACCGCGTGGACGCGATGAACCACTATGGTGTGGCGCGCGAAGCGGCGACGATCTATAACCTCCCACTGGCTGCGCTCAACACCACGCTTCCTCCACATGCCGACGGCAAGGGCTATCCCGTCCGCAGTGAAGCGCCCACCATGTGCGGACGCTTCACTGCGCGCGTCATTCGCGGCGTCACCATTGGACAATCTACGGGGCGGGTTGCAGAATACTTCGCCGCTCTGGAACAGAAGCTGATCTCCAATGCAGTGGATGCTTCCAACTTCGTACTGCAGGGCATGGGGCAGCCGACACATGCGTTTGACCTGGACAAGCTGGAAGGTGGCATCGTTGTTCGCTGTGCGCGCAAGGGCGAGAAACTGAGATTGCTGGATGGCACTGAACGCACGCTGGAAGCCGACGATCTGGTAGTGGCCGACGAGAAGAAGGCACTGGCGCTGGCCGGGGTGATGGGCGGCTGGGATTCCATGATTACGCCGGAGACGAAGAATATTCTGGTTGAGGCGGCATGGTTCGATCCGGCAAGCATCCGGCGGAGCTCGCGGCGGCACATGCTGCATACGGACGCATCGCATCGTTTTGAACGCGGAGCCGATTTCAATGCCGCGCCAGTGGCCAATGCTCTGGTAACCAGACTGATACTGGAAGCGTGCGGAGGCAAGATTGAAGGCCCGCTGGTAGACATTGTAGAACCCGCCGCAGCCGCTGCGACTGCGCTGCGCGCGCCGATTGCGCTCTCCGTGAAGGAAGTAAAGCGTCACCTCGGTACGACGCTGGCCGAGCAGCAGGGCGGCGAAGGGCTGACTGCGAAGATTGTGGAGCAGTACCTGACGGCGCTGGGCTGCAAGCTGGTGCGGGAGGGCGAAGGCAGCTACAGTGTGACGCTGCCGAGCTGGCGGCTCGACCTGGAGCGTGAGATCGACCTGATCGAAGAGATTGCGCGCGTCTACGGTTACAACAAGTTTGCGAATACTCTGCCGGGATTCAGCGGCGCGGTGGTGGAACTGCAGAATGCAGCAAATGACCACACCATTCGTACGCAAATGCTGAGCCTGGGATACAGCGAGGCAATCTCCAGCACATTCTGCGCCGCAGTGGATGCTGCACTATTTGCGCCGAGGCCGGATTCAGCCGTGGCCATGGGTAATCCGCTGAGCGAAGAAGCCGGCATGCTGCGGCCCTCGCTGCTGCCCGGCATGCTGACGATGCTGGCACATAACCTGAATCGCGATGTGAGCGAAGTACGGCTGTTTGAGATGGGAACCATCTTTCACGGCAGTACAGCGAAGGTAACCGAAGAGCCGTCGCTGGCGTTTGGCGCAACTGGTTTGGTAGAAGCTTCGCCGCTGTATGCCGCGAAGGACACGCCGTTCTTTGCGATGAAGGGTACGGTAGAAGGTTTACTGGGTCGTTTCAATGGCACGGTGAGCTTTGACGCGCAGGTACCGGCGTGGCTCAATCCTGGCCGTGCTGCGCGCATTCTACTGAACGGCAACACTGCTGGATGGTTCGGTGAACTGCACCCCACAGAAGCGCAGAAGCGCAAGCTGAAGCAGACGGTCTGCGTGGGCGAGATTCAACTGGCGGCGCTCTATGGCCATGAACTGCGACAGCCGGTGGCCCACGAGCTTTCGCGTTATCCCGCGGTAGAGCGCGATTTTTCCTTCGTGTTTGCGGACAGCGTTCCGTGGAGCAGCATTACCGCGGCCATCGAGTCACTGGAAATTGGCAAGCTGATGCGGCTTATGCCGGTGGAGATCTTCCGCGATGCGAAAGGCAAGGCAGTCCCCGCAGGGCATTATTCCCTACTGCTGCGCACAGTATTCCAATCGACCGAGAGTACGCTGCGCGACGAAGAGCTCATCCAGTGGTCGGCCAGCATCATCGCCGCACTCACACAACTGGGCGGCACACTGCGCGGCTAACCGCGGCCTTTACCGATCTGTGCCGCCACCGCGGCGACACGAAAACTCAGAATTTCGCCGGTCTTCAGATCACCGCCACAAACTAAATTTCATGTCCATTGGACGTACTCGACTGGACTGAGGGCAGAAAGATATGCACCGTTGCTTGATTTCACGTGGGGTTCCACCGGCGAAAACGCTATACTCCACATGAAGGAGATTCACCTGATGAGCACCACTGCACCTACAGCCGCGGTATCCGGGCAAAGCGTCAGCGCAGATGAGTTCCAGGCGCTGGAGCAGAAAGTTCTGCGCACGGTGGAACTGATCAAGGCCGAGCGCGAAGCCCGCGAGGCCGAGCACCATGCACGACAGGCGGCTGAAGCAGAAGTAGCCACCCTGCGCGCGCAGTTGCAGTCACAGGAGTCGCGGGCCGGCGTGGTGGAAGACGAGATACTGACGCTACGCAGAGAGCGCGACGCGGTTCGCCAGCGCGTAGAAAAGATGCTGCGCCAGCTGGACGAGCTTGAATAGCCACTGCAGAGGAGACGCATGAGCGAAAGCGAAGAAAGCAACGCACAGGCAGTAAGCGTAGACATCTACGATCAGGTCTACCATCTCCGCGGTACCGATCCTGAACACATTGAAAAGCTGGCGTCGCTCGTAGACACCAAGATGCGTGCCGTCTCCGCACAAGGGGCCACGGTGGATTCACTCCGGGTGGCCGTTCTGGCTGCCCTGAATATTGCCGATGAGCTGTATGCCATGCGCGAGCGCTATGCCACGTTGGCCGGGAGCGTTGACCAGTCGCAGACCTCACTGCGCAGCCGGGCCGACTCACTCGCCGGGCTGCTGGACTCTGTACTGGAAGAGCGCAAGGCAGGGTAATCTTCCCATTTGACGGCGCGGCGGGACCGTCCTACGCTGGTTTGCATTCAGGAGTGACACATGCTGCGTGCTGCTTGTCTTGCCGCCCTCATCCTCCTTCCCTCTTTCGCATTTAATTTCGCGCAGATACCACCTATAGCCATACCGGCTATGGATCCACGTGCGGCAAAGCTCATGGCCGAAGGCAAAGACTTTGAGAAGCGCGAACAGCTCACCTCTGCCGTAGATAGTTATCGCGCTGCCAACAAAGCAGCAGGAGGCAGTTGTGAAGACTGTCTACAGGCGCTCTTCGCGTTGCAGATGCGCATGCCGGTCTATAAGGATGCGGCAGCCACGGCAGTCCGGCTGGAAGATATTGCGCTGGATGCAGCAGCAAAAACCACGGCAGAGGTAGGCCATGCCCAGGCGCTGCTCTTTGAGTATGAGCAGAGACCAAAGCGCGGCCTGCTGGATGACGCAAACCGCGTCTTGCTGCGCGCGGAGACGAATACGCCGAACGGCACGGCAGTGATGATGCTGCGCGGGCGGGTGCTGGCGCTGCAAGAGGATAACGAAGCGGCCAGCAAGGAGTTTCTGGCATATGCAAAGCTGCTGAACCCGGATAACCCACTGGCGAAGCGGGCCTTGCATTTTGCAGAAAATCCGCAGCTGGCGCGTAAGCGCCTGGCGCCGGATTTTACGGTGAAGACGCACGATGGCCAGACCTTTTCACTGGCGCAGGCAATCGGCAAAGTAGTGATGATTGATTTTTGGGCGACGTGGTGCGGACCATGCCAGCAGGAGTTGCCATACGTGAAAGATATGGCCGAAGACTTCGACAAGAAGGACGTAGTGATGCTGAGCGTGAGCTGGGACGAAAGCCAGGATGCCTGGGAGCGTTACCTCAGAGAGAAGAAGATGGTATGGCTGCAGTATCGTGATGCAGACAGCAGGATGCGGCAGAGATTCAATATCTCCGCGATACCAACGTACATCCTGATTGATCGCGATGGTGTGGTGCGACGCAAAGCAGTTGGCGGCATGCTGGATATCCGCAGCGATCTGAATGACCTGGTTGCGGGCAAGTCAATCCCAGCGGATACGGAAACCAAGAAAGACTAATTTCACAATATCTTCAGGGAAGGCATTTGATTCGCTTTTACGGCATCCGCCTGGCCCACTTGCGAATCTGGCGGGGCCCATTTAGCATCCAAGTCAGAACCGGCCTGCAAAGCAGGTGTAATGGTCTACGCTGGTTGAACCAACATTCATTGAACCAGGGACTTTGACTCGCGTAATTTTTGCTCGGTGTGCTGTCCTCCAGTCAGGAACGCCTAAAGAGCCGCGGCAAGGTTCCGTCGTCTTAGGACGGGTTCACCGGCGCTCCATTGCACGGCAGCGTGGGTCGGTTTCTTTATTTTCCACCCCCACTCCCCCCCAACTTCCTTATGTTTCCATGTCTTCTTCAGCTCGGTGCTCTCACCATTCCGACCTACAGTGCATGCATTGCGCTGGGGCTGATGCTGGGATTGTTACTGGTGGTGCGCACATCGCGGCTGCTGGGTCTGGATGCTGATGCCGTGTGGAACCTCAGCTTTATGGCAATTGTCAGCTACATTGTGGGCGGACGTGTGGTGCTGCTGATTACACACTGGCGAGAGTTGCTGCAGTATCCGGCGCTCGTTCTGGTGGTGAATTCACACTCGCCGGCAGTACTGTATGGCGGCATCGGCGTGGCGCTGGCCGTGTGTGCTGTGAGCCTGTGGAGGCAGCCGCTGCCGCTGCGGCGCACCCTGGATACTCTGGCCGCACCTGTTGCGCTGGCAGCCACGCTGGGCTGTGTGGGCGCATTTGCGGGGGGAGCGGAGTATGGCACGGCGACCACCGCGCCATGGGCGGTTACGTTCCATAGCCGCTATGCGCTGATGTGGAGTGGCACGCCGCTGCAGGTACCGCTGCATCCGGTGCAACTGTATGAGGCTGCGATGGAGCTATTGCTGTGCGGCCTGCTGCTGCTTATGGCCAATAAACAGCACCGCGATGGCGAGATTTTTGGTGCGTGGCTCTTTCTGGCGGGCATTGGCCGGTTTGTGCTGGAGTTCTACCGCGGCAACCGCGGGGTAGAGCTCTTTGGCGGCCTGCTTGACCTCACGCAAGCCGCCTCGCTCGCAATGATCGTCGCGGGCGGTATCCTGTGGATGCACCTGGATTCACGAGAGACCCTACACTATGCCATCTAAGAACATGCTTCCCAAGGGTCAGCGGCGGCGCAGCGTGCGGCCGCAGTACATTGCCGCACGCTCTGCTGCACAAGAAGAAGAAACCGTGATCCCGGTGATCGAGGGCGACGACCTCGAAGACGGCATCCGCAGCTTCACTGCCGACTCCGCCGCCAGCGGCATGCGGCTGGATATGTACCTGTCAAAGTGCCTGCCGGATATCAGCCGCGCGCGGGTACAGTTGCTGATTGACAACGCCCAGGTGCGCGTCGACGGCAAGCCTGCGTCTGCCAAACAGAAAGTGCGCGGCGGTCAGGCGATTGAGATTGAAGGTGAGCCCCGGCCGGAGCCGCTGCACGCCATTGCAGAAGATATTCCTCTGGACATCGTCTACGAGGATGACGACCTCGCCGTGGTGAACAAACCCGCTGGCATGATGGTGCATGCAGGCGCTGGCGCGACCGACGACGAGCGCAACCGCGGCACGCTGGTCAATGCGATCCTCTTTCACTTCCAGCAGCTCTCCGGCGTAGGCGGCGAGCTGCGTCCCGGAATTGTGCATCGCCTGGACAAGCAAACCAGCGGGCTCATCCTGGTAGCGAAGAACGACAGCACCCATCGCAAGCTCTCGGAGATGTTTTCGCGCCACCAGTTGGAGAAGACCTACGTGGCGCTGGTGCATGGCCGGGTCGAGAAAGCAAAGGGCACGATCGATGCCCCTATCCATCGCGATGCCGTACGCCGCACCCGCATGACCACGCGGCGGGCGGGCGGGCGGAGCGCAGTTTCTCATTACACCGTACTGGAGCGGCTGGAAACATCGCGCGGCTGGTTCACGCTGGTAGAGGTTCGGATTGAAACCGGGCGCACCCACCAGATCCGTGTCCACATGTCCTCCATCGGGCACCCCGTAGTGGGCGACACCCTCTACGGCGCGCCCCTCAAAATTGGCGCGCCTGCCCAGCAGAAGAGCGCGCGCGGGGCAACCGTCGTCCCCTCCATCCTGCTACAACCTGACCTGAAGGCCAAGGGTGGTGCAAAGAAGCTCCCGCCCCCTCCGGCAGATAAGGTCGAGCCGCTGACGCTGGAGCGCAACTTCCTGCATGCTGCGCGGCTGCGCTTCGCTCATCCGCAAACCGGCGAGCAAATGGCGCTGGAAGCGCCGCTCGCCCCTGAATTGACAGCTTTTCTGGAGTTGCTGAAAAGCTGACCTCCCCGGCCCGCAGCCCGCACGACCTTGCTAGAATTGAGCCAGTGAAGACCGTGAAAGCAATATATTCGATTTCCTTGTTTACTGTGTTCAGCGCCCTTGTGTTGAGTGGCTGTGCGCAATCCCAGACGCACTCGCAGATTCCGTCACAGTTCGCGGCGCCTTCACTTGTGTCTGCCGCAACTCCTTCCGCAGCGCCGGCGATCTCCCCGGCCGCTGCAGTCGATGCCTTGGACGTGGCAGCACAGCCATCCGCTCCGCCGAGCGCAACACCTGCGCCCGCTGCGCAACCGCTCCCAGCCACCGCGCAGCCATCGCAGGCCGCTCCCCCACCCGACACAGCATCAAGCTACGTCTTCAAGCGTCAGACTAGCGAAGTGAACCTGATCTTCACCGTGACGGACAAGCACACCAACCAATCCATCAAGAACCTGCAGCAGCAAAACTTCGGCCTGCTGGACGATGGCAAACCACCCCTCCGCGTGATGAGCTTTAAGCAGCAGACCAACCTGCCCCTGCGCGTTGGCATTGTGCTGGATACAAGCAGCTCGGTTCGCACCCGTTTCCACTTTGAGCAGGAAGCAGCCACGGAATTTCTGCTCGAGATCCTTGGCCACCAGGACCGTGCCTTTGTCGAAGGCTTCGATGTCGGCATCGATGTCTCGCAGGACTTCACCGGCAACATCGACAAGCTGAACCAGGGCATCCAGAAGCTACGCCCCGGCGGCGGCACAGCGCTCTACGATGCGGTTTACAAGACCTGCCGCGATCAACTGCTGCCGCTAAAGCCGGATGAGGCGGTACGCCGTGCCATCATTCTTGTCTCTGACGGTGACGACATCTACAGCCATGCGCTGGAGTCTGACGCAATCAAGATGTGCCAGCGTGCGGAGACCATCATCTTCGCCATCAGCACCAATGTAGGACCATCGAAAGACAAGGGCGACGACGTGCTCAAGGATATGTCAGAAGCGACTGGCGGGCAGACCTTCTTCCCCAAGCGGATTGAGGATGTGGCGCTCGGCTTCAACAGCATTCGCGACGAACTGCGCAGCCAGTATTCACTGGTCTATCAGCCGGCGGACTTCAAGATGGATGGCGCCTTCCGCACGATCTATCTACAGACGATCAACCCCCGCTACGTCGTACATGTACGCAAGGGCTACTTCGCGCAGAAGGCTCCGCAGTAACACTACTCACCTGCAAGCAGTTTACGCAGCGCGTCCTCATCAATCACAGCCACACCCAGTTGCTTTGCTTTATCCAGCTTGGAGCCGGCGTCATCTCCTGCGATGACAAAGCTGGTCTTCTTGCTGACAGAGCCGGAGACACGGCCCCCTGCCGCCTCAATCTTCTCCTTCGCCTCCTCACGGGTCATGCCCGAAAGGGTGCCTGTGAGCACAAAAGTACGCCCCCCAAGCAGGTTGGAGATCTTTTTCTTCGTGGCGGTAAAGGTCAATCCAGCCTGTTCCAGCTTATGCAGCGTCAGCAGGTTTTTCTGGTTGCGGAAAAAGTCGTAGACCGCCTCCGCGACGCGTGGGCCTATCTCATGCACCCGCTCCAATTCCTCAGCAGACGCCTCCTTCAACGCATCCATGGACCCAAAGGCATCTGAGAGAAGCTGTGCAGTGCGTTCCCCAACAAAGCGGATGCCCAGACCAAAAATGACACGGGCCAGCGGAGACTGCTTAGACTTCTCAATTTCCTGTAGCAGCGCGTCAGCCGATTTTTCGCCGATGCGCTCAAGCTCCAGCAATTGCCCGCGCCGTTTGTGCAACGTGTAGAGATCGGCGATATCGCTCACCAGGCCGGCTACAAGCAACTGATCGACCATCGCTTCGCCGAGGCCCTCAATGTTCATCACACCACGCGCGGCGAAGTGCAGCAGCTCTTCGCGTACACGCGCCGGGCAACTGATGTTGATGCACCGCCAATCGACTTCGCCCTCTTCACGCACCAGAAGACTCTTGCAGATCGGACATTCTTTCGGAAACTCAATTTCCTCGTTGCCGCGCGGATGCTTCTCGTCGTCCACGACCTCCACAACCTTGGGAATGACGTCGCCACCGCGCTCCACCAGAACATAATCGCCAAGGAGCAGACCGAGGCGGCCAATTTCATCCGCATTGTGCAGTGTCGCGCGGCTGACCGTGGTGCCGCCGATGGCGACCGGAGCCAGCTCTGCCACCGGTGTGACCTTGCCGGTGCGGCCTACCTGGAAAGCAACGCCAAGCAGTTTAGTAACGGCAGCGCGCGCGGCGAATTTATAGGCGATGGCCCAGCGCGGAGCTTTGCCGGTAAAACCGAGGCGCTGCTGCTGCGCGACCGAATCCACCTTGACCACTACGCCATCGATCTCATATGCGAGCGTTTCACGCAGCGATTCTGTTTTTGCGACAAAGGCAAGTACGGCATCCATCGTCGGCGCGAGATCGCGGTGCGGGTTGACCCGGAATCCCGCGGTTGCTAATGCCTCCAGCGATTCGCTTTGCAGCGGTAGCAACGAATCACCGTTCTGCAGCAAAAAGTATGCGTAGAAATCCAGCCGCCGCTGCGCAACGATGTTGGGCTCCAGTGTGCGAATAGTACCGGCAGCAGCGTTGCGCGGATTGGCCGCGCGTGCCAGCCCGGCAGCTTCGCGCTCCTCGTTCAAGCGCACAAAGGCTGCATTCGGCATCACCACTTCGCCGCGCACTTCAAACTGCCCAGGCAGCCCCGCCGCCTTCAGCTTCGCCGCTGAAATACTCAGCGGAATGGAACGAATGGTGCGCACATTGGTGGTGACGTCCTCACCTACAGTGCCGTCGCCACGGGTCACGCCGCTGACCAGGTGCGCGCTGTTGCCCTGCTGGCTATACTGCAATGCCAGCGAGAGTCCATCCATCTTCATCTCGCAGGTATATTGCACCGGCTCTTCTGCACCGAGTAGATCGTGAACGCGGCGATCCCACTCGCGGAGTTCTTCTTCGCTATAGGCATTGTCCAGCGAGAGCATGGGGCGCGAATGTGCCACTTTGCGGAAGCCTTCCGAGGGCTTGCCGCCGACGCGCTGGGTAGGAGAATCGGCGGGTACAGGCTCACCAGCTTCGGCTTCCAGGCGCTTCAGTTCATTCATCAGCGCGTCATACTGCGCATCGGTAATTTCGGGCGCGTCCAGCACATAGTAGAGATGCTCGTGATGGCGTAGCTGCTCGCGCAATTCTTCCATTTTCCCCGACGCTTTCTGCGCACCTGCCATGATGAGAATTATATGAGTGGAGGCGAGATAAAGCAGGACTCGAGTATCCTGAAACAAGATGGAACCTGTAACACACTTTATGACCGGAGCCTGCCTGGGGCGCGCGGGGTTCAACCGCACCACGGCGTACGCGACAGTTGCCATGACGCTGGCTGCCGAGGCGCCTGACCTGGATGTTTTCTGGTCCATCGCCGGACCCATTGCCGGTTTTCAGCATCATCGCGGATGGACACACACGCTGATCGGGACACCCGTAGTCGCCACGGTCGTAGTGTTGGCCATCTTTGGATTTGACCGTTGGCGGCGCAGCCGCTCCATGAACGCTGAAGCTGCTCTTCCCGTGCGCTGGGGCATGTTATGGCTCTGTGCATGGATTGCAGCGCTCAGTCACATTCTGCTCGATTACACCAACAACTACGGAGTGCGGCCATTCTTCCCCTTCAACCCGCGATGGTATGCAGGCGGCATCGTGTTCATCTTTGAACCGGTATTGTTTGCGGTGCTTCTGCTGGCGCTGGTGGTGCCCGGTCTGCTGGGGCTTGCAGACCGGGAGATCGGCGCGCGGGGAACACAGTTCCGTGGCCAGAAATGGGCGATTTTCGCATTGGTAGCTATGGTGAGCCTGTGGAGCTGGCGCTACGTAGAGCAGCAGAGCGCCAGGCAAATCATGCTCAGTGACGAGGCGGCGCAGGATGGCGGCCCGGTGCCGGTGAAGCAGATCGCTCTCAGCCCCTATCCCATCAATCCATTCCTGTGGCAGGCCGTAGTAGAAACGCCGGATTCCTATCGCGTGGCGGATATAAACACGCGGAATAGTTCGGTAGTGAGCGATGCGCAGACCGATATCTTCTACAAACCGGTGGAAACGGCAGCAACTCTGGCCGCAAAGCAGTCGCGGCTAGGCAGGGCGTACCTCGATTGGTCCCGCTTTCCCCTCGTGCACGAGACCGGCAGCGGAGTGACGGAGAATGGTGAGGCGGCGACTGTAGTCACCTTCCATGACCTGCGTTTTCACTATGGCAGCCCACTCTTTGGCCGGATGGTGAGAAATCCGTTATCCGCTTCAGCCTATGTGAATTCGTCCAATCAGGTAGTGCAGATGCAGATGGGTGACAGGATTCAGCGCTGAGGCGGCTTCTACACTGGAATTGGCTGACGCTATACTGTTTGAACCGGAATAATCTTCCCCCGGCACCTTCGACCAACCTGCTGAGGCTCTTATGATCGCGTATCTATTTCTGCTGCTGGCTATCGTCAGCCGTGTTGTTCCCCACACTGTGAACCTGACGGCCGTGGGTGGCAGCCTGCTTTTCTTTGGCGCACGCCGTAGCCGCTGGCAGACGGGTATCGCCGTAGTCGCCCTGGCCGCAACGGATTTCTATCTGACGCATTTTGCGTATGGTTATGCGTTCCATGCGCAGGATTACCTGGTTACATGGGCGTGGTACGCGGCAGTCTGCCTGCTGGGCCATGGGCTGCTGGGCCGTAACACCAGCGCGCTACGCGTGGGCGCAGCCGTATTCACCTCGGCCACCTCGTTCTTTGTGATCAGCAACTTTGTGGTGTGGATGGGAATGGGTTCCGGTATCTATGCTCATTCGGCAGCCGGATTGCTCGCATGCTACTCCGCTGCAATCCCCTTCTACGGCAACGATCTGGTTTCCACCGGCATTATCGCGGGCGCTCTGTTTGGTCTGCCCGTGCTGGGCCGCAAGCTGGCGGATGCAATGCACCGCCACGGCAACGATTCAGCAGCCGCCTAGAAGATTGTTCGTGCAGCAAAAAGGCACTCCATCTGGAGTGCCTTTTTCCGTCATCACCACTCCCCACCTCCGTCATTCCGACCGAAGCATCGCGGCACCTTGCGATGCGCAGCGGAGGAACCTGCATGTGCAGCCGCCCGCGCCACCTTTACATTCCAACCCTCCCTCTGCACCAACCCCAATGGCACAGTCCTTGATCTGCTTTTGTCTTTGCTTCTAACCCTCATTTGCTTTTGGCCTTATTTTTATCCGTGTAAACCCGCGCAAATCCGTGGTTCAGTTTTTGCTTTATCCCAGAATCACCCCGTTCACCCCAATGCTCCCCATTTGCAGTCCGTATAGGTCCACGCTCCATCCGCGATTGCTCCGCAATCTGTCCACGAAAAACTGCGCAATTCTCCCGCGCCACCCGCAAATTTCCGCGCAATTTGGCGTACTTTCCTCTCAAAATCACTACAATTGAAATAGCGGCATCCCTGCTTACCTCGCAGTGATGCCGCTATCGTGTTTAGAATGAAATATTTACCTGTAAATATCTTTTTTTAAATATTTAGCGGAAATCAAACTCGCTAAAACATTGAAAACAAGATATTTAGCCTTTTCAGGTGGGGAGGGGGGTACCTACGGTGTGGTCTCTTCCTCGCTGGTCTCTTCGTCATCTGCAGTTCCCTCCGCGGGAAAGCGCAGGCGGCTGCGGCGGTCAAATGCCTTGCGAACCATATAAATGACCAGGACGAGCAGCAGCAAGCCAACCATGAGCAGAGGGATCGCGGCGTGGCGGTGGAACTCATACATAGCAGTATGGAGGAGCGTGGGGCCGAAGAAGATGGTGAGCAACGCACATATCATGAACTGGATGAATTTCCCGGTGAAGACAGCCAGCACGTAAGGCAGCGGCCGCATTTCAAAGACCCCGGCGGCAAACTCAAACAGTTTGACCGGGGTAGGCGGTGGCAGCATAGTGGGAATCATGATCGCCAGGAACTCCTGGCTCTCAAAGCGGTCGCGCATGCGCTCGTAGCGCTCGCGGTTGATACGTTTGAGCAGGAAGAGTTCTCCGCCCGCGCGGCCCACGTAATACGGCACCAGGCTGCCCAAGGTAGATGCGCCAGCAGCTATCAGGCAATAGAGCAGGAACTTATGCGGCGCACTAACTACGTAGCCGATGAGCACGGCATCCATGGATACCGGGATCGGAAAGAGGGCTGAATCAATAAGGGACAAGCCGCCGAGTCCCCAGATGCCAAGTGGTTTGAGCACCAGGAAGATGAGAGCGGAGAGCTTATGCAGGGCGGCTAGGGGTCCAATTTTCACAACAGTCACTGATTCTACCTGCCCTCGCCCGGTTCGGGGTGGGTGGTGCGCCCGGCGAGCAGATCGAGCGCATGGGGAAGGATACCGAGAACGGCACGCAGCGAGGTAACGGCCCCCCGGGGGCTGCCGGGAAGATTGACGATAAGCGTACGGCCCAGGCTACCGCAGACGCCGCGGCTAAGGGCGGCAAGCGGGGTCTCTTTGATGCCCTCGGAGCGCATCTGCTCGGAGAGGCCGTCCAGAATGCGTTCACAGACCTGGAGAGTCGCCTCTGGCGTCACATCGCGGGCGGCTAGGCCCGTACCTCCCGTGGTGACCACAAGCGCCACCATAGCCGCATAGGAGCGCAAGGCGGCGGCAATGGCTACAGTATCATCCGGCACGACGGCGCATGCGGTAATGGTGAAGCCAGCTTGTTGCAGCACCTGAGCCACGGCAGGGCCAGAAAGGTCCTGCCGCTGGCCAGCGGCGCAACCATCGCTCACGGTAATCACCGCAGCCTGAAACGTGTTATCCATCTCTTTGATTCTACGTTGCCGAGAAGTGCAGCGGAATGGGCCGCAACACCGTCTAAGCAGAAGATGCGAAAATAGAGAGAGAAGATTACTGCCGTGCGCGATGGCAACTTTGCCCGCGTATGCACGTCCGTATTGATAGCGATGCCAGCCGAAGATCCCGAGAATCCCCATAATCTGCAGCCCAAGCCGCCGCAGCTACCGCCAATTTACGCAGCGGGATCGCGCTACAGCGATCTGGCGACGCATGAGCTATGGCAGTTATTGGACGATATGGACGACGAGCGCGCTCGCGCTCGTCGGCGTGAGGCGTTCTACCTTTCCACTATCGTGTATCTGTTGCTGGCGTGGTTTGTCTTCTACGGCCCCAGCGTGCTGTGGCACCAGCCACACATGATCAATCCGGCAGACGTGCTGAAGAGCCGCGACATGACGTACCTTGATCTGCCGCCTGACGCGCTGAAGCAGCTCAAGCCGAAAACGCCGCCGAAGGTCCTTTCTGACAAGGATCGCGTGGAGCAGACTACCCAGCCGACGCTGGACAAGAAGACGCTGCAGCATCTGCAGGCACAGGAGCCGCCTGCACCCACACCCGCGCCGCAGCCGCAGCAATCCCAACTCCCCCCCACCCCCCAGCCACAGCAACAGGCTCCACCGATGCGTACCCAGCAGAGCTTGCCATCCATAGTGGATGCTCCCAGACCCCAGCCGCAGCATCCGAACCTGAACCAGCCGTCGCGATCCGTAGGCGAAAATCTGCAACACCTGGCGGAGAATGCCTTGCCCACACGCCCAGGTTTCGGCGGTCGTTATGGTGATACCGGCGTCCCGCATCATTCAGGCCTGCAGGCCCCCGTGGAAGTGCTGAGCGATACCACGGGCGTGAACGAGAATGAACTGGACCAATACCTAAAGCGCCTACTGCACGACGTGAAACAGACCTGGCTGCCGCTGATTCCGGAAGAGGCGCAGCCGCCGCTGATGAAACAGGGTGAGACGGTGATCCGCTTTACCATTGCGCCGGACGGTAAGGTGATCGGTATGCAACTGGTCGATTCGACCCATGACAACGCGCTCAACCGCGCGGCGTGGGGATCCATTACCGGCACATCATTCGGCCAATTACCCAAAGGCATGAAGGATCCGAACATGACTCTGCTGATTCGCTACATGGTGAACGAGCCGCTCGAGTAAGCTGCTGCTATGGCGCATCATGACCCATTACCGCCGCAAAACCAGAACCGCCGCATCCAAATACGCGGATTGCTGTGGCTGGCGCTGCTGGTCATGATCTTCGCCGTTGCGCGCGCTGGACTACATACTGCCTTTCCACAGGGATGGTGGCGGCTGTGGTAACCCTAAAATCAGTACAAGTGCTGGAGCCATTGCTGGTCGTGCTGCTGGGCCCGACGGCCAGCGGCAAGACTGCACTTTCTCTTCATCTGGCAGAAAAGCTCTCCGGCGAAATTGTGAGCTGCGATTCCGTCGCCGTCTTTCGTGAGATGGAGATCGGCACGGCTAAGCCTACACAAGCGGAGCGGCAGCAGGTACCGCACCATCTGATTGACGTGCGAAACCCCAATGAGCCGTATACCGCGGGTGACTACGGGCGTGAGGCGCGTGAAGCCCTGGCAGGTATCAGCGAGCGTGGTCACGTGCCAATCGTGACGGGCGGAACAGGACTGTATTTGCGCGCACTGCTGGACGGACTGTTCGCCGGACCGGCGCGGTCTGATGTGCTGCGCGAGCGGCTGCGCGCAAAGGAAGAACGGCACGGCGCGGGTACTCTGCACCGGTTGCTAACCAGGCTGGATCCAACTGCCGCCGCGCAAATGCATGCCAACGATCTGCCGAAGATTATTCGCGCACTGGAAGTGCCGCTGCTAACACGGCGCACCATGACCGAAGCATGGAAGGATGGGCGCGATCCACTAATCGGTTACCGTGTTTTGCGCATTGGATTGGAGCCGTTGCGCGCGCGTCTGTATGAGCGCATCAACCTGCGCGCAGCGGCGATGTTTGACGGCGGGCTGGCAGAAGAAACACGGCTGCTGGTGGAGCGTTATGGCTATGAGTGCAGACCGCTGCAGTCACTGGGCTATGCGCAGGCAGTAGCAGTATTACGCGGAGAGATGACTCGTGATGAGGCGATTTTGAGCGCACAGCAAGGGCATCGCAACTATGCCAAGCGGCAGATGACATGGTTCCGGCGCGAGCCCAATGTGCATTGGCTGACAGGCTGCGGCGATGAGGCGGAGATTGCGGCGGCGGTACTGAAGCTCGTACAGTCGCAGATTTAAAAAGAAAAGCCGCGGCACATAAAGTGCCGCGGCCCTGATCGCAGAGAGATCAGGAAATGATGAGCGCATCCGCAAGCCGAAAGGTAACAATTGATTCGGCGGGAATGTTGATGTCGCGATTTCCCGTCAGTCCAGCGGCTGCCGTACCTGCACCGCCACCAACAAGACCACCAACCAGCAAACCAACTCCGCCGGAGGCAATGCCGCCAATCAGCATACCTGCACCTGCGCCGCCGCCGATCATGGCTGCCGAACGCTTACCCTTACCCTTCTTAGTGCGGGTCAGATCATGCGTGTCCAGCGGGTAGCTGGTGCCATTGATGCTGACTGCAGTAAGCCGCAGTTCGAGAATCGACGCGCCCTTGAAATGGCCTCGCCTATGCGACTCGACCACCCGGCCCTCAACAGGCGAATTCTTTGGAATGGCAACGCGATTATTCCCATCCATCAAAGGCTCTACCAGCTCGCCGGTGAAGCGCGTGCCGGAAGGAGTGTCTTTCACGCTGATATGTTGATCGATGCGGATGGACAGCGGCGTACCGGCGGGGACATTCACAGATACGGGCGTGACAACGGAAGTACCTGGGGTGCCTGCGACCGGGACATTGTTGGCAGCAGCCGGGTCAGTCGAGTTCTGGGTAGATGCGCCGCCCTGCGTAGTGGTGGTCGTAGTGGTAATCTGCGGGGCCTGTCCGGGAGCTGCCGGCGGCTGCACCACAGTCGTAGTGGTATTGCCATTTTTGTCAGTTGTGACAACTTGCTGGGGCTGGCCCGTGGCAATCGCCTGCTGCGTCGCCTGGTCGATGGCTTTCTGCTCTTTCGACTTGCAGCCTGCCAGGCTAAGTGACATGGCGGCGATGCAAATCAGGTTGCAGGAGTACCGAAGTGTCTGGTTCATTGTGATTCCCTCTTTCACAATCCGAGTGGGTGCGCTAATAAGGCGTCCACACAGTACGATGCGAAAAAGGATGGTGGTGCGGAAGAAATCTTCGCGCTATATTTTTTTAGGGTCAGGCAACTTTTAGCGGCGATACACTATGTGGCCGTTCCGGATGGTAAGGGCAATGCGTCCGGGCAGGCTCCAGCCGTCGAACGGAGTGTTCTTTGAGCGCGAGCGCGACTCGCTGGCATGGAAGACCCAGTCCGTGCCCGGATCAAACAGCACAACATCCGCAGCAGCACCAGTTGCCAGCGCACCGCGGCCATGCATATTGAGCACCTGTGCGGGGCCAAGCGCAAGCAGGTGGATGATGCGGTCCAGCTTCATGCCATGTTTGCGATGTAACAGACGCAGCGTAAGGCCGAGCGCCGTTTCCAGACCGGTGATGCCATTAGCCGCGCGCTCAAACTCTACCTGCTTTTCGTGTGCCGCATGCGGCGCATGATCCGTGGCTATGGCATCAATCGAACCGTCGAGCAGACCGGCAATCATGGCTTCACGATCAATCTCAGCACGTAGCGGCGGATTCATCTTGTGGTGCGTGTCATAATCGCCGATGGCTTCGTCCGTCAGGGTGAAGTGATGCGGCGCTACCTCGCAGGTAACATGCAGGCCTTCTTTGCGCGCTTGCTTTACAGCTTCCAGCGCCCGTGAAGTGGAGAGATGCGCTACATGCAGGTGCGGACGCACATGCCGGTCGCGCGCCACGATCTCGCGAATCAACTTGATGTCGCGCTCCACGATGCGCGCTTCGGCTTCCACCGTCATGCCTCGCAGGCCGAGGCGGAAGGCAACCGGACCCGCATTCATAGAGCAGCCACCAGTGAGTCGCGTATCTTCAGCGTGCTGAATGACGGGTAGGCCGGCCTTCGCTGCAGCAATCAGCGTCTGATGCATAATGTCGTCGCCCAGGATCGGCTTGCCATCATCAGATACTCCAATGGCCCCGGCATCGCGTAACTTGTCATAGTTGGTGAGCTTCTCACCCATACTGCCGACCGTCGCAGCACCGATGGGGAAGACATTGACCACGGCTTTGCGTTCGGATGCAAGCATCCAACGTGTAATCTCAGGCGTGTCGTTTACCGGCACAGTGTTGGGCATGCAGCAGACGCTGGTAAATCCACCGGCTGCAGCAGCGGCAGTGCCCGTGGCGATAGTTTCCTTATAATCTTGCCCCGGTTCGCGCAAATGTACGTGAATATCCACCAGTCCAGGCGCGACAACAAGACCGCTCGCATCCACAACGGTCGCAGCCTGTACCTTGGCGAGCTGGCCGGGCTTCTCTACCGCGACCACGACGCCATCACGCAGAAGCAGGTCGCGCTGCGCATCGGTCCCAGTGGCGGGATCGATCAGGCGGCCGCCGCGAATCACCATGGGTTTCGTGCTCATAGCGTGCCTCCTGCAATGTTGATGCCCTGCAAAGCGCGCACCAGGAGTGCCATGCGAATTGCAACGCCATGCCGTACCTGCTCAGCAATCATCGACTGCGGGCCATCGGCGGCTTCGCTGCTGATCTCAAGCCCGCGGTTGATGGGGCCCGGATGCAATACCACGGCGTTAGGGGCGTAGAGCGTGAGGCGATCAACGGTGAGCTGGTAGTTGTCAATATAATCGGCGAGGTTGAGCTTAAGCCCAGCGAGGCGTTCGTTCTGAATGCGAAGCATCATCACCACATCTGCCTGCGCGAGGGCCTTGTCAAAATCACGTTCGATGGTGACGCCGGGACCGATGCTGACTGCATGCTCTGGAAGCAGTTCAGGCGGGCCGCAGAAGATGACACGTGCGCCGAGCCGCGGCAGTAGAAGTGCATTGGAGCGGGCGACGCGACTGTGCAGTATATCTCCGGTGATGAGCACGGTGATACCGCGCAACGTGGCCTTGGAAATGCCGGCGGTGCTGCGCGCTACCGGCGCAAGACGCAGACGTGCAAGCATAGTGCGCAGATCGAGCAGAGCCTGCGATGGATGCTCGTGCATGCCGTCGCCTGCGTTGAGCACCGGCAGACCGGTAGATTGCGCAAGCAGCCAGGGCGCGCCGGAACTGACATGCCGCAGAATGATGCACTCCGCCCCGAGTGCACGCAAGGTGATGCCAGTGTCTTTGAGCGATTCGCCCTTCTCTATGCTGGAGGATTTATCACTGACAAGCGTGGTGACTACGCCGAGCGACTTGGCCGCGAGTTCGAAGGAGGTGCGGGTGCGGGTGCTGGACTCGTAGAAGAGCAGCGCAACCTTCCGGCCCTCCAGCAGCGTGGCGCGCTCGCGAGGCGAGGCCGCTTCAAGCTCCGTGGCAGCAGCAAGAATGCCGGAGATATCGTCCAGCGAGAGGTGGGTGATGGAAAGCAGCGATCCTGCAGGATACGGACTAACGAAAACGGAAGTGCGCGGTTGGGATGCGGTCGCTCGCCGCGAGACTCGAGATGCTGTTTTCTTGCCTGCCATGCACCGGCCCGGAGTGTATTGCGTTCGTCCCAGTCTGCTACGAGCTGCTAGTCCCGTTCGACGAGAAGAACCTGCTCGGAGCCGTCGATCTCCTGGAATTTCACTTCGATAATCTCTTTGTCCGTTGTCTGCACCGTACGGCCAACATAGGTGGCTTCGATCGGCAGTTCGCGATGACCACGGTCAATCAGCACCAGCAGCTGTACGCTGCGCGGGCGGCCATGGTCAAAGAGCGCATCCATGGCGGCGCGTATGGTGCGGCCGGTGTAGAGCACATCGTCCATCAGCAGAATGTCGCGGCCATTCACATCAAAACCAATGGCGCCCTTGTGCACTACCGGGCGCACATCGTATGTAGAAAGATCGTCGCGATAGAAACTGATGTCGAGAACGCCGGTATCCACCGGGCGCTTTTCAATCTGCGTGATGTGAGCGGCGATACGATTAGCCAGCGGAACGCCACGGCGCTTGATACCGACCAACGCAAGATTGCTGCTACCGTTGCTCTTCTCTGTGATCTCATGCGCCAGACGAACCAGCGTCCGCTCAATCTCGGAGGCCGACATCAGGCGAGCCTTTTCGCGTAAAACAGGTTTGCTGTTTTCACTCATATGGATTGTGGTTGATGATACGTTCTGCCCCGGCTGTGGAGCAAATGCCCCAGCCTGTGGAGAACCGGAACGGGACTAAATAATGTTGCGGCGCGGCGGCATGGGGCGCAACCAGCCAAGCACCATGCCGGATAAAAGGCAGTAAACAAGGACGCCGGCGGACATCATAGCACCGCTCATCAGGGCCATGGCGGCATGGCCATCTGGCGTGGAGAAGAACTGCAAAATCTGCCGCACACCTTCCGTGGAACTGGGCGTGGCCGTGGGATAGCTCGCCATCGAATCCTTCATCTTCTGGAGTGCGGCGGTAATCGCCTGGTCCATGGTGGCGCCATGGTGCAGGACATAGCGGTAGATCACCTCGCGGATAGCGTCTACCGCAGCCAGAACAAAAGACATCAGCACTCCAAGCGCAAGGCCGATACGGACCCCGATGGTTGCGCTCATGGGCGCGCCCGGCACCAGACGCTGATAAAAATTGATGGTAAACAGGGGCGATGAGAAGACGATGAAGAGGCCCAGCAGCCCCAACCCCGGTAGCATGCCGCCCGCCCCAAGCATGATGGCAGCTGCCAGTGCGAGTATGGCAACAACGCGCAGCAGCGGACGCCAGCGGATGCGGGCGGTGCCGGGGATACGCGGCAGGGGACCGGTGGGGGCGCCGGGGGTTACGGCGCGCTCGGCGGCAAAGCGTTCCGCATCCGCCTCAGAGAGCACTAGCTGCGGTGCGCCGCAGTGGGGGCAGTACAGGCTCTCCTCGGGAAAGACGCCAGAACAGCGGTGGCAGATATTTTGGTCAGCTTGCATCCTTCTCGAAACTAACGCAGTAGCCCGCGAGTAGCAAATGCCCGTGACGGCAGTCACCTGAAGGCAGGCATCCATGAAGAAATCTGTGCATTTCGCATTCCAGGAGTGGTTCTGGCATCTTTCTATGTATGGCAGATTCAGCGAACCACCTGTTTACTCCCCTCCAGCTTCGGAGCATTACGCTTCCCAACCGCATTGCAGTGTCACCTATGTGCCAATACAGCTCGGTGGATGGGCTGGCAAACGAATGGCACCTGGTTCATTTGGGAAGCCGGGCCATAGGAGGCGCGGGGCTGGTGATTACAGAGGCGGCAGCGGTCTCGCCTGAAGGCCGCATTACACCACAGGACCTGGGCATCTGGAATGACGGGCACATTGCGCCGCTACAGCGCATTACGAGTTTCGTGCACGAGCATGGCGCCTATGCTGGCATCCAGCTGGCCCATGCGGGGCGCAAGGCGAGCATGGCGGTGCCGTGGCAGCCCGCACGAGTCATGAGCGACGCGGAAGGCGGTTGGACGAACGTGGTTGCGCCATCAGCTATCCCCTACTCTGAGAACTATCCCACCCCGCATGAGGCTAGCAAAGCGGATATTGCACGGCTGGTAAGCGCATTCGCCGAGGCGGCCAAGCGGGCGCGGCGAGCTGGCTTTGACGTGGTGGAGATCCATGCGGCGCATGGCTATCTGCTGCACGAGTTTCTCTCTCCCTTAAGCAATCAGCGTACGGACGAGTACGGAGGCAGTTTTGAGAACCGCAGCCGTCTGGTGCTGGAAGTGACCCGCGCGGTCCGGGCGGTATGGCCGGAGCACTTACCGGTGTTTGTGCGTATCTCAGCCACGGACTGGGCCGAAGAAGGAACGAAGGCCTGGGATGCGGCACAGTCTGTAGCGCTGGCTGCCCTGCTGCGTGCAGAGGGTGTGGATCTGGTGGATGTCTCAACCGGAGGCAATCTGCATAGCGCGAAAGTACCGGCCGGGCCGGGTTTTCAGGTACCATTCGCCGCGCAGGTTCGCCGTGAGGCGTACGTGCCAACGGCTGCGGTAGGCATGATCACCGCGCCGGAGCAGGCTGACGCGATCGTTCGCAAAGGCGAGGCCGATCTGGTGCTGCTGGCGCGCGAACTGCTGCGCGATCCATATTGGCCAATGCATGCAGCGCAGGCGCTAGGCCAGGCAACCCCCTGGCCGGTGCAGTATGTACGCGCCGCCGGGGGTAAAGTACCACATCGCGAGCCGGTTGCTCCGGCCAGCGAACGGAGCTGATAATCCGCATAAAAATGCCACTCTTCCACGCGACGTTGGCCGTATACTTCATGGCAGGAAGATGCCATCGCAACAGCCAACACGTAAGCGGAATGCCGCGCAACCTAAGCCTCCGGCGCAGATTCCGGACAAGCTCTACTTCCGCATTGGCGAAGTAGCGCGGCTGTGCGACGTGCCAGCGTATGTGCTGCGCTTCTGGGAAAGCGAGTTCCCGCAACTGAAGCCCAACAAAGGCGGTACCGGCCAACGGCTGTACCGGCGCCGCGATGTGGAGAGTGCGCTGCACATCAAGCGGCTGCTCTACGACGAGGGCTACACGATCCCGGGTGCTCGACAGGTCTTCAAGGAGCAACAGAAACAGAAGTCCCCGGAACTGCCATTTGAGCCGCGCGGAGCCAGCAGCCTGCAGACGGATATTCGCGTACAGAAGCTGCGCAAGGAACTGCACGAGATTCTGAACATGCTATCTGCACCAGCGCCAATCACACAGCTGACGGCTTCGCGGTTTCGTCCGCGGCTGAAACCGCAAGTTGCGCCGGGCCCCGAGCGCGAGCTATTTTAGCGCCATTGTTTTTGAATGACCCATAGGAGTTCCACGATTCCCGAATCACCCAGAACGATCTTTTCTACGCCGAGCAGAGACCCAGCAGATACTTCATGGCAGGAGTTTGCGCCCATTGTGGGCGGCAAGCGCGGGCCTGCGGCAACAGACGAGAAGATAAAGGGCAAGCGCGGTGGATGCCAGTACTGCCCCGGACAAAAATTTATCCGCTCCGGTCTGCGTGGGGCTTCTGACCTGCTGGCCATCCTGCGATTGCACTATCCGGTGCGCTGCAGGCGCTGCAGTCAGCGGCAGTACACGGATTTCCTGACAGCGAGTATGTCTCTTTCCGCTGCAAGCCGCGGCACAACGCAAACCAAGACACGCGAGAACTGGCGCTCATGGACAAGCGGTTCCGACCAGGCGGTACTGAAAACCTGGGGGAAAGCTGCGACAGACAAAGGCAACGGAGCGGACGGGAAGCCGAATGCTAAACCCTGAATTGAGCGGCGCACAGCTCTCCGCGGGATAAAATCAGGGCACCGCCCATGTCTGCAGACCACGCCCCATCGCCCGCACCGCTAGAGCCTGATTCAGCTGCCACGGCGGATGCAACCGCAAAACGCCCGGGCTGGCTGCGACTCTCCCATACCCACACAGCGCTCTCTGCCACGCTGCTGCTGATGGCCTCCACCATCCTTTCGCGGGTGATCGGGCTGCTGCGCGATACCTATACCGCATGGCGGTTTGGCGCTGGCGGCGATGTGGATTCCTATACGGCGGCGTTCCAACTGCCGGACATGATCAATTACTTCCTGGTCGGCGGCGTGGCATCGATCGCATTTGTGAGCATCCTGAGCCGCTATCGCGAGCAGGGCAAAGAGAAGGACGGCGAGGACGCGCTCTCTGCCATTCTCTCGATGATGCTGGTGGTGCTGGGCGCCGGCATTGTGCTGGGCGAGATTTTTGCTCGTTATTTTGTGGCATGGTGGTTCGATAAGTTCACGCCAGAGAAGATCGACCTCACCACGCACATGACGCGCATTCTGCTGCCGGTGCAGCTATTTTTCTTCGCAGGCGGCGTGCTGGGCTCGGTGCTGATTGTTCGCAAGCAGTTCGCCTACCAGGCGATTGGGCCGCTGATCTACAACCTGGGCATCATCTTTGGCGGCGTGACACTGGCGCGGCGGATGGGGATATCGGGGCTTGCTGTGGGCGCGCTGATAGGGGTGGTGGGGGGGCCGTTCCTGATCAACGCGGTTGGGGTATACCGTACGGGGTTTCGGCTGCGACTGTCGCTGGCGTGGAACCATCCGGGAGTGAAAGAGTGGGTGCGGCTTTCGCTGCCGTTGATCCTGGGCGTTTCCCTAGTGACCTTCGACACATGGATCATCAACCGCATCGCTTCCGCCGGGGATGGGCAGATCTCACAGCTGAACTATGCGAAGAAGTTCTTCACCGCGCCGATGGCGATCCTCGGCATGGCGGCAGGCGCGGCTTCGATGCCGTTCTTTGCGGCACTTATCGGGCAGGGCAAGCGCGAGGAGTTCGCACGGCTGGTCAACAGCTCGGTGACACGCATCGTCGCGGTATCGCTGCTGGGCTCGGCGTGGATGATCGGGCTGGCACGGCCAGCAATCGACCTGATGCTGCACCACGGCGCGCTGCAACAGAGTAATTCGCTGGCCATTGCGCTCTACTTTTCCATGTTCGCGATCTCGCTGTGCTTCTGGTCAGCCCAATCCATCTATGCGCGCGCGTTTTATGCTGCGGGCAACACGCTGACGCCGATGGTGGCGGGCACCATCATCACCATCGCGTCGTACCCGGTGTACAAGCTGCTGTACCGCTTGCACGGCACCGTGGGGCTGGTGTGGGCATCGAACCTGGGCATCTTTGTGCAGACCATGGCGATGGCGGTGCTGCTGCATCGATGCCGGCTGGCGAGGCTGAGCGGCATCGAGTGGAAAGAACTGACGCGAACGCTGCTGACCGCGGTGCTGGCGCTGATTGGACTGCGCGGGATGATGCACTTACTGCCGCATCACACAGGCATGATGGCGGATGCAATCTCACTTACGCTGGGCACGCTGATCTGGGTGGCGATCAGCGCGGGGCTGCTGACGGCAATGGGTTCGCAACTGCCACAGATCGTGCTGGGACGGTTACGGAAACGGGCTGCTTGATTGAATTCCCATTTCAGGAACCAGGGTATACCCCCTCCCCCACCTGAAAATGCTAAATATCTTGTTTTCAGTGTTTTAGTGGATGGCATTTCCGCTAAATATTTGGAAACAAGATATTTACGAGTAAATATTTCATTCTAAACACGATAGCGGCATCTCTGCGAGATAAGCAGGGTTGCCGCTATTTCAATTGTAGTGATTTAGAGAGGAAAGTACGCCAAATTGCGCGGAAATTTGCGGGCAACTGGCGGAATTGCGCAGTTTTTCATGGACAGATTGCGGAGCAATCGCGGATGGAGCGTGGACCGATACGGACTGCAAATGGGGAGCATCGGGGTGAACGGGGTGATTTGGGGATAAAGCAAAAACTGAACCACGGATTTGCGCGGGTTTCCACGGATAAAAACAAGGCCAAAAGCAAATGAGGGTTAGAAGCAAAGGCAAAGACAAAAGCAGATTCTTCGCTGCGCTGGGGAATGACAAAATTATCAGGATGACAAATTGAGAATTATGCCATTGGCGTTGGTGCAGCGGGAGCTTGCGAGAGTAAAGGTGGCGCGGGCGGCTGCACATGCAGGTTCCTCCGCTGCGCATCGCAAGGTGCCGCGATGCTCCGGTCGGAATGACAGCAGTAGAGGTGTGATGACGAGGAGATGGGCGGCGCGGGCGCGCTACACGCGCGATGCCCACCTTAGGCGCGATAAAACACTGCGCCGAAGATGGGGCACCCGGAGTTGGGGGGCGAGAATATTGCGCGGGCAATTGGGACAGAGTAGGCATAAAAAACGGCCCCGGGGTTGGCGGGGCCGTTTCTAAGATTGCGTGGGAATTACCGGGCAGTTTCTTCCGCGGTGAGCGGGAGGGCCGGTTCGCCTTCTTTGCCGGGCTTGCGGATATCAATGCCGCCCTTGAAGAATGCGCCGTCTTCGATGCTGATGCGTTGGGCGATGACATCGCCGGTGAGGGAGCCTTCGCTGCGGATGTCAACACGGTCGCTGGCGGAGACGTTGCCCTTTACCTTGCCGAGCACAACGACTTCGCGGGCGGTGATGCTGGCAGCAACCTGGCCATTGCGGCCAACGGTAACGCGGTTGCCGGGCAGGTTGATGGCGCCCTCAACCTTGCCGTCAATGTAGAGGGATTCAGAACCGCTGACCTCACCTTTCACGATAAGCGACTTACCGATGGTCGCCTGGTCACCAGCAGGTGCCGTGGGGGTGGGAGCGGCAGGACGAACTGGGGCTGCTTCATAGGATGAGACGCCGGGTGTAGTAGGTGCAACCGGACGTACTGGCTCCGGCGAAGGCGTTCCTGTTGGCGGGGTATTGGGTTTCCACATGAGACTTCAATTCCTTTCGGCATATGCCTGCCGGCAGCGAGCTTCACTTCATCTTACTCTGCCAAATACTGGTTGACAGGACTCAACGATGATGCTGATTTCATGTTAGATTGCCGGGCGGCGGTGCGGTGCTGTGGAAAGCTGTGCAAGGGCAGAAAAAGGGGGCGGGGAGCATGCATAAGTCCGCTGAACGCGCTCTTAGCTTACGATTGAGATGTGCCCGCACCGAAACGCCACACTACGTCACACGAACGATCTGACAAGGACCTGCTGCGCCGCATTGAGCGCGCCCCGGGGCACCGTGCCGGATACAAGCAACTGATCACGGAATTTGGGCTGGGAGGCGGGCGCGAACGGCGGCTGCTACTGGAACAACTGGCCCGGCTGACTGCGCGCGGCGCGCTGACCAAACTGGACCGCGACGTGTGGACGATTGGCGCAGCGGAGAACTCAACCGACAAACGGGCACGCTCAGGGCCCGGCAATATTCAGCCGCGCGACCCGAGCCGAGAGAACCTGACGGCGGGGCGGCTGGACCTGCACCGCGACGGATATGGATTTGTGCGGCCCACCAAGGGGCAGCACGGACAATCGGACCAGGACATCTTTATTCCACCGAATGAGCTGAACGGCGCCATGCAGGGCGACGAGGTGCTGGTGGAGGTGGGGCCACCGAATCGCGATGGCAGGCTTTCAGGCCGCATTGCGCGGGTGATGACGCGGCAGAATCCGACGATGGTGGGCGTGTTCCACTATGCGAGCCATGACCGCGAAGGCCGCAGCGGGATGCTGCTGCGACGCGGCAACTATGTGACGCCGCTGGATGAGCGCATCACACAACCGATTTTGATTCCGGACGGCATGGAGATATTGCCGGAAGGAGTTGGCTCGCCGCACCGCGTGCTGGGCGAAGAGGCGCTGGCGCAGGAGTTGCACGGCGACTCACTGGAAGGCCTGGCGGTAGATGTGGAGATCACACACTGGCCCACGGTGACGCAGCCGGCGCGGGGACGCGTGATTGAGATACTGGGCGACCAGAATGCGTTTGGGGTGGATGTGGAGATCATCATCCGCAAACACCACCTGCCGCACCTGTTCCCGGAGAACGTGCTGACCGAGGCGCGCGCGGAAGCGAAGCGCACGGTGGCGACGCTGACGGCAGAAGAGATTGCAGCGCGGCGGGATTTCCGCGAGCTGCCGATCGTGACGATCGACGGCGAGACGGCGCGCGACTTTGACGATGCGGTGATGGTGCACGATCTGCCGAATGGAAACCAGCAGCTGCAAGTACACATTGCCGATGTGGCGAACTATGTGAAGCCAGGGACGGACCTGGACCTGGAGGCGCGGCTGCGCGGGAATTCAGTCTACTTCCCTGACCGCGCGATACCGATGCTGCCGCAGGAACTATCAACGGACATTTGCAGCCTGAGGCCGCATGAGGACAGGCTGGTGCTGAGCTGCCTGATGGAGATTGATGCGCGGGGCGAGGTGCTGAGCTACGAGGTGTGCGAAGGCATTATCCGCTCAGCACGGCGCATGACGTATACGCAGGTGCAGGCGATCCTGGATAAGGACGAAGCGACGCGCGCGGAGTTTGCGCCGCTGGTGGAAGAGTTTGAGCGGATGGAGAAACTGTCGCTGCTGCTGAACCACAAGCGCAGACGGCGCGGCTCCATCGACTTCGATTTGCCGGAGCCAATCATCAACTTCGATCCTGAAGGCAACATGATGAGCATTGTGCGCTCAGAGCGGAAGTGGGCGAACCGGCTGATTGAAGAGTTTATGCTGGCGGCGAATGAGTGCGTGTCAACGTGGATTGAGCACCAGGGCGTGGCCAGTATCTACCGCATACACGAGACGCCTGATCCGAAACGGATTGTGGAGTTTGAAGATATGGCGGCGGGGTTCGGCTATACGCTGGGCCTGGGTTCGCTGCCGGTGAAGAAGCTGGTGACGCGCGGCGACCGGCGGCACGCGCAAGGCACGGGACGCAAGCCACAGCAGCAGGAGGTAGTGGGCGCGATTCCGGTTACTCCGCGGATGTATCAGAAGCTGACGGCGAAGATCGAGGGCAAGCCGGAGGAACGCATTATCGCGTTCATGATGCTGAGGTCGCTGAAACAGGCGCGCTACAGCGAGCAGAACGAAGGCCACTTTGCGCTGGCGGCGCCGAGCTACACGCACTTCACATCACCCATCCGGCGGTATCCTGACCTCATCATTCACCGCATTGTGAAAGACCTGCTGCACGAAGGCGCGAATGCTAAGGGTGGCGCACTGTTCAGCGATGCACCGAACCCGTGGGGTGCTGCGCACACGGCGAACGTTAAATCGAAGATGGCAACGGCAGATTCGGCGACGATTGAAAGTCCGATACCGGAGACGGAGCTGGCGGCAATTGCGGCGGAGAGCAGCCAGGCGGAGCGACGCGCGGAAGATGCAGAGCGCGAGCTGATTGAGTGGAAGAAGATCAAGTTCATGCAGGACCGCGTGGGCGAAGATTTTGACGCGATGATCCTGTCGTGCACGAAGTACGGATTTTTTGTGGAGCTGGATGAGTTGTTTGTGGAAGGGCTGGTGCCGCTTACTTCACTGACGGATGACCATTACACGTTCCGCGATACGACGCGGCAGATTTGCGGTTCGCGTACGGGCCGCTGCTACCACATGGGACAACGGGTGCACGTGCTGCTGGACCGGGTGGACCGGTTGCAGAAACGGCTGCAGTTTGCCGTGCTGCCGGGGCCGGAGGATCTGCCGGCGCGGAAGGGCGGAAAACAGCGGGAGCCGAAGCCGGACAGGCCGGCGCTGAGCCCGAAGCGCAGCGGGAAAAAGAAGACGCGGGCACGGAACCAGAAGGCCAAGGGCAAGCGGCGGAAATAAGCGCGGCCGGGGCGGTTTACGCAGGGAGCGGCGGCTCGCTTACAATAGTAGAGACAGCAATTCCTCAGGAGAAACGACGCAATGGCACACATGGTTTTCTGCGCAAAGTACAAGGCCGAGATGGAAGGATTGGACGAACCGCCGTTCGACTCTGACTTTGGCCAGAAGATCTACAAGAGCGTGTCAAAGAAGGCATGGGGCGAGTGGGTGGAGCGGCAGAAGATGCTGCTGAACGAGTACCGTTTGCAGCCGTGGACGCGCGAGGCGCAGGAGTTTCTGGTGGAGCAGATGAATGAGTTCTTCTGGGGCACAGGCGGCGAGCTGCCCAAGGAATATGTGGCTCCGAAACAGTAGGCGGGCGGCAGGGCGATAATCCCGGTTGCAAGGTATACTGGTAACTGCAATAACCCCCGCGCCTTTTCGATGTGGACTGGCGCAATGTACGAAGTCGGGACGTGGCTCAGCCTGGTAGAGCGCACCCTTGGGGTGGGTGAGGTCGCTAGTTCGAATCTAGTCGTCCCGACCATTATTTTCTATAAGTTAGCTTTTCCAATACATAACGGGCTAACGCTCCTGCCACGAGTCTGCTCACCATCTATTTCGTGGACTCAACATTGAACCACTTGCACGACGCAGGTGGCGGAGTTGCATGCGGACTCAAAATCACCTTGAGTGCTGCCTCGGCGAGAAATACAGCGCCGGCTTCATTGGGATGCACTGAAGCGTTGTAGCGAAGGCTATCGTCGTAGGAATGTGGATCGCAGATGGTGTCGACGACTGCGTACCGGGGATAGTGAGAGTTGATGAATCCTGCGAGGCGCTGCGAAATGTCGTCGTACAGCGGAAGGACCGAGTCCGCGACATGATATGAAGCGGCGAGATACTTCTCATTGGGGAAGTTGATCAGCACAATGCGTGCCTGCGGCGCCCGAGCGTGGATAGCATCCAGAAGATCGTCGTAGCCCTTTTCATACACTCTTACAACATCGTCTACCGGATACCGCGCTACCCCTCTGCTGTCATTGGTGCCGATATACAGTGTGACGAGTGTAGCGTCGGAGGGGAGGTAGGGTAACTCATCCTGCATGACGCGCTTGATGGTTGCGCCATTGATGCCGACGTTCATGAAGCGGCCTGCGACGCCGTCTGCACGCAGCTGGCGCGCAATCAGGACAGCATAGCTTCTTCCGTCGGGACAGAACTCATCGATGTCGACAGGATGCGTTGGAAAAGCCTGGCAGTTCGGCTTGGTTCCGTAACCATAGGTAATGCTGTCGCCCATGGCGACGTACAGTCCTGCGGGAACAGACTTTGTCCGCTTGCCTGACGGCAGGTATTGCGGCGTCACCTTCCCTCCGCTAACAGCCCAGGGCGGAGGAGCATCTCCGCTGAACGCTGATGGCGGAGCGGCATCACCCAGAGCGGCGAGAGTGGCCTGGGCCATTTTACGCATGCCGTCGGCATTGGGATGATGGGCGCCGTGCGTGGGAGTGGCGTCGTAGTAGAGATTATTTTGCAGTACGCCATCGACCACGAAGAGACTGGTGAAGTCGATGGTGTGGACATAGCTGGAGCCAGCGTAATGTGCACTGACAGTAGAGTTGATGGCGGCATCGGCAGCGGTGATGCTGGATGCTGCGCCGTGCGGAAGGATGCCGATGAGCGTGATTTTCGCGGCCGGCATGCGGCGGTGAAGCTCTTCCGCCACGACGATGATGCCAGCGGAGACAGCATTCGCAGGCTCCTTGCGGAAGGTATTGTTGGTGCCGATGAGAAGCACGATGTTGTGGGGTGCGAGACCGTCAACCTCACCGTTCTCGATGCGCCAGAGCACTTCCTGGGTTCGGTCGCCGGAGAAGCCAAGATTGAGGGCATGACGCGGGACGAAGTACTGCTGCCAGACGGGAAGGATATTCTGCGCAGGGTCAGCGTTGGTCTTCTCGTAGTTCTGGGTGATGGAGTCGCCGATCATGACGAGGTCGATTGATTTGGCGTTCTTCTTTACCTCTTCAACCTTGGCCTTGTGGCGCGCGACCCACCATACCTCTGTGCGTGCGCTGGGGTTGGTCGGGATGGGATTCAGGTCAGCATTCTTTACCGGCGCCTCCCCTGGGGATACGCTGATTGCCGGGCTCGCGGGGGCGGGAGCCTGTGCCTGCACCGGCACGCAGGAGAGAAGAGCGAGTACGACGAGGCAGCGGAGTGAGGTGTTCATAATAGGCCTTCCCATGATTTAAATATTGAACGTTCTACGGCGAAGGCCAGTTCACGGCTTTGCCTTCACTACATAGATTGGTGCGGTTACAGGCTTCCCGTCTATGGTCGCGGCAAGGGTCGCCCTACTATTGATATCTTTCTTCAGTTCAAGATGGACGGTTCCGACAGCAACAGAGGTAGTCCATACCCCGTGATCGGTTTTATCAGAGATGCTGCTTTGGGTAAGCGCATGGACAGTGGCCGCAAGACCGCCGTTGGCTTCGCAGTGTTGTGCGAGAAATATCCAGCCGATGCGGAGGTGGGTCTGCGAGGTGTGAAGCTCTGTCGTCGCATAGACGAGGCCTAAGCGGGCAGCATGGTTGGCTAGCGCAGGGGAGTCCACTTCCACGATTACTTCTGGAGGTGCGTTATTGAACGGGTCCGAGTGATACGGCATGGCGGCAAAGCATCCAGAATCCTTGCGCAAACCAATCACGCTACCGATCTTCCCCTTGACGAGTACAGCGTGTGAAAGGTCCATTGGCTTTCCGTCAAGCGTTGCTTCATCTGCCGAAGCCGGAAGCACGAGATTATCCGCCAAGCCAAACGAACCCTGCGCGTCAGCCTGAGGATTCAAATCCTGGTCGAAGAGAACCAGGCCGCGATCCTGAACTGATGAAACCCAATGCTTCAAGTGGCTTTGCTTGAGGTGCCCGGAGTGATCAGGGTGCCTGTAAATGCCATAGGGAGAGTTATAGACATCAGGCATCAGAGTTACGGTGACAGTATCAGGGTCAGGAAAGTCGAACGCGAACAGCTTGTCCTGAGGGCCGTAGTCTTTGCCGGCACTGCCAATCGCGAAGTCCGGCGTAATCCAGAGGTAGCGCGTTGCGAATGGATCAGTATCCCAACTCGACTGCACAATGCGGTCAGCATAGCTACCCAGCTTCAACGCCTGGGGAGTGGGAGAGTATCCACCGGGAAGCATGTCAGCCAAGGCAGAGACGCTTGGCGGAGCCTCCAGGGCTCCGATGCCTGCGGCATAGATCCACGGCTGTAAGCCGCGCTTGCCGCGCAGAAAATCATAGTCGCGGCTATGTGGGCCGACGAGACGGTGAGCAGCGGGAAGATAGCTGGCTGCAATATCCTTCCAGAGAACGTCTAGCGTTTGCAGGCAGGCGTTCTTTGCTTCGGGACTGGTTGCATAACGAGCACAGAGAGTGAGCGACTCCAGGTCTGTGCCGTAGTACGTAGGCGATTGAAACTCGTGAATGCCGGTATGCGCCGTGTAATCGAGCCAGAGTTGAAGGCGCGCGGTGGCTTCCGATTCTTCCGGACGAAGCCCAACTGCTTCGGCGAGCAAGAGGCGATTGATGGCATTCATTAAGTAGATGTTGGTATACGAGACGGGCGGATTATGCCGCTTGAGAGAGGCTAAGGCCGCGGGGATGTGCGCTTTCACATCGTGCAGGGTGGCAGGTGGAAGGTCACCTGAATATCCAAGCAGGAGAGGACCCCAGAAGATGGTCCCGAATTCAATGGAATTTCCGTCGTGCACGTCGTCGTTGAAGAGATTCCAGGGAAGATCTCCAAAGTCTGGGGCATTGGGATTCATCACCTGACGGTCAAGGACCATTTGAAATATCCGGCTTACGGAGCCCCTATCCTGATTAAGCACGGTGAGGCCAAAGGCAGCGCTTACGGCCTCTCGGAGTTCTATTCTGTTATCGCGCCGGGCAACCTGTGCAGCGACCTGCTGGAGATGGGGCAACAGAAGCTGAGCCGCATGCTGAAAGTGCTCTGACATTTCGACAGGTGGGGACGCCTGCTGTGCGCGGGTAAGCTGCCATGAGGGCATGACACCCAAAGACACAGCGGCTACTGCGACAATCAATCGACGCATCGTCATTGTGCCCCGAGAACGGTGTAACGCAATCTAATCAATGCAACCATCACTGCAAGTGAACGGTAATGGTTGCGGAGTGAACAACTACGCCTGCTGTGGCAGTAACGCTAATTGGATAGGTAGCGTTGATGATGCTATTGGCACCAGAGCCACAGCCGGTGAAGAAGAGCGACCCTGGCAGGATGAGGAACAGGAGCACCAGTAGGCGGATTAGTTTTCTCCGACGACCGAGAAGGGCGCAACTCAAGAGCAATAGTCCGCAGAGTGTGGCTCCGCGATGGGCCAGCGAAGCAAGTGGTGTGGGGGTGGTATAGCTGAGAGAAAATGCGGTCGTCATGATCGAGCCTGAACCGTCAGAAGTAAGCGTGGAATTAGTGAAAGTGCAGCTGTAGCCATAAGGTAGATTGCCGCAGGAGAGCACGATGGGCGTCGTCTGGCCGACAGCCGGAGTAATGGTCACCGTTCCACCGACAGGATAGGCAACCTTGAGATCCGCGCTGGTGGGCGTGATGCTGAACGCAAAATCATAGGTAATGGTGAAGGTCTGCGACGCGGAGACGACAGGCTGGTAGTGGGTGTCGCCGCTGTAGGTGGCAATGACGGTGTACGTGCCAAGAGGCAGGGCGCTGGTGGAGAAGGTCGCGACTCCAGACGCATTCACTGGCGCTGTACCCAGCGTGGTGCCATTGGAGGAGAACGTCACAATCCCAGTGGGTGCGCCAGGATTGATCAGACCGGGAGTGACGGTGGCAGCGAATGAAACCTGTGCGCCGGGCGCAGCGAAGGTGGATGGCGTGATGGTGAGGGCCACGGTGGGCTGGGGCAGAACCGTAATCGCCATCAGAGAGACCGTCTGCACGGAGTTAGATACATTGCCAGAGTTGTCAGTGAATTGCAGCGTGCCTGAAGCAGTGCCGGTCGTGGAATAAACGTACCCGATGGAGAATGCGCAACTCGCCGCGGGAGCCAGAACCGTGGTCGCGGTGCAGCCATTGGGCGTGCCCGAGAGTAGCGAGAAGCCGGCACCGGAAGCGCTCATTGCGATCAGCGTGAGATTGGTTGCGCCGGTGTTGGTCAACGATCCGAGCAGTGGGATGGGCTGATCGGCGCCTACGATGAGTGTGCCGAAATTGATGGCGCCGGCGGAGACGGTCAGCTTGCGAACGGCACTGGTGAGATCGAGGCTCGATGTATCAGAGAAGTAGACATTCTCCTGGCTATCGACTGCGAGGCCATAAGGGAAGATCGTCTTCGCGTAGGTTGCGCCGCTGCCATCACCGGAGTAACCCTGTGAGCCGCCGATTCCACCGATCGTGGAGATAATCCCCGCAGGGCTAACCATCCGGATGGCGAAGTTGCCCCGGTCGGCAATGTAGAGGTCGCCAGCAGCATCGAAGCCGAGGCCGTAGGGACCGTTGAGAGTTGCGCTTGCTGCCGGACCACCATCACCGGAGAACGATGCGGTTCCAGTTCCCGCGAAGGTGGAGATGGTGCCGGAAGTATTGAGCAGGCGAATGCGATTGCCGCCAACATCAGCGATATACAGATTGCCGGAGGCATCAAGAGCAAGGCGCGCCGGACCGTTCAAAGTGGCACTCGTTCCCGGACCACCGTCGCCGGTAGAACCTGCTCCCGCAGCATGGTTGCCGGCGATCGTCGAGATGATTCCACTGGTATTAACGAAGCGCACGACGTTGTTAGAGGTGTCGGCGATGTAGAGATTGCCTGCAACATCGACAAGTACGCCCCACACATTATTGAGCTGCGCATTGGTGGCTGCGCCGCCATCGCCACTGTAGCCGAGGCCCGCCGCATAGTTTCCAGCGACCGTTGTGACGATGCCGCTCGTATTGATCTCGCGGATGACGCCATTTCTGTAGTCGGAGAAATAGACGTTCCCGTAGGCATCGGTCGCGAGGCCGCGTGGGGTGTAGATCTTAGCGCTGGTTGCGGGGCCGCCGTCTCCGGAATAGCCTGCCGTCCCGGTTCCCGCAAAGGTGGTGATGGTGCCATTCGTAATCTTGCGAATGCGATTGTTCACCGAGTCAGCAATGTAGACATTTCCGCTGATATCAACGGCGACATCGTAGGGCCCACCAAGAGCGGCCGCAGTCGCCGGGCCACCGTCGCCAGAGTAGCCGGTCGGTGGACCGCCCGCCACAGACGAGCCACCCGCGATCGTGGTGATTACAGCGGGAGTGATACTCGCAACCGGACCGGGGCCCACCTGCAGCAGAGTGGTCGGTGTGCTGGAAGGATTGAAGAGGCTATCGCCGGAGTAGACAGCACTGATCGGATGCGCGCCGTAGGTGAGGGTGGCGGAGTAGGTAGCGACACCGCTGGACGGGAGTGCAATGGCAGCGAGCAGTTTGGTGCCGTCATAGAAGCTCACCGTGCCCGATGGCGCGGTGGCACCGGTGGCGTGTGTAACCGTCACAGTGAATAGATCCGGGAGAGAGACTTGCGGTGACGTGGTGGCAAAGGTCAAGGTGATCGCCGTGGGCAGGCCGTTGACGGCCAGCGGTGCAGCCGCAGAGGTGCTGGGGAGGAAATTGGTATCGCCGCTATAGGTTGCGATCACGGGATACGTTCCGGGATTGAGCGCGCTGCCGAATTGCAGCGTGGCCGATCCACCGGAGAGCGTCGCAGTGCCGAGCGAGGTAGTGCCCGTGGCCAGAGAAACCGTGCCGGTTGGTATTGCGGTGACGGTGGAAGAGGTTGTTACTTGCACGGTCGCGGTGGTATTTGCCGCCAATGCGATGGGATTGGGCACGAGCGCGATGGTCGTTGTGCTGGGCGCCAGAGTGCCGGTGCCGGTGAGTTGGATAACTTGCGTAGTTCCGTTGTCAGAAACAGTAACAGTGCCGGTGATGGCGCCGAGCGTGGCTGGGGAGAAGGTGACGACAATTGTGCAGCTCTGCCCTGATGCCAGATTGCCGACTGCACAGCTCGTGCTGCCGGTCGTTTGCAGGCTAAAGCTTGCGGAGGCAACGATGCCAGTAATGGAGACGCTAGTGGCTCCTGTATTGATTAGCGTGACACTTTTTGCAGCGCTGGTGGTACCGTTGCCCTGATTCCCGAAGGCAAGAGAGGCCGCTGCCGCCACGACTTCGCGGACACGGGAATTGCCGTCGCCGATGAAGATATTGCCGGAAGCATCAACTGTCACCTTGAACGGGTACAACATTCCTGCAGTATTCGCAGGAATACCGTCACCGTTGTAGAGGTTGGTGCTAATACCGGCAACGGTATTTACAACACCATTGGAGAATCGCTGAACCCGGTAATTATTGGTATTCGAGAAATAGAGAGAACCGGCAGCATCCAGCGCAACGCCGGCAGGATAGTACAGGTTCGTGCTGGTTCCGGCGAGTCCTTCTCCGTTGTAGGCGGTGCTTCCCGTTCCGACCACGGTGGTAATCGTTCCATTTGTGATCTTGCGAATCCGGTGATTGGAATAGTCAGCAATATAGATATTGCCTGAGGGATCGACGACAACACCGCGCGAGCCATTCAATGTGGCAGCAGTCGCGAGGCCGCCATCGCCGGTGAAGCTGGCTGTACCGGTTCCCGCGATAGTAGCGATGTTCTTCGTAGAGGCATTGACTTCGCGGATGCGATTATTGCCGGAGTCCGCAATATAGAGATTGTTGGCTGAATCGAGTGCAACACCCCATGGGGCATTCAGGAGAGCGCTCGTAGCGAGGCCGCCATCGCCTCCAAAGCCTGTCGTCGTGGAACTGCCGGCCACGGTAGAGATAATGCCGGCGGGCGTCACCATGCGAATGCGGTTATTGGAGAAGTCTGCGATGTACAGGTTCCCGGCGCTATCGAAAGCAACATCGACCGGGGAGTGAAGCTGAGCGGCAGTCGCAAGACCGCCATCCCCGGCGAAGCCTCCAGTGCCTGTGCCAGCGAAGACCGTGACAACGCCGGTCTTTGTGATCTTGAGGATGCGCGCGTTGCCATAATCGGCGACGTACAGATTGCCGGCAGAGTCGGTCGTCATACCGCGAGGAGAGTTGACCTGCGTCAGGGCCGTACCGGCAGTACCCGTTCCGGTAACGGTCGCAATAGTCCCGGGGAAGAACTGCAAGGTGCTGTTTTGCGCTGAAGCCATCGCCGCGGCACACAGCAGCAAAAGGATGGCAAGCGCCTTGCATTCCGACACGATTGTTTTCACACCAACTCCACACGTTTCCGCTTACCGGCGCGGGAACGGTCCGGCCCAACCGGCTTAACATTGGGGAAACATTTACCCAACACTGAACGGAGAGCCTAAATATCCGAAACCAAGCTATAGAAGGGGTATGTGCGCTGTCAATAGACAAAACGCTACACTCTCCGATCCTGAGCCACGTAGTCCAATGGAGACACTGGAAATTTACTCTGAAAGGCGTCAAGTAAACTTATTCTCGATAGTATACTGGCTGCTCTGAGGACCTAAAGGATGTTCCGTAGCCGCGCACTGCCTCTTCTATTGGTTTCAATTCTGGGAATACCCGCTGGTGCCCAAGCTTTATCGGCGGCGGAGAGGAGTGCCGGCTTTCCGCTCATGCCCAGCAATGGTCCAGCCGCAACCGTGGTGATATCGCCTGGCGACGCACCGGTGGTACACATCGCCGCAGCTGCCCTGGCATCGGACGTCGAAGCCGTGACTGGCAAACCGCTTACAGTGCTGGACTCCGCCAAACAAGCTCAAGGCCTGCTCCTGCTCGTCGGGACAATCGGTCACAGCACCTTCATCGACGATCTGCGGCGGCGCAAGTTGATCGACACGAGCGGGATCGAAGGTCGCTGGGAGACCTTCGAGATTCGCACCGTGGCGCATCCGCTGCCGGGCGTGGAAAGCGCACTCGTAATTGCCGGCAGTGACCCGCGAGGTACGGCGTACGGAATCTTCGATATCTCCCGGCAGATCGGCGTCTCGCCCTGGATCTGGTGGGCGGATGTACCGCCCCCGCATCAGGCCGCGCTATACCTCACCGCGCCAGACAAGACTTCAACCACTCCTTCCGTGCAGTACCGGGGAATCTTTCTCAACGATGAAGACTTTGCACTGCGAGTATGGGCGGGCCGGACGCAGGATACGGAGATGCAGAACATCGGGCCGAAGACCTATGCCCACATCTTCGAGCTACTGCTGCGGCTCCGTGCCAACACGCTATGGCCGGCCATGCACCCGGGAACGCGGACGTTCAATGCTTCGCCGGAAAATGCAAAGCTCGCAACAGAATACGGCATCGTGATGGGGTCATCGCACGCGGAACCCATGATGCGGAACAACGTCTCCGAGTGGGACCCGAAGCAGAGGGGCGAGTGGGACTATGAGCACAACAAGAGCGCTGTGCTGCAGTACTGGGATGAACGGGCCACTGCGAACGGTACATACGAAAACATCTACAGCATGGGAATGCGTGGAATCCACGACAGCGCCATGCCGGGCAGTGGAACGCCTGCGGAGAAGGCAAAGTTGCTGGAGAAGATCCTGGCCGATCAGCGGCGCATCCTTGCGCAGCGCGTTAATCCGCAGCTCGAGCAGATTCCGCAGGTCTTCTGGATGTACAAGGAAGTGCTTGAGCTGTATCGCGCAGGCATGACGATTCCGCCGGATATCACGCTGGGCTGGACGGATGACAACTATGGGTACATCCGGCAGTTGAGCGATACCACCGAACGCAAGCGCATCGGGGGCTCGGGCGTGTACTACCATGTGTCCTACTGGGGCGCCCCGCACGACTACCTGTGGCTGTGCACGACTCCGCCAGAACTGATGCGTGAGGAGTTGACCAAAGCATACGACTACGGCGCGCACAAGATATGGATACTGAACGTGGGCGATCTGAAGCCCGCTGAAGTGGATATCGACTACTTCATGCAGTTGGCGTGGGATGAGCCTGGAGTATCAGTCCAATCGCAGAGTGAGTTCCTGACGAACTGGGCTGCAACGCAGTTCCCTGCCGAGTTTGCGCCGCGCATTGCCGCTCTGCTTGCCAACTATTACCAGTTAAACTTTGATCGCAAGCCGGAGTTCATGGGATTCAACACAAACAGTGCTGCGGTACGCCGGACGGCCTTCAACCCGATTGCGTTTGGCGATCAGAATGCCACCCGAAGACGCGCATTCGATGATTTACGCCTGAAGGCCGAGCAGATTGGACACGACCTTCCGCCCGCATATGACGATGCATTTTTCGAATTGGCGCTGTATCCGGTGACCGCGGCCGCGCTGATGAACGACAAAGCCCTGCTCACCGACGACGCGGCACTGGCCTCCGCACAAGGGCGCCCAACTACTAGCACGCTCATCAACGCAGCCAACCAAGCCTATTCCGAAATCCAGCAGCAGACCGCGCTCTGGGACACGATGCGAGGCGGCAAGTGGAATGGAATGATGTCGGCCAATCCGCATGGCCTTCCGGTGTTTAAAGCGCCCCTGCCCGTCGGCGGTAAAGTTCCCGATCACGGCGCGCTCGGTGTAGCGGTGGAAGGCAGCGCGAAGCCACTCCACTCTAAGAACGATGCACCTGAACATCTGGCTGAGGGAGCGAAGTGGACTTCGAACCCACCCGCAGGGGCTGTCGAATTACCAACATTCACGCACAATGCTGCAGGTCAAACGCGATTTATCGATCTCTTCAGCACGTTCCAAGGCGATGCTCGCTGGCAGGCTGTGGCGAGTGTCGATTGGATCAAGCTGGACTCCAGCGCGGGCATGGCATCTGCAACACGTGACGAGAGACTTCTGGTATCGGTGGACTGGACGAAGTTGCAGACAACCAATGCCACCGGAACAATCGAGATCAACTCGGGCGAGCAAAAGTACAGTGTTCCGGTCACAGCGGATGCCCGCGCCTCTGCGAGCGGCATCTTCACCCAAAACGAAGGCAGCGTCTCCATCGGAGCCACCCACACTTCACGCCGGGTTGGCGCACACTGGGAGGCATTCATCGGCCTGAGCCCATTGGGCGATGCAGTGGGAGTGCCGGACCGGGCATCGAATGCTGCTGCAAGCGCGACAAGTTTTTCACCTGCATCGCCCCGCCTGGAGTATCAGTTCGAAACATCAGAAGACTCCAAAGCGACAATTCGAATTCTCACGCTCCCGACCTTCACCACAAATGCGGAGCGACGGTCGCGCTATGCAATCTCCGTAGATCATGCGCCGCCAATCGTTATCGACGCGGCCGCCGCCTCGCCGTGGGAAGAGAATGTATTGCGCAACAGCGCGGTGAGCACGGCCACTCTTGGCTCATTGCTTGCGGGCCGGCATACGCTTAAGTTCTGGTATGTTGACCCCGGGGTGATGGTGCAACACTTTGTAATCCAGATTGCCCCTGGCCCACTCGCCTACCCCGTCCCACCGGAGACTCTGACCCCATAATGAAGATCATTCCCACGACATTAGTTTTTCTGCTCGCGCTCTCTTCACCTCGAGCGTGGGGTCAGTCTCCTGCGCCCACGTCAGTGGCCTCTGCAACTCCCACCTTTTCCGTGAAGTCACGTCTCGTGGTGCTGGATATCGCCGTGCAGGATAAGCAGGGGCATCCGGTGACATCTCTCGCGAAAGACGATTTCACGATCCTCGACAATGGGGTGGAACAGCGGGTTCGCAGTTTTGATCTCCCTGCCTCGCATGTATTGAAGGGGCAGGCAACCGATGCATCGCAGAAATCGCTGGCTGAAACGCCGCTGACCATCCTGCTGTATGACGAGATCAACACGGCATTTGAAGATGCTTCCGTGATGCGGATGGCAATCCAAAACTATCTCAAAAACCAACCAAAGGTGATGGCGCAGCCCACCATGCTTGCGGCGCTGAACGACACCGGTTTTCAGATGCTGGCGAATTACACGCAGGACCCCGCGGTCTTGACGGCAGCACTCAAAGCGCACAAGACGTCGCTTCCGTCGCGATTGCTCACGCACGATTCAGAATCCAGGCTGGCAGATACCTTCTGGGCATTGAACCAACTGGCCCTGGCCACGCGAGGCATGGGGCAGAGAAAAAACATCATCTGGATCGGCAATGGATTTCCTTCGATCCGGGTTGAGCAACTGGAGCCGGCGCCGAAGCAGATGCTCACGGATGCGGAGCGGGAAATCACGAATCTACTGCTGGAATCACGAATTTCGATCAGCAAGATCGATCCGCGGGCGAACGACTCTGCAGCCACTGACTACTCAGTGGATAATTCAGGGAATGCCTATGTGGAAGGCTTTGATCCCTACGAAACTTTATTTTCCTTCAACACCTTCGTGCAGCAGACCGGCGGACGATACATCTACGGCCGCAATGATTTTGAAGCGGTAATGACGAAGACGATTACCAACGGCTCCGCCTATTACACGCTGTCATACTCGCCGTCATCGTCCGCAACGGGCGATGACGTGCCGTATCACCAGATCAGCGTCAGGCTGCGCGACCCGAAATTGATAGCCACCACTCGACAGGGTTATTACACGGATGCAGGCGCGACCCCGGTATCGCCGGACCAGACGTCGCTGGATCAACTTGGCGCAGCAGCCACAAGCACGATGTCTTACGATGCTCTGCAAGTGAAAGTCGTTCAGTTTGCCCGTACGTCGGCAGCCGAAGCGGAGACGGCAACCTGCACGATTGAAGTAGACGGAGATGCACTCCACTGGCAGGCGAATGAAGGTGGAGACTCAACCGCGGACCTCCTGCTGGCGTTTGCAACCTTCTCTGACAAGGGCAAGATGCAGACCTATAACGCGCGGCGATTGGCACTCCACGTGAACAAGGCTACGCAGGGAGCGCAAGCCTTGAGCCATCCAGCGTTTCGAGTGGAGACGCCGCTCCCGGCGAATACCTCGCGTTTGCGACTGGTTGTATTGCAGGAAGGCAGCGGACGGATGGGAAGCACAGAGCTGTCGCCGATCCCCGCACACTAGCTCACGCCCTCAGGAGGCGCCGACGCGGGTGGTTACGATGTCCCAGCCCCTCTCAGCACCATCGAGGTTCTGTGTGCGAAGGAGAATTTCTATCTTCGCATTCGGAGGTTGCGACGAAATGAGTTGCGAGAGAGCCGGCGGAAGATCGTTTGTAAATATCAGATTGGCCGCCGCCTCATTGGTCTCCATGCTGAAGCCATTCAGCAGAAGAACGCTGCCTGTGCCCGTGATGTTGGGAAGAATCGCGATATCGACATAACCTGTGGTCTGCCCATCGGCGTTGGTTCCCAGCGCATAAATCTCAGACTCGCCCGGCCGCGGATGCAGATTTCTAAAGTGGAAGGTGTGCGACGCCGGGTCTTCTTCAAAGTAAAAATTTAGCTGCTTCTCAAAGAGAGAGGTCCACAAGTTGCCGCGCCGGCTGCCGACAATAATGAAGTTGCCCTGTTCGAAATCGCGCACATGCATGTAGCGCGCGTACCGAACGGCGGGTTTGGCGCCCAGAAGAGAGCCCCACTGGAAGGCGTGCGAAACGATATCCGCATCATCCAGGCTGGTGAAGTGATGCTGGGCCAGGTCGCTCATAATCCCATGCAGGATTGGCTCTTTGGTATTTGCGAGTACATTGTCCGGGTAGCGGCGGTCGAGATATTCGCCCAGGGTAATGTCGCTGTGAATCGTATTCTGCAGCATGACCAGAGAGGTGTCTGCCAGGACGACATTGACGTTGGTGTCTGGCGCAAAGATCCGGCGGAGTATGGGGTTCGACACCGTAGCGGCCTTGATGGTCTTATCCGGTGGCCGGACAATGTGGCCGATCACCCCGCCGCAGATCAGAGCCGCAATACAAGCTCCCGCAATCCACAGAGCCTTTGAGGCTGGCTGGGGATGGACGGCCGCCACGCTGGAGTGGGCCCCGGAAACAGGCTCTGTCCAGGTGGAGTCCGAGGACTCGTGGGGTCCGCCCGCTACTTCCAACTCCTGCGCCGCGTGACGAGTAGCAGAGAGCCGATCGCTGAAGACAGGGTTGTAGCTGCCTCGGGGCAAGGTAATGACCAGATCTTCATGCTTGCCCTCGGCAGAGAAGTAAAGCTCCAACTTCTTCCTAAGGTGCCCCATCTGGACGCGAACAATATTGTCGCCGAGAGGGTCGAAGTTGGCTTTGCGCCCCAGCACGTCGCAGGCGATCTCGTACTCACGAATATGTTCGTCCGGATGCAGAATGGATTGGCGGACGATGTAGAGCAGGATGGCGCGAAGGTGAGTGGCTCGAGAGAGAGAAATTCCCTGGCAGGCCCGGTTCACGAGCTGCCAGCGAGGATCTTCCTCCAGAGAAACTTTGTTCTTTTCGAGTTCGCTTACGCTGCTGCTTACCATCGAGACGAGGCCTCAACGCCAGCTCTATGGTGCATGACGGCCTGGCATATTGACAACTACTAAACTAGCTCCACCATTCAAGTCATTCAAAACAATCACTCTTTACGTAATGAAATGGACCTTTACGTTAATTGACTATGCAACGTGGAGACGATGGCGAAGAGTGATTCTGCCATTGAGAAGTGGAAATGGCAAGCATCCAAATCGCGGATAGAAAGCCGGGAGCACACCCCTTCGGCAGAAACACCGTTAGCCACAGCACTGTGATCCATGAGATTGAGGAGTATTGATGATGAATAACCTGTCCGCCCCTATGACATTCGGCTTTGGCTATGCAGCCGATGCAAACACAACGCTCTCCGTGCTTGACGTTGTCTTCTCTCCCACGGATCTCGGGGGAGTTACCCGACGCAAGGCAGCGCGCTCAGAAGGCGGCGTCCGCATTGCCGCATCGTGGGTGCTCAACTCGCCCGAGCCCACGCAGATCATTGCGCACACAACTCTGCGGAACACCTCAGGCCGAACGATTCAGGGAAGCCTGCGCTTCTCGGTCATTAATCCAAAGAACCGCCAGGTGCTGGCGAGGGTGGAAGCGCCGCTGGAGCTTGCGGCGAACCGTATGAGTTCGGTGTCGTCGATGATTTCAATACCGGAAGCGACGATTGTGACGTGTCCGCGAGAGTTGCTGGCGCTCTCAGCCTAGAGCGGTGGAAGCTCCTGCGCCGCACTGGGAGCGTATGACGTAGACTGGCGGACGACAAGCCGAACCGGAAGAAGTTGGAGGGGTGGCAGAGTCTGGGGATCAGCGAGACGCTGCATGAGCGAATGGAACGCAGCCTGGGCGAGGCGATAGCGGTCAACACTGACTGTGGTCAGGGGTGGAGAGACGAACTTCGCAAGATCGATATCATCGAATCCAATCACGGAGAGTTGCGAGGGGACCTGAAGTTTCTTTTCAGCAGCTTTTCGGAGAACGCTGACGGCGGTTAGATCGTTTGAGCAGATGACTGCGGTGGGAGCCTTCTGGAAGAGAATGTCAGCAGCCCGGATGGCACCTTCAAGGGTATGGTCACCGGCGATGCATTGCGCGGCGGCATTGAGGACGCCAATCTCTTCCATCGCCTTGATAAAAGCCTGCTGGCGAAGCGTCGAGGAACAGCGATCGAGCGGGCCGCTGATAAACCAGATGCGCCGATGGCCCAGGACGGCGAGATGCTGCACAGCATCTCGGATGCCGTTTTCATAATCGAGCTGCACGACGGATCCCAAATCCGGCGCGGGAGCCGCATCAATAAAAACGAGCGGTGTGCCATAGATCTTGAACTCTTCCAGATCTGCAGCCGACATGCCATGAGTCATAATGGCAGCGCCCTCAACATTGCGACTGAGCATGCGCCGCACGGCTTCCTGGCCATAGCCAGGCTGCTGCCCGACGGCAGAGATCATGATCTCGAAACCATTGATGGAAGCGATCTGCTCAAAGCCTTCGATCAATTCAGGGAAGAATGGATTGGTAATCCGGGAGACCAGCAAACCGAGCATATGGCTGCGACCCGAAACCATAGCGCGGGCGCCATAGTTGGGGTGGTAGTTGAGTTTCTTGATTGCCTTCCAAACGCGATCGGCGATGGCAGGATCGACGGAGGGTTTGTGATTGATGACACGGGAAACCGTGGCGATAGAAACCTTGGCCAGCTTGGCAACGGTATGGACATCTTGTCGCGGGCTATTCTTGGTCGTTCTAGGCATAAAGGGACCGGGTAGAGAGGTAGAGATTAGATACTTGGCCTGGGGTAACTGAGCCGTATGGGGTAAACATTTCCCCAATGCAAATACTATACGTGTGTCTGCTCCCAGACGATAGACGAAGGCCGGATTCATAGTCTGCAGGACAAGATTTGGCTATGGAATAAATCAGCTCTTTAATAGATATAGTTGGTGACGACGCTCTTGCCCTTGGTCAGGCTAAGGTCTGCGTCGCTCTTTACGGGTTTGTCATTCACAAACACGTGGTCAAAGTTTATAACCCAAAGGCCATCTGCAATCTCACTGGTTTGAGCGGAAGGCAGGCGCATGTTTCTGAGGGTTAGTTCTTTCTTGTGAATCTTGTCTGTGCTGAGGAGGCAGAGCAGGCGGTTGGTACTCGATTTGGACGGATTCGGCTCGTATCCACGGAATGATTGCACGCGAATATTATCGAGGACTACATTTTCAATCGCAGTGGGATCGCCCCACCACTCGGTAATAAGTCCGCGCTCTCCGTTCATGCGAATGATGTCGCAATCGATGATGAAATTATTGGGACCTATATTGCCGCCGCTGTTTGGACGACTGTTACCCTGGGGAAAGAACCAGTTCCCGGCGTAGCTGGATTTGATGAAGGTGCAATTCCTGATCGTGTTGTTGAAAGGGCCGAGGGGCTCTGAGCCACCTGCACCTCCCAGCACAATGAGATTGTCATTTCCTATGATGAAGCAATCATCGATTGTCACGTTGCTGACTGGGCCGAATAATGTGACACCGTCAGAGTTTACGATGTAATGCATCGATTTCACGTTGGTCACCGTGATATCGTGGCCCTTCTTGTCCTGACCGGATCCAAAGCCCATGACATGCTGGATGGAGTCATAGAGGTGAATATCCTTAATCGTCACGTCGGTGCTGTTGGTGACGTTCAACATGGAGCGACTCTTGTCAGTGAATGGATTCCGGATGAAGCCGCGGCCGGAAATCTTGAAGTTTGATTTGTGACTGACCGAAACAACTGCTTCCAAGAGCGCGCCAGGGGCAAGATAGAGGCCTTTGTAGTTGTCCTTTGGGCTGAATTCGATTGAGTTACCGGGCACTGTATGGTGGCCGGGACCAACATAGTAGATGTCAGGATCATTTGCAGCAGGCGCATCCGTCTCGATGGCATCGGCGAAGAGATACAGCAGCTTGTCATTGTCAGTGATCTGACTGCTGGCACCATTAATCTGAATCTCCAGCTTCTGAGGCGATAGCAGCGTGAACGTGAGTGTATTCCCGCTCTGCGATGCCTTGATTCCCTTCGACGTGGGATTAATGGCGTAAGAGTGAATCTTTCCCTTATAGATGACCTGGATCGTAACTTTGCCGCTGAAGGCGAAGGTCGATGTGCGAAAGGTGCCGGCATTGCACACATAAACTGGAATGTCATTCGCCAGCACCACGAACTCTGCCGCAGGCGGTATCGGCGGATTGGGATAGGTCACCACATTGTCGGCGACAGTCGAAGGCATAGCCCCCAGCGCGAATGCAGGAAGATGATTGAGCACTGCCGCAGCCGCTACGCTTTTGCCAGCATTGGTGATGAAAGCTCTACGCTTCATGGTTTCTCTCCTGGGCTGCTTCAAGCCCTGTCAGCCGATGGACATACGTCCCTTGCTAGGGGCCGCCTTTATCGTTGCGGCTACACCTGCAAGACCGGGAGCTCGGACCACCACTGTAATATCTCCCGATGCAGACTGGGATTGCAGCAGCGCCATGCACAGTCCATTGAAGGCGCTTCGCTCCGCCGTGGTGGGTGTGCTCGGGCGATCCGGCTCAAGGCACGAAGGATCGCCATTGCCTACTCCAAGGAATCTTGCGGGGCCTCTGATCTCAAATGTGATCTTACTGTCTGCCGTAGGAACCACGTTACCCTGCGCATCGAGAACTGCGACGTTGAGGATGGACATGTCTTCGCCGTCACCCTGGATGATCGAGCGGTCCGGCGTGAGTGCAAGCTTGGCAGGAGATCCAGTTGTCACGCGTTTCGCCGTCAGCAGCACCTTGCCCTGGCTGGAGGCACGCGCCTCCAGCGTACCCGGCGCATATTTTACCTTCCAGACAAGACGGCCAAACTTGACGACTGGCTGCGAACCGAGGCTCTTGCCATTCAGAAACAGCTCAACGCTCTCCTGGTTACAGTAGCACCACACGGCAATCTCCTCGCCTTCCTTGCCAGCCCAGTTCCAGTGGGGAAGCACGTGGAGCATTGGCTCTGGAGACCACCAGGTCTTGTAGTAGAAGTAATTGTCTTTCGGAAAGCCGCACGAATCCATCAGCCCAAAGTGCGAGCTGACACAGGGCAGATGATAGGGCTTGGGTTCGCCCCGATAGTCGAAGCCCGTCCAGGCAAATCCGCCCGCGAGCCAGTCGCGCTCTTCATAGAACTGTACCCAGCCATTGCTCGTATAAGAGCTGACATATCCCTTCACCGGATTGTCAGCATAGATGCCCCGCGTAGAGGTGACGCTGGCTGTCTCACTCCCGATGAGCGGCTGCTTCGGATGGGCGGCGCGATAGGCGTCAACCTTCTTCTCGTTGTAGTTGAATCCCTGCACATCCACAATCGTGGAGAGGCCGTCGCCCCAGCCAGCGCTCATCGCTGCAGTCACAGGGCGCGTGGGATCCAGCTTGTAAATCAGCCGCTTCATGGTCGTGCCAATCCGCGCACCGCGCTCAGTTCCCTGCTGGCGCTCTTCATTTGCGATGGACCAGATAACGATGGACGGATGATTGCGGTCGCGTTTGACCATTCGTTCCAGTTCGCTCATACCCTCCGGGCTCGACGAGAACTGACGCGTCTCATCCATCACGAGCATGCCAAGCCGGTCGCACGCGTCCAGAAGCTCCGGCGTCGGGGGATTGTGCGATGTGCGAACCGCATTGGATCCCATCTGCTTCAGTAGTTCGATGCGGTAATACTGCAGCCGGTCTGGAATCGCCGAGCCTACACCGGCGTGATCCTGATGATTGCAGGTGCCACGAATCTTTAGTGGCTTCCCGTTAAGAATGAAACCTTTATCGATATCGAAGCGGATGGTCCGGATTCCAAAAGCAGTCTCAATGTTGTCGATAACTTTTCCTCCAGCCTCGATCACGGTGATCACTTTGTAGATGTGAGGCTTATCTGGCGACCAGAGGTTCGGCCGCGGAACGCGAGCCTCCATCTCAATGGTCTCACTGCCGAAAGACGCGATGGTCTGCCCCGCAGAACTAGCACTAACGGATGCGACCGTCTTCCCAGCCGCATCAACCACGGTTGCGTACAGCTTGCAGACCGCAGCCGTATCAGATTCGTTCATGACCTCTGTGCTGATCTGGATGATGGCTGATTCGCCAGACATCTCAGTCCGGACCACGCTGCCCCACTGCGCTACGTGAATCGGAGCGGTCTTGTTGAGCCACACATGGCGATAGATTCCCGCTCCTTCGTAGAACCACCCTTCGGTCAATGAAGAGTCGGCGCGAACGGTGATCACATTGCTGGCTCCATAGTTGATGAAGTCCGTGATGTCGAATGATGGCGGCGCATATCCACTGAAGTTCGTGTCAAGGTAGTGATTGTTGATGAAGATCATCGCATCGCGGTAGATCCCGTCAAACTCAATGCTGATGCGCTTGCCTAAATCCTCCTTCGGAATGTCGAAGGTCTTGCGATACCAGCCGACGCTGGTTTCAGGGAAGGCGCGACCGATCGGCTTGCCGCCATGCCACACCAGTTCCTTCTGCATCACAAATGGCAATCCCACTGCCCAATCGTGTGGCAGATCAACAGTCTCCCATGTGTGATCGTCATACACTGCATTGTCGCGAATACCGACAGGGCCGTAAGCCTCACCTGATTTTGAAAATGTCGAAGAATCCCTGAGTTTGCCGAAGCCGAAGTCCTTATCAGGATCGTTGGCATTGCCCAAAGCAAAACGCCACCCACGATCCATCAGCAGTCGCTCGCGAGCCGTGCTCATAGCCGCTGCAACTGGCACAGGAGATGCAGCTTGCGCGGCCTTGTTGGTAGCCGCTGCAGGCGTTGCAGCCGCAGCCTCGACCCAGCTGCCGCCGATGACTGATGCAGATAGGGCAAATCCGGCTTTCGCCACGTCTCGTCTAGTCCAATTGTTCATGTCACACTCGTGTGTTCGGGATTGCGTGCAAGCTTCGTTGCAAAGCGCAGAAGGTAGTTTACGGATTGGCCATGCAGCCGCCAACAGCTACGAGTGACGAGACTGTCACGCTCTTCGTGCCGTTTGACCCGGTGTAATTCACGTCGCCATTGTAAGTAGCGGTTATCGTGTTCACCCCAAGGGTCGTCAGATTAGCGACCAGGGTTGCGACCCCACCGCTGGTCAGTGTTGCCGATCCCATCGTGGTGCCCCCGTTACTAAACGTCACAGTTCCACTGGGGCTCGGTGCACCGGAGACGCCGGTTAGCGTGGCCATGAACAAAGTCGGCGTATTCGCAGACAATACGGTAGAGAAAATATTGAACGTCATGTTAGAGATGGATTGTGCGATCACCACGGACGAGACCGCGCTCGTCGATGGTGCATTCGTGGAATCCCCTGCATAGACAGCCGTCAGGTTGTGCGTGCCACCGGTGAGTATCGGGTTCAGCGAAGCTGCTCCATTCACCAACACCTGCGTTCCCAGCGAAGTAGCGCCGTCGTAGAAAGTCACATTGCCGGTGGGCGTCGTGCTCGTACCGGCAACAGTAACGGAGAGTGCAGACGCTGCTCCATACGTTCCAGACGAGGGCGCGGTCAAGGTCGTCACCGTAGATCCAACGGGAAGGACTGATACGGTGACCGAGCCGAACTTGTACAGGTTATAGTAGGTGTCAGCAGGATATTGGGCATAGTAGGTGTGCGTGCCCATGCTGATGTTGCTAATCACCACACTTGCAAGTGTGCCATTGGCTCCGAGCGATGCTGTACCCACGAGGTTGCTGCCTTCGTAGAAGTTCACGGGCTGCGTAAGCGCGGGGGCACCAGTGTCCAACAGCCCGGGGGAGACGCCGTAGTCTCCGGGCACCCAATACATTCCCTGCATCATGGCAGGCTCCACCATTGCATTCAGAGTGATGGAATTCCCAGCGGGATTGATCAGGCTCTGCAGATTAGTCGAAGATCCAGTAGCCGGCGAACTTCCAACCGAAGCATACAAGTCTCCGACCAGGAAGGGCCAGTTGCTCGCCGGGCAGCTATAGGCGGGCATGGGCGTGCTGGTCGCAGAGGTCGAAAGCATCGCAACTTCATTCAAGCTGAGGTAGGTGTTGCCCGACGAATATCCCGTATCGTTGGTTCCGTAGGGTGCGGAGAAATGGTTAAGCGGCGGAGGATATACGTTGCCGGTGTTCGTGAAATTGGTATCGAAGCCAAAGACCTGGCCGAGAGAGTATCCACCACCCGTGAGGTCATCAAACACTACATTGTTCAGGTGAAGATCGTTCATGGGTGCGGCAGGAGGAGATCCGCTCGTTAGATACCCCTCAAATATCGGCTGGTAGAGGCCTGTGTTCTTGCCAGCTACCGGGAACTGGTTAGGCGCGAGAATGTGCACATTGCTGTAGGAGATATTCGTCAGCGTCGGATAGTACCAGGTGCCGTTATTCGATGCGCTGGTGGTCTGTGTGATCGGATGGTCGATATCCTGGATACAGATCGAGTTATAGGCGAAATTCTGTACCGTCAGCGGTGTAGACCCTTGACCTGCCCGATCTGCTGAATTCTTGATATTAAGTCCCCGGGTGTAGCCTCCCGTGGCCGGCAGCGCATCAGCGTACGAGGTAATTCCTGTGCTCACTCCATTAACCGTCGCCATCGCGGCCTGGGTCACGCCGTTCACCGTGGTTCCCACCACGCTGGGCACATCGCCTGTGAGGTTTGAGTTCTCTACCAGCACGTTGCTAATGCCCCACTCAATGGCGGTGGAAGTGCTGATGCCGTTCCGGCTATAACCCGTGATTTTGTTGATGGTGATATTGGAAGAGGGCTCGCTATAGGCACCGATGGCGATCGCGTCATCGCCGTTTGCTATGGTGCAGTCGTAGACCGTAATGTTGTTCCCCGTAATGTCCATGCCATCGGTATTCGGCACAGTCCAGGTGGCCTGCTCCTTAAGGCCCCATATGGTTTCGTTGTTGCCGACAACCGAGAGATTCCATTCTGGAGTATTACGCAACGTGATCTTGTAGACGGTGAAGTTATCCCCGGTCTCCGTAATGAACATGGGGATATTCTGTGTGTAGACGCCCATGGCCACATAGTTCATGGTGAAGTACCACCAGTTCAGGCCTATCGCGCTTCCGCACAGAGCGGTATTGCTGCACATCAGGGTTCCATTGCCGCGTCCATCAATCACGCCATAGCCGTAGAGTCCGTCATTCCCGGAAAAAGTGAGCAAAGGGCTGCAGCCGCCGCTCTTGTTGCTGGGCACACCGCAGTAGGATCCGGTGCTCGGCTTCTGATACTCCGAAGCATCCAGCGATCCGTACACTGTGACACCACCATCCACAATCAGCGATACACCGCTTGGCACCACGATCGGATTAACCAGAAAGGAGTTATAGGATGTGGTCGTACCGAGACTCAACTCCACTGCCTGGCCAGGCGTACAGGCCGCAAGCGCACTCGTGATTGATGCTGTCTCGCTGTTCGATTCCGCATCAATCGCCGTTACGGTTGTGCCGACAGCCGTTATGAATGGACTCGTGCTCTGCAGGGGTGCAGCAATCACACTGCACGTCGCCGGAAAAGTTGGTTCCGTAACAGTTCGCGTATCCTGCCCACGAACAGCCGTGCAAACGAGCCCTGGAAAGACCAACAGTGAAACGAGGAAGGCCAATTTTCTAAATGCGAAAGCCATAATCTCCTATTTCTACTGTTGGTCCATCTCTGGTTCACTCAATACAAGAGCTCTCACCGCAGGTCTCCCCGCCCATTACGGGCATACTCCAAGCTTATTCTGATGGAGCGCGGCAGCGATCGGCGTAATGACCGGGCTAGCGACACCAACAAACTCGGTGAGGCTGCCAGTGGCATGAGCCACGATACCGATGTTGGCAAGCCATACATTTCCCGAGCCATCAATAGCTATTCCTTCCGGCTTATCAATACTGCTCTGATCGCTCCTCAGCCCGGCGGTACCGGTCAGCGCAGCACCGGGAGTTGAGGCCTGGCTACCGGCGTACTTTTCCAAATTGGAGGTTGTCGTAATCACTCCGGATGTATTTGTTGCACCGCCGTTATACGAGGCAAGCCATACGTTGCCCGTTCCATCGACCGCAACGGCTGTGCCGGCGCTGCCCGTGTTCGTCACCCCATATACGCCGCGCGTCTGCGTGCCCGATTGAAGCGTCGTCCCGGAAGACGTCGCTGGACTGAACTCCGCGACTCCTCCTGCCGCAGAGATCCAGGCATAGTTCTGGTGGTCGAATGCGATGGTGTACGGATTGATGTCGTATGCGGTGGTTGTGGAGTTGATGCTGAACGGGCTGCCTGTAATCGGCATCGCTGCCGGCGTTGTGTCCGTGGTGCCCATCACCGTGGTCGTGGTGCCACCCGAGCTTGCAGACGCTGTACCCTGATTGCCCGACCAGATATACCCATTCGTATCAAACGCAACGTTGCGTGCGGTATAGATGAGAGTGCCATTGGTTATCGTCGTCTGGGTCAGTGTGCTGCCCGAGAGCGTGTATTGGTACAGTGCGGTATTCGGGAATGTTGTTCCACTGTAAGCATCCACCCACCCGTCGTTATTCGCGTCAATCGCCACTGCGTATGCGCCTGTCAATGACTTGGAAGCCACCAGCGTTCCTGTAGGACTCAGAACCCAAATGCCACCGCCCACGGCCCAGGCGTTCCCGCTCTGATCGATCACGATATTGCGCACTGCGGTATTTGTAGTGGCCGCAAAACCAGTCACAGGCGAGAGCAGATTGCCGGCGTTATCGAGTTCAAATACATATTTGGCGTTAAAACTTTGAGTCCAAACATCTCCATTGGCATCAATTGCCAGGGTGTACGGCGTCTTGAAGTAGGTGCCGGTTGTCTCCGGAATCCAGGTGATCGCGATCGACCAGTCAACAGGCGCAGCGCTGAGTTGCTGACCAAATGCCGCCTGAGGCGTCATGTCATTCCACAGCTTCGACACATTGTTCGAGGGATTGAGCGCCATCTTGAGCGCGACGGTCAAGGTGTCTGCAATGGGCGAGCTGGAGCCGGTAGCGTCAGTAGAGAGCGTGCTGCAACTGGAGCTGGAGCTCGGATCGGAGTTGACGCAGAAGCCAAGCACATTGCCAAAATCAGTGAGAAGCTTCCAGGGCACGATGCCGGCGCCGGTTGTTGGGGTAACAGTATTTGCCAAACCAGTCTGAAGGCTTGCAAGATTATTTGCCGTGAGAATGGCGCGCCGGAGGCCGGCCATATTTGTAGAGCTCGTGGAAAAGCCAACCGGAGTAACGGTATAACCAGTTACGAAGTTGGCGAACTGCTGAAGGGCAGTAGCCGCGGCAGCAGTGGTGATCTCACTAAGATCAATCACGCTGGAGGAGCCAAGGCTGGAGCAATCGCCGAAAGCTGCCATCAACGTGATGTAAGAGTTGGCATTGACCCCATCGGGCTTGCCACCGACGCCGAGCACGTAGACCTGTTGCGGCACACCACCGATGGCCGCTGCGCAGTTGTAGCTGGTGCTAACGACGGAGTACTGGCCGTTCGCGTTGGTGGTGACGTAGTAGTTACCGTCACTGTCCTGGCTGACAGGAGAGGTGGCCGTGCCACTGGACGAGGTGAGCAGGGATACAGGGGTGGCCGCATAGCTCGGGCTTGTCGCAACCCCCGCTTCGAAGAAATAGATATTCATGCCGCTGATCGGCTGCTGTCCACCGTGCGCTACACCGCTGATGCCTTCTGCCACCGGAGCGAGGCTGGCACTCTGCCCGGGGCCGCCGGAAGACGCCGCCATTCCGCATCCAGCAAGCACTGGAAGGAGAAGAAGAGAGGAAACGGTGAGAATGTGTTTACCTGCGAAGCCTGAAGCGAGGCGAAGTGTGCGATTCATGGAACTCTCCAAATAATTACTTCTATAGACAAGCCGTTATAGTAGTTCCATATCTGTCATGTCAAGAAAATATGTGCTTTTAGGTAAACATTTACTCATCCAGAACGCAGGTAACACACTCACCACCGTATGTTTGCGATAACTGGCGGTTGCGCGCCAAGTGCGCCTGCTTCTGGGGAATACGTAACAGTACCACCCCATCGGCAGGAATTTGGACGGTGAAGTCCGAACCGGAGATATTCACATCTGCATGGGCCCAGAGATCGCGGGCGCGTGCGGTCCCGGCAACGCCCAGGGATGCGAGCTTGGTGGTCTTGCTGACTGGCACAGAACTGCGATTGAACAAGCCCACCGCAACATCGCCATTGGAGAGCGGCCGCTCCCATATCTCCTGGTCGCCCGTGCGCTCAACCAGTGTCGCTTCCTTCCCTGCCGGATCCTGATCGATGGCGATCACTTCCGGGTTGAGAAGAATGGAGCGCGTAGTCGCATCCATGTTCGTCACATCGTTTCCCGCGAGAAGAGGTGCTGCCAGCAGGCTCCAGAGGCTGAAGTGCGTGCGATATTCATCGGCAGTCATGTGGCCATTG
>Ga0302267_10000365_pt1 | contig 59842 bp, 57 predicted proteins | sample III_Bog_E1_3_FD_194555 | JGI IMG/M metagenome (GOLD analysis project Ga0302267, IMG submission 194555) | Peat permafrost microbial communities from Stordalen Mire near Abisko, Sweden - III_Bog_E1_3 | ecosystem: Environmental > Terrestrial > Soil > Wetlands > Peat | place: Sweden: Abisko...
AGGCGGAATGGAGTGATCCAGCGCCATGGGGTCATCGTTGCCGGAGGGTGTGACGGGGAACGGAGGGCGGGTGAGCAGCGCCGACGCGACGGGAGTGCGGTGCGTCCGTCCCTGCGTCGGCACACCATTCACCATCGGCTAGCCTGCCCCGCTTGTGGGACGCACACTTGTCATAGCCAAGCCCGACGCCGTCGAACGCGGTCTGTCCGGCGAGATCATCAGCCGCATCGAGCGCAAGGGCCTGCGGCTCGTTGCCGCCGAACTTCGTACGCTCACGGTGGAGACCGCGCAGGAGCACTACGCCGAGCACGACGGCAAGCCGTTCTTCGGTGAACTCGTCACCTTCATCACCCGGTCGCCGGTCCTGGCGATGGTGGTCGAGGGCCCGGACGACACCTTCAAGGTGGTGCGCAACCTGATGGGTGCCACGAACCCTGTCGACGCCGCACCCGGCACCATCCGAGGCGACCTCGCCATCGAGATGGGCGAGAACCTGGTCCACGGTTCGGATTCCAACGAGTCGGCCGCCCGGGAGATCGCACTGTTCTTTCCGGAGCTGTAGGCCCGCGCCCGGTCCCGCCCGGCAGCCACCGGACGTCGGACCGATTCGGAAAGATTCTCGGAACAACCCCTCTGAACAGGGATGTAGCCGCCGAACGGGCACGAGTGGGACCGCCCGCCCTTGTGCCCACTTGTCGATTCCCGTAGCCTGAAGGCACATGCCAGCTGCCTCGACTTACCAGCGCAGCGGAAACCCGGGCCTCGCACGCGCAGAAGCGGCGGTCGGCCCGATGATCGACGGAGGAGTGCATCTCTGATGCGCGACAACAGTTTTTCCCTTCTGGGACGTGATATGGCCGTGGACCTCGGTACCGCCAACACCCTGGTGTACGTGCGGGGCCGCGGGATCGTGCTGAACGAGCCGTCCGTGGTGGCGGTCAACACCAAGGACGGGAGGCCGTTGGCCGTCGGTGCGGAGGCAAAGCGGATGATCGGGCGCACCCCGAGCCACATCCAGGCCATCCGCCCCCTGAAGGACGGCGTCATCGCCGACTTCGAGATCTGCGAGAAGATGCTCCGCTACTTCATCCACCGGGTCCATCAGCGGCGCTTCGCCAAGCCCCGCATGGTCATCTGCGTCCCGTCCGGCATCACGGGCGTGGAGCAGCGGGCTGTCATGGAGGCCGCCGAGTACGCGGGTGCCCGCAAGGCCTACATCATCGAAGAGCCCATGGCGGCTGCCATCGGTGCCGGCCTGCCGGTGCACGAGCCCACCGGCAACATGGTGGTGGACATCGGGGGCGGAACCACCGAGGTTGCCGTCATCTCGCTCGGGGGCATCGTGACCAGCCAGTCGATCCGCATCGGCGGTGACGAGCTCGATGAGGCCATCGTGTCCTTCGTGAAGAAGGAGTACAGCCTGGCCCTGGGTGAGCGCACCGCTGAGGAGATCAAGATCGCTCTCGGCTCCGCCTACGAACTCGAGGAAGAGCTGCACGCCGAGATCCGTGGGCGTGATCTGGTGACGGGTCTACCCAAGACGGTGGTCATCTCCACCCAGGAGATCCGCCAGGCCATCGACGAGCCGGTGTCGGCGATCGTGGACGCCGTCAAGGTGACACTGGACCGCACGCCGCCGGAATTGGCAGCCGACATCATGGAGCAGGGCATCGTCCTGACCGGCGGCGGGGCACTGCTGCACGGGCTCGAGAGCAGGCTCACCCAGGAGACGGGCATGCCCATCGTGGTCGCCCGCGACCCCCTCAACTGCGTGGCCATCGGCAGTGGGCAGTGCCTTGAGGAGTTCGAGGCCCTGAAGCAGGTCCTCATCACCTCGTCGGCCCGCTGACCGCAGGGGAGTCCGCAGTCTCGTGGCGCCACCGCGGCGCTCCCGACGTCCTCGCACGACGCTCCTGATACTGGTCCTCGCAGCTGTCTCCATCATCACGCTCGACGCGCGCGGCGGATTCCATGTGGTCACCTCCGGCGTCCGGTCGGTGGCGTCCGACGCATTCACGCCCGTCCGGTCGGGTGTCAACGCCATCGTCGAGCCCATCGGTAGCTTCCTCGCCGGTTCGGTCCACTACGGGGCCGTGCGGGAGCAGAACCAGAAGCTGCAGGCCGAGATCGACCAGCTGAAGATGCAGGACGCCTCCGCCGCCGACCAGGCTGCCGCTCTGCAGCAACTCACCGCCCTGCTCCACCTGCCGTACCTGGCGAATCTGCAGACCGTTCCCGCCGAGGTGACCGACTTCGGGACCAGCGACTTCGCCGCCACCATCGACATCGATGTGGGGAGGGCCGACGGGATCCAGCTCGACATGCCGGTCGTGGGCAGCGGCGGTCTCGTCGGTCAGGTTGTCGAGGTCAGCCATCACACCGCGACCGTCCGGATGGTCACCGACGGACAGTCGTCGGTCGGGGTCCGGTACGGCCCTCCGCCGGGTTCGCTGGCCGTTCTCGACGGCGCCGGCGCCGGCAAGCCGCTCAACGCGGATCTCGTCCCCACCAACACCGCCCTCACCGACGGCGAGGTGTTCACCACCAGCGGCCTCCAGGGCGCGCTGTTCCCTCCCGGCATCCCCGTGGCCCGGGTCGTGGCGTCCCACACCGGCGCCACCGCCTCGCAGGAGAGCGTGAGCCTCCAGCCCCTGGCTGACCTCGCCCACCTCCGTTACGTCTCCGTCGTCCTGTGGGGGTCGGGCTCGTGAACGGAAGGGAACTGGGCCGCCTGACACTGGTGATCCTCCTGTTCGTCGTGGTCCAGGAGACGGTGATGCTGGACCTCCGCATCGGTGGGGTCCACCCCGACATCATGGTGCTGCTCCCCATCGTCGCCGGGATCATCGGTGGTCCGGCACGCGGGGCGACGATCGGGTTCGGCACCGGCCTGGTGTCCGACCTGTTCCTACCCACCCCTTTCGGACTGTCGGCCCTCGTCGGTTGCCTCATCGGGTTCGCCGTGGGCCTCGCCACCCAGGCACTGGATCGGACGGCCGGATGGCTCGCCCCAGTGGCCGCGCTGGCCGGCAGCGCCATCTACGAGGTCACCTACGGCGCCCTGGGCTCGGTACTCGGCCAGCCCCAGATGCTGCATGTGGCCCTCGTGCGAATCATCGTCGTCGTGTCGGTGACCAACGCCGTCCTGGCCGTTCCCGCCGTCCGGTTGATGACGTGGGGCATGGCCCGTGCGTCGACCGAGGGGATGCCGATGTCGGACACCGGCGTGGGTGTCGCCCGATGACGGGTTCCACGGGCCGCGTGCCGGTCGACCGCCGCAATTGGGATACTGGGGTCCTGTGAGCCGTTCGTTGCGCCATCCCTTCGGTGAGAAGCGGATCTTCGGCTCCTCCGGCGGCACCAAGCCGACCAGGACTAAGAGCCGTCAGCCCCGGATGCGGCCCAGTCGCTTCTCCATGGAGGCGATGCTCGACGCCCCCGACACGACCGAGTCCCGGCCGGGCCTCCGGCTGCGGATCGTGGCCATCGTGATGGTCGCCCTCTTCGCCCTCCTCGGGCTGCGCCTCTGGGCCCTGCAGGTCCTCCAGGCCCCGGCCGCCGCCCGGGCCGTGGTGGCGAACCAGATCCGTACCGTGCCCATCACCCCGACGCGGGGGCTGATCCTCGACCGGAACGGCAACCCGCTCGTCGGCAACGTGGTGACCGAGCAGATCACACTGTCGCGGGCCGCCGCCGCCCAACACCCCGCGGTCATCGGCAACCTGGCCGCCCTCGTGGGGAAGACCACCACCCAGATCCAGGCGGCGCTGACCAACCAGCAATACAGCCTCTACAAGCCGGTCCCGATCATGAGCGATGCGCCGCCTGAAGACGTGCTCTACATCAGCGAGCACCAGTCGGAGTTCCCCGGGGTCACCGCCGTGCAGACCACCGAGCGCACCTATCCCCAGGGCGAGCTGCCCGGTGCCCAGGGGGCCTACCCGGCGGCCCAGGTGCTCGGCTACGTGGGCACCATCAACAGTGCCGAGCTGAGGTCGCGCTCGGCGCAGGGCTACCAGGCGGGTGACGCGTTCGGTCAGGCGGGCCTCGAGTATCAGTACGAGCCGCAGCTCCACGGCACGAACGGCACCCAGGAACTCGAGGTCGACCCACAGGGTGACGTGGCCGGGGTGCTGAAGACGACTCCGTCCTCGCCCGGCGACAATATCGTCACCAACATCGACACCAACCTCCAGCAGGTGGCTGACAACGCGCTCGCCACCCAGATCCAGTCCCTGCGCAACACGTACGACCCCCAGTGCAACAACAACGCCGGTTGCCGCCCGGCGGCCACCGGCGGTGCCGTGGTGGTCATGAGTCCGCAGACCGGCGCCGTCTACGCCATGTCCTCGTACCCGAGCTACAACCCGTCGGTCTGGGTCGGCGGGATCTCCGACGCGGACTACGCCAACCTGTCGAACCCGGCCAACAACGAACCGCTGCTCAACCGGGCCATCGACGGGCTCTACATCCCCGGGTCCACGTTCAAACTGAACACCGCCACCGCAGCGCTGCAGACCGGACTCATCACCCCGACGACCCCGTACTACGACAGCGGCACCTTCAAGACGCCCGGCTGCCAGTACAACAGCACGACCTGCGTGTTCCACAACAGCGCGGGCGACGGCACCGGCTCCTACAACGTGTCGTCGGCACTGACGGTGTCGAGCGACGACTTCTTCTACAACCTCGGCTACCTGTTCTACGCGGAGGCCGCCAAGTACGGTGCCACCGCCATCCAGGACCAGGCCGCTCAGTACGGGCTGGGTGAGTTGACCGGGATCGATCTACCGGGTGAGGCCCAGGGGAGGGTCGACAGCCAGGCCACCCGGGAGAAGCTGCACGCCGAGGCGCCCAAGGCCTTCCCCAACACCACCTGGTACACCGGTGACAACATCGAGATGGCCTTCGGCCAGGGCGGCACGTACATCACCCCGATCGAGCAGGCCGTGGCCTACAGCACCTTCGCCAACGGCGGCACCCGGTACGCCCCCCAGGTGGCCGCTGCCGTGGTGTCGCCCTCCGGCCAGGTCGTGAAGAAGTTCACCCCACAGGTGACAGGGCACGTGGCGCTGTCGCCCTCGACCTACCAGGCGCTCCTCGCGGGCTTCACCGGCGTGGTCCAGAGTTCTGACGGGACCGCCTACGGCGCGTTCCAGGGCCTGAACTTCCCAGGTGGGCTCGCCGGCAAGACGGGCACGGCCGACACCGTGCCCGGCAAGGAGCCCACGGCCTGGTTCGTGGGCTTCGGCCCGACCGCCGACCCCCAGTACGTCGTGGTCTGCGTCATCGACCAGGCCGGCTACGGCGCCACCGCTTCAGCTCCGGTCGTGCGTGCCATCTACGCCTACCTGGCCACCCACCCGATGACCGCTGCCGCGATCCCGCCCGACCAGAAGACGGCGCAGGCCACGATCCCCGTGACACTTCCGGTTGCCGGCACCGGGTCAGCGACGTCCACGACCACCACGACGACGCAGCCCGGCTGAGGAGCCCCGTCGATGGTCCCAACGGGTCCGGCGTTCCGGGTCGGCCCCGGGCTGGCCCTAGGATGGAGAGGGAGATGGAGTCCCTCTGGCCACAGATCGAACCGCTCCTCGCCCAGGTATCGAAGCCGGCCCGCTACATCGGCGGCGAACTCGGGGCCCAGCAGGTGGAACACGGCCCCGGTGCGGTGTCGTGGCTGCTCGTGTACCCCGACACCTATGAGGTCGGCCTGCCCAATCAGGGACTCCAGATCCTCTATGAAATCCTGAACGAGCGGCCCGACGCCGCGGCCGAGCGCTCGTATGCGCCCTGGGTGGACATGGAGGCGTCGATGCGGGCCACCGGCGTCCCGCTCTTCTCGGTGGAAGGGCACCACCCGGCCGCCGCGTTCGACGTCATCGCCTTCAACCTCTCGGCCGAGCTCGTCTACACCAACGTCCTGAACATGATCGATCTGGCCGGAGTCCCGGTCCGGGCAGCGGACCGGACTGATGAGCACCCGGTGGTCATGGCCGGCGGACACTGTGCCTTCAACCCGGAGCCGCTGGCCGACTTCGTGGACTGCTTCGTCCTGGGGGACGGCGAGGAGGTCGTGGGCGAGATCAACGACGTGCTGGCCGAGTTCCGTTGTGTCCCGACACCGCCGGCCGGTGGCCGTTCCGCGCTGCTCACGGCGCTCTCCAGGGTGCCGGGTGTGTACGTGCCCTCCTGCTACGACGTGGCCTACGGGGACGATGGTCGCCTGACCGGGATCACCCCCCGGACCGCCGGCACGCCCGAACGGGTCGAGAAGCGGACGATCACCGACCTGGGTGCCTGGCCCTACCCGCGCCAGCAGCTGGTGCCGCTCATCGAGGTGGTCCACGACCGGCTGAACGTCGAGTTGTTCCGCGGCTGCACGCGTGGCTGCCGGTTCTGCCAGGCCGGCATGATCACGCGCCCGGTGCGGGAGCGCCCAGCCGAGCAGGTCCGCACCATGGTGGCGGCCGGACTCGAGCGCACCGGCTACGACGAGGTGGCGCTGACGTCCCTGTCGAGCGCCGACTACTCGGGTATCGAGGAGACGGTCACCGGGATCATCGACGACCCCTCCTGCTCGGGTCAGGTGTCGGTCAGCCTGCCCAGCCTGCGGGTGGACGCCTTCACCGTGGGCACCGCCGCGCAGATCCAACGGGTGCGACGCACCGGTCTCACCTTCGCGCCCGAAGGCGGGACCTGGCGGATGCGTCAGGTCATCAACAAGCTCATCCGCGAGGAGGACCTCTACGCGGCCGTCGACGCCGCATTCAGCCAGGGCTGGAAGCGGGTCAAGCTCTACTTCCTGATCGGACTGCCCACCGAGACCGACGAGGACACGCTCGGCATCGTCGCCCTCGCCAAGCAGTGCGTGGCCATCGGCAAGCGGTACCACAACAGTGTCACTGTAACGGCCTCGGTCGGAGGCTTCGTGCCGAAGGTGCAGACCCCGTTCCAGTGGTTCGGGCAGAACACTATCGAGGAGCTGACCCGCAAGGTCCACCTGCTGCGCGACGCCGCCCGACCGGTCCGGGGTCTGACCATCCGGTGGCACGACCCCAAGGCGACGGCCGCCGAGGGGATCGTCAGCCGGGGGGACCGGCGGATGGGCGCGGTCATCGAGCAGGTGTGGCGCAACGGGGGCACGTTCCAGGAGTGGTCCGAATACTTCGACCTCGACCTGTGGACCGATGCCCTGGCGGCGCAGGGGATGACCCTCGAGGACGCCGTCTACCGGCACCGCACGGAGGACGAGGTCCTGCCGTGGGACCACGTCTCGGCCGGACTCCACCGGGACTTCCTGTGGCAGGACTGGAAGGACGCTCTGGCCGAGTACGGTCTGCCCGACTGCCGCTGGACCCCCTGCTACGACTGCGGCGCCTGCACCGGCTACGGCGTCGAGCACGTGGTGGCGTCAGCCGTCCCACCGGCGGGCGGGAGCCAGGGGACGGGACAGGATCTCTCTACCGGGGGCCAGGTGCCGGTACGATTCCTCTCCACGGCGCCGTCCGGCGCCGCCCCGGCCCCCGGGCCGGGTGGGAGCGCCGTGGCGCTGGCGACCGAGGGGAGGGGCTGAGGTGCGTATCCGCTTCCGCTTCTCCAAGCTCGGCAAGATCCGCTTCACCAGCCAGCGCGATGTCGCCCGGATGTGGGAACGGGCGCTCCGGCGGGCCAACCTTCCGATGGCCTACACCGAGGGCTTCAACCCCCGGCCCCAGCTGAGTTTCGGCCTCGCCCTGCCCACCGGGGCGGAGTCGCTGGCCGAGTACGTCGACGTGTCCCTCGACCCCGTCCGGGCCGCTGAGCAGGGCATCGTACCTGCGGCACTTCCCGCGGTACTCGACGAGCTCCTGCCCGAGGGCCTGCACGTCGAGGAGGCCGTTCCCGTCGAGCGGTCGAAGGACTCGCTGCAACAGATGGTCAGCTCGTGCTCGTGGACGATGCGGTTGGTGGGCGTCGACCGGGTGGGACTCGGGGTGATGGTGGCGGCCCTTCTGGCGGCTGACACCGTCCCCATCACGCGTGAGCGCAAAGGCCGTGAGGAGATCGACGACCTCCGGCCGTCGGTGCTGGCCCTGGCGGTGGCGGACGCCGTGACGGACGCAGCGGTGGACCCGTCGGGCCGTACCGTCGGCCTGGTGGCCGAGTTGAGCACCCGCCCCCGGGGGGTTCGCCCCGTCGAACTTCTGCGGGGTCTGATCGCCGTGTCGGACGGCCTCGCCGACCGACCGATGGACGGGTTGGCCGCTACCGGTCGGCCCGGGAGTATCCCGGTCCTCGACCGGGCCTGCAGGACAGAACAGTGGATCGAGCGCGACGGGCTCCGTCAGGAGCCGCTCCTGGGCCGGGTCGTCCCGGCCGGAGCAGACCGCGCCACGCACGCCCTGGAGCGTGCGTCGTGAGCAGTATCAGAAGGGATCTCGATGTCAGAAGCACCCGACGGGCAGACGCCCGGGGCCTCCGCGCCCCCCGCGTCGCCGACACCGTCCTCCGAGCCCACGACCGGGCAGCCGTCCAGGTCGTCCGCGTCCCCCGTCCCAGCTGAGGGCCATACCACTGCCAAATCCGGCGGGTCGGCACGGGGCGGCAGCGCTCCCTCCGCCGGGGGCGATACCGCTTCGTCGACCGGGGGCGACCGTCCGGGCGCCGGTGACGGCTCCGGTGGCACGTCCGGTGGGGGCCAGGGCGGCGGCAACCGACGACGGCGTGGCTCGCGCGGCGGCCGGGGGCGCAGCCGCTCCGGTACCGGGGGCGAGGGCGGCCAGCCACGTGATGGCGACGACGACCAGGGATCGAACACGCCCGTCCACACGACGCCGCCACGTCCTGTGCCCGAGCACGCCGGAGCGCCTTCGCCCGCAGGTGTGACGGGCCCCGTCCCCGCGGCCACGGCCACGGCCACCGACACGCCTCCGGCGGCACCGGCGGCACCGGCGGAACGACCGAAGATCGGCGACACCCGTCCCTCGATCGGCGACACCCGTCCGGGAGCAGCCACGGCGGCTGCCACGACAGCGCCGGCACCGGCCCGCTCCGGAGGCGGGAACGGCGGGAACTCCGGGAACGGCGGCGGCGGTGGTGGTGGGCGCAACCGGTCCCGCGGCGGAGGCTCCCGCTCCGGCGGTGCACGGTCCTCCTCGGGCCCGGTGCCGACCCCGGTGGACGGTGGTCAGGCCATCCGACCCACGTCCGACCAGGCGCGGTCCACGGCGCCCGCAGGCAAGGGTGAGGGTCGCCGGGGTGGACGTGAGCGTCGGGGCAAGGCGGTCGGCCGGTACCAAATCTGTGTCCACGTGCGGCCCGAGATGACCCAGATCGCACTTCTCGAGGGCCGCACCCTGGTGGAGCACTACATCTCCCGGGCCTCGGACGACGCCACCCAGATCGACGGCAATATCTATCGAGGCCGTGTCCAGAACGTGCTGCCCGGCATGGAGGCGGCGTTCATCGACATCGGCACGCCGAAGAACGCCGTGCTCTACCACGGCGATGTCCGCTACGACACCGACGATGTCGAGTCGCCCAAGGGGTCGGGCCAGCCCCGCATCGAGCAGCTGCTCAAGCCGGGTCAGATCATCCTCTGCCAGGTCACCAAGAACCCGATCGGAGCGAAGGGTGCCCGGCTGACCCAGGAGGTGTCGCTGCCCGGTCGGTTCGTGGTGCTCGTCCCGAACTCCACCGCCTACGGGATCTCCAAGCGGCTCGACGATTCCGAGCGCAAGCGCCTCCGTCGCATCGTCGACGCCGTGCGCCCTTCGGGCCACGGCCTCATCGTGCGCACCGCGGCGGCCGGGGCCAGTGCCGAGGAGCTGGAGCACGACATCAACCGGCTGGTGGAGCAGTGGGACGCCATCGCCGCAGCGTCGTTGAAGGGGCAGGGCGCGGCCCTGCTCTACCGCGAGCCGGCCATCGCCGTGCGGGTCATCCGCGAGGAGCTCAACCGGGAGTACCGGGCGGTGGTGATCGACGACCGGGCGCTGTTCGAGCAGGTCAGGGACTATGTTGGCGCCGTCAATCCCGAGCTCGCGGATCGGGTCGAGTACTACGACCCCGAAGCCGAGCAGCTGCCCATCTTCGAGCGGTTCCATGTGCACGAACAGCTCCACAAGGCGCTCGACCGCAAGGTCTACCTGCCGTCGGGCGGCTCCCTCGTCATCGACCGCACCGAGGCCCTGACCGTCATCGACGTCAACACCGGCAAGAACGTGGGCACGACCAACCTCGAGGAGACCGTCTACCGCAACAACCTGGAGGCCGCCGACGAGGTGGCCCGACAGCTCCGGTTGCGGGACATCGGTGGGATCATCGTCATCGACTTCATCGACATGGAGATCCGTGAGAACCGGGACAAGGTCGGGTCGGCCCTGCGCACCGCCCTGGCCAGGGACAAGACCCGCACCCAGGTCTTCGACATCAGCGAGCTGGGCCTGGTCGAGATGACCCGGAAGCGGGTCTCGGAGGGCCTGATCGAGTCGATGTCGACCACCTGCGCCGTGTGCGAGGGCAGGGGAATAGTATTTGACGACCCGGAGCTGTAGGCTCTCATCCCTATGTACGCAGTCATCAGAACCGGAGGCAAGCAGGAGCGAGTGGCCGAGGGCCAGGAGCTCCGCGTGGAATTGCTGGGCGAGGAGCCCGGCACGGAGGTGACCTTCGAGCCAGTGCTCCTGGTCGATGGGGAGACGGTCCTCGCCACGCCCGCCCAGCTGGCCGGTGCCACCGTCACCGCCACCGTCAAGGGTGAGGAGCTCGGCCCCAAGATCCGGGGCTTCACGTACAAGAACAAGTCGAACCAGAGCACCCGCTGGGGACACCGCCAGCGGTACTCGACCATCGCCATCACCGGCATCACCGCCGGCTGACCACCCGATCGACCCGCCGGCGCGCCGAGTAGCGCAGCACGGCGGTAGGCACGACCACAAGGAGCACACGACATGTCCAAGACCAAAGGTGGCGGTTCGACCCGCAACGGACGCGATTCGAACGCCCAGCGCCTCGGCGTGAAGGTCTTCGGCGGCACCGAGGTGCGCACCGGCGCCATCATCGTGCGCCAGCGCGGCACCAAGTTCCACCCCGGCCTCAACGTGGGCCTCGGCAAGGACGACACGCTGTTCGCCCTCGCCGACGGCACCGTCCAGTTCGCGAGCCGCAAGGGCCGCAAGCTGGTCGACGTGCTGCCCGGCGACTGAGCCCGGCACCTTGCCATCCAGGACCCTCGAGTTCGAGGGTTGTGTCAACTTCCGTGATCTCGGGGGCTACGCGACCACGGACGGCCGCATGGTGGCCTGGCGACGCCTGTTCCGGGCCGACGGGCTCCACAAGCTGACGGCTTCCGACCGGGCCAAGCTCATCGAGCTCGGCCTCTCGACGGTGATCGACCTGCGAACGCTCGACGAGGCGGCCCAGCGGGGCAGCTTTCCGGTCGACGACGTGCCCGTCCGGTATGTGGCACTGCCCCTCACCGACGTCCTGCCGGCCACCGAGGACCTGCCGGACTGGGGCGAGGCCGCCTACGTCGCCACCCGGTACGGAGCCATGGTGTCCGAGGGCGGCCACATGCTGACCCAGGCCATCGACGTGCTGGCCTCGGGTGGCTCGCTCCCCGCGGTCATGCACTGCAGTGCCGGCAAGGACCGCACGGGGGTGCTGTCCGCACTCCTGCTGGCCTTCCTCGGCGTGCCGGACGAGACGATCATCGAGGACTACGCCCTGTCGGCCGCCGCGATGGGTCGCCTGCTCGAGCGTCTGAAGGCCGAGTACCCCGATGCGGTCGACGAGGTGGTCAAGTACGCACCGGCCGTCCTGCACGTGGTGCCGGAGACGATGGAGCAGTTCCTGGCCGAGCTCCGGCTCGAGTACGGCTCCTACGCCGAGTTGGCCGAGTTCCTCGGGGTGACCGCCTCCGTCGAGGCCCTGCGGTCCACCGTGCTCGTCGACGCCTGAGCGGCCGGCCACCCGCTCCACTCCCTCCTGCAGCACCGCACCCGTCGTCCCCTCCCGGGGGCGCAGACCCCCGATCGGTAGGATCGTCCCCATGTCCGGCTTCGTAGACGAGGCACAGATCCACGTGAAGGCCGGGGACGGTGGCGCCGGAGCGGTCGCCATGCGACGCGAGGCCCATGTCGACAAAGGTGGGCCCGACGGCGGTGACGGTGGCCGCGGCGGCAACGTCTGGCTGGTGGCCACGAACAACCAGTCGTCACTGCTGCCCTTCCGCGACCACCCGCACCGCGGTGCCGATGACGGCGGCCACGGCGGCGGCAAGAAGATGCACGGCAAGCGGGGCGGCGATCTCGAGGTGCCGGTGCCGGTCGGCACCCGGGCGCGCCGGGCCGACGGCACCATCCTGTGCGACCTCACCAACGCCGGCGACAAGTGGCTGGCCGGCGAGGGCGGGCGCGGCGGCCGTGGCAACGCCAGCTTCCTGTCAAACAACCGGCGGGCCCCGACGTTCGCCGAGCAGGGGGAGAAGGGTCACGAGGAGTGGTACAACCTCGAGCTCGCCCTGGTGGCCGACGTGGCCCTGGTCGGGTACCCCAACGTGGGGAAGTCGACCCTCATCTCGCGGATCTCGGCGGCCAAGCCGAAGATCGCCGACTATCCCTTCACGACACTCGAGCCCCACCTGGGCGTGGTGCGCACCGACGACGAGACGACGTACACGGTGGCCGACATCCCGGGACTGGTCGAGGGCGCGGCCGAGGGCAAGGGCCTCGGGCACCAGTTCCTCCGCCACATCACCCGGGCCCGGGCCCTGGTCGTCCTGGTGGAGCTGGACCCGGTGACCGGGGTGTCGCCGGAGGAACAGCACCGGGTGCTGATCGACGAACTGGGTCGCTACCAACCCGACCTGCTGGACCGCCCACGGCTCGTGGTCGGATCCAAGGCCGACATGGTGTCCCCAGACGACCTGCCGGCCACCGTCGCCCCCGAGAGCTTCGACCGGGACGCCGTCCCGTCCGGGGACGAGGGGTTCCGCCCCGACCTGGTGATCTCCTCGGTGACCGGACAGGGGATCCCCGCGCTGATCGGACGGCTGGCCACGCTGGTGGATCAGGCCCGCACCGCCGAGCCCGAGTCGGACGGGACCATCGTCATCCACCGACCGTTGCCCGAGGGCTTCTCGGTCGAGCGTGTCGGCGAGGGTGAGTACGCCGTCATCGGCAAGGTCGCCGAGCGGGCCGTCGCCCTCAACGACACGACGACCGACGAGGCGGCCGACTACCTCCAGGGGCGGCTGAAGCGGCTGGGGGTGGACCGTGCCCTGGCCAAGGCCGGTGCCCGTGATGGCGACCTGATCCACATCGGCGACGTCTCCTTCACCTGGTTCCGCGACCAGCCCGAGTTCACCGGCGAGCCCTCGAGTCGCCGCAAGCGCCGTCGGTGACCGTGGCCACTGCGCCCCGCACGGTGGTGGTCAAGATCGGCTCGTCGTCGGTCACCACGCCCGACGGTCGGGTGGACACCGCCGCCATCGACAAGCTGGCCGCCGAGGTGGCCGAGGCGCGCCGTGCCGGACACCGTGTCGTGGTGGTGACCTCGGGTGCCATCACCGCCGGTTGGACGAGCCTGTCCGAGGGCCGACCCCGACCCTCGGACCTGGCCACCCTGCAGGCGGTGGCCGCGGTCGGCCAGCACCTGCTGATGCGGGTCTGGAGCGATGCGCTGGCCGCCCACGGGCTGACCGCCGGGCAGGTGCTGCTGGCGCCGCTCGACTTCGTCCACCGCAGTCAGTACCTCCACGCCCGCCAGACCCTCGGACGGTTGCTCGAGCTCGGCGTCGTCCCTGTCGTCAACGAGAACGACGCGGTGGCCGACGAGGAGATCCGCTTCGGTGACAACGACCGCCTGGCCGCCCTGGTGGCCCATCTGGTCCGTGCGGGCCTCCTCGTCCTACTGACCGACACCGCCGGACTGCTGACGGGTGACCCCCGCCTCGAGACCGACGCGTCACTGATCGAGGAGGTGGTCGAGATCGACCACGAGCTCGAGTCCATCGCCGGAGGGCCGGGGTCGGCCATCGGCAGTGGGGGGATGGGGTCGAAACTGGCGGCGGCCAAGATCGCCGTCTGGTCGGGTATCGAGGCGGTCATCGCCGACGCCGCCCGCCCCGGTGTCCTGGCCGCGGTGGCCGCCTCCAGCCCCGGCGTGGGCACGCGGTTCCGGCCCCGCGCAGTGGTGCTGCCCGCCCGCAAGCTGTGGATCGCCTTCGCCATCGGCGCCTCGGGTCGCATCGCCGTCGACGAGGGCGCCCGACGGGCGCTCGTCGAGCGGGGGCGGTCGCTCCTGCCCGCCGGCATCGTGGCGGTGTCGGGTGACTTCGGCATCGACGACGCCGTGGAGATCGTGGGCCCGGACGGCGCCGTCTTCGCCAAGGGTCTGGTCCGTCACCCGGCGTCGTCCCTGGTGGGCTGGGCCGGCCTCCAGACCGACGAGCTGCCCGAGGACGTGTCCGCCGAGGTGGTCCACCGGGACGACCTGGTGGTGCTCGGATAGGGCGGCCGGTGCCGGTGGGTCAAGCCTCGGGGGCCGGGCTGTCGTTGCGGTAGTGCTCGGCATCACGCAGGAGGGCGTCGATCACCTTGTCGGCCACGGCACCGGACTCCTCGGGGGTGATGCCGAGCACGCCGCCGGACACCCGGAACCCCAGCACCGAGATGAGGGTGACCAGCGCCCAGGTCCGGGCCTCCTCCGGCGGGAACCCGAGCTGGGCCTGGAGATTGTCGATCCCGGCGGTGAGCAGTGGCCCGTCGCCCTGGCGGGGCGACCGGTCGAGGAGGTCGGTGCCGACGAGATAGCGCCACAACTTGAACCAGCTCTCCACCTCGGGGATGGCGAAGATGCCCGTGAACCGGGAGTTGCCCTCCGGCGAGGCCAGGAGCACGCGCAGGCCCAGGTTGCGGTCGGCGATCCTGCGGGCGAGTTCCTCGGCCACGGCCAGGAGGAACTCGTCGCGGCTGCCGAAGTACCGGGTGACGTAACTGGGCTGGGTCCGGGAGACGGAGGCGACAGCCGCGTTGGTCACCTCGGACACGGGGTGCTCCTCCAGCAGCGTGACGGCGGCGTCGATCATCCTCGACTCGTTGGCCCGCTGTTTCGGGAGCTTGCGCTTGGTGGTCGATGATGTGGTCGGCGACCCGGACGTGGTGTCGGCTTGCGGCATCGGTCCAGCCTAGGTAAGCGCAGCCGTCCGTGGCGGACCCTCCGGAACCGTCTGCGCCACCGCCTCGGACCGGGCGCACCGGAGGCCGCAGGGCGCCCACTACGCTTGCCCCGTGCCACTGGACGCCGCCAACCCCCTGGTCGACCTGGGCCGCCGCGCCAAGGTGTCGGCACGCGTGCTGGCCACCGCATCGTCCTCCGCCCGGGACGATGCGCTGCAGGTGGCCGCCGACCTGATCGAGGAGCGCGCCGCGCTCATCCTGGAGGCGAACCGGGTGGACGTGGCCAGGGCGGAGGCCGATGGCGCTGAAGGCACCTCGCTCGACCGGCTCCGCCTCGACGCCCGACGGGTCGCCGGCATGGCCACCGGACTGCGGGACGTGGCAGGCCTGCCCGATCCGGTGGGCGAGGTCGTGGAGGGCTGGGTCCGCCCCAACGGCCTGCGGGTGGAGCGGGTCCGTATCCCGCTCGGCGTGATCGGGATCATCTACGAGAACCGCCCCAACGTCACCAGCGACGCCGCCGGCCTGTGCCTCAAGTCGGGCAACGCGGTCCTGCTGCGGGGCTCGTCATCGGCGATCACCAGTAACCGCGTGGTGGTCGCGGCTCTGCGCGACGGCCTGGCCAAGGCCGGCCTGCCGGTCGACGCCGTCGGGCTGGTGGAGGACACCAGTCGGGAGTCGGCGGTGGCCTTCATGCAGCTGGACGGCATCATCGACTGCCTGATCCCCCGGGGCGGCGCATCACTCATCGCCTCGATCCGGGAGCACGCCACCGTGCCATACGTGATCGACGGCATCGGCAACTGCCATGTCTACGTCGATGCGGCCGCCGACCTCGACATGGCCGAGGCGATCGTGGTCAACGCCAAGACGCAGCGGCCCGGGGTGTGCAACGCCGCCGAGTCACTGGTGGTCCACCGGGACGTGGCCGAGGCGTTCCTGCCCCGAATGGCGACCGTGCTGGACGGCGTCACCCTCCTGGGCGACGGGGCTGCCCGGAAGATCCTGCCCCACATCGGCACGGCCTCCGAGGAGGACTTCGCCGCCGAGTTTCTCGGACTGACTCTGAGCATCGCGGTCGTCGACTCGCTCGACGCGGCGATCGACCACGTCACCCGCTACGGGTCCGGCCACTCGGAGGCCATCGTGACCAGGGACATCGCCGCGGCCGGCAGGTTCACCACCGAGGTCGACGCGGCCGCCGTGGTGGTCAATGCCTCCACGCGCTTCGTGGACGGTGCCGAGCTGGGCCTCGGCGCAGAAATCGGCATCTCCACCCAGAAGCTCCACGCCCGGGGGCCGATGGGTCTCCGGGAGCTCACCTCGATCAGATACATCGTCACAGGAACAGGCCAGGTACGGACATGAGTCAGGACAGCATCCCCACCGAGCGGGGCGACCGGGAGATCACCACCGGGTTCCCGGAGGCGGGCGAGCCCCGCTTCGAGTCGATCGACGCGGTGCGCACGGGACTGGCCGGGGTCGACTACCTGGCCGACGACGGGATCTCCGGCGTCGTCTACCTGGCGGACCGCCTGGCCAAGCCGGTCCTGGTCGAGGGGCCGGCGGGCACCGGCAAGACCGAGCTGGCGAAGTCGGTGGCACGGCTGACGGGCAGCCGGTTGATCCGGCTGCAGTGCTACGAGGGCCTCGACGAGTCCAAGGCTCTGTACGAGTGGAACTACAAGAAGCAGCTGCTGCGCATCCAGGCCGACTCCGGCCAGTCGTGGCAGCAGCTCGAGGACGACATCTTCTCTGAGGAGTTCCTCCTGACCCGGCCGCTCCTCGAGGCCATCAAGTCCACCGAGCCCGTGGTGCTGCTGATCGACGAGGTCGACCGGGTCGAGCTCGAGACCGAGGCACTGTTGCTCGAGATCCTGTCCGAGTACCAGGTGTCCATCCCGGAGCTCGGGACCGTGCGGGCGAACCAGATCCCCCTCGTGTTCCTGACGTCCAACAACACCCGTGAGCTGTCGGAGGCACTGAAGCGGCGCTGCCTCTACCTGCACATCGACTATCCCCAGATGGAGCGCGAGCGGGCCATCATCGAGACGCGGGTGCCGGGCATCAGCCAGGCCCTGGCCGACCAGATCGCCCGGATCGTGCGGTCGATCCGGTCGCTCGACCTGAAGAAGGCCCCGTCGGTGTCGGAGACCCTCGACTGGGCCCGCACGCTCGTGGTCCTCGGTGTCGAGTCGATCGACGCCGAACAGGCCAAGGACACGCTGAACATCCTGCTCAAGTACCGCTCCGACATCGACCGGGCGGCCAAGGAGCTGGCCGGCCTCGACACCTCCGGCTGAGTCGGGGGACGACGTGCTGGACCTCCTGACGGGCTTCGTCGCCGAGCTGCGAGCCGCCGGCATCCCGGTGTCGCTGACCGAGCACCTCGACGCGGCCGAGACGCTGAAGCACGTCCCGTTGGAGGACCGCGAGGCCATCAAGTACACGCTCGGTGCCAGCCTGGTGAAGTCCTCGACCCATTGGCCGGCCTACGAGACCGCGTTCGAGATCTACTTCTCGATGCGGGGGCCCGCCTACCGGATCGATGGCGAGGACGCCGATGGTGAGGGACCGGAGTCGGAGGACGAGGGGTCGGCCCAGCCAGGACAGGGCGGTCGTCAGGGCAAGGGGCGCGGTGGCGGTGGCGGCGAGGGCATGACCCCCGAGGAACTGGCGGACATGCTCTTCAAGGCGTTGCTCAGCGCCAACCCGGCCATGGTCCAGGCCGTGGCCCGCCAGGCCGTCGACCGCTATGCCGGCATGGAGGCCGGGCGACCGGTGGGAGGCACCTACTACCTCTACCGGACCTTGCGGAACCTCGATCTCGACAAGGTGATGGACCGGCTGGTCGACCAGGCCCGCAGATCGGCGTCGTCGCACATCGAGGAGGGCACCCAGGAGCCCACCCCGCCGGACGTCGCACTGACCGGGCTCGAGGAGCGCCTGCTGCGCGACGAGTACCAGTCCCGGATCGATCAGCTGCGCAAGGAGATCGAGGCCGAGATCCGCCGACGGCTGGTGGCCGACCGGGGGAGCGAGGCACTGGCCAAGTCGATCCGCAAGCCACTACCCGAGGACATCGACGTGATGCACGCGACGCGGGACGAGCTCGTCGCGCTGCGCAAGTCACTGGCCCCGCTGTCGCGCAAGCTGGCCGTCCGCCTGGCCCGCAAGCGCCGCCACGGCCGCAAGGGTCCGCTCGACTTCCGCTCCACGATGCGCCATGCGCTGTCGACCGGTGGCGTGCCCATGGACCCGAAATTCCGCTATCCGCGGCCCTCCAAGCCCGAGATCATCGTCATCGCCGACATCTCGGGGTCGGTGGCATCCTTCGCCAGGTTCACCCTCCACCTGGTGCACGCCATCAGCTCGCAGTTCTCCAAGGTGCGCAGCTTCGTCTTCATCGACGGCATCGACGAGGTGACCCGTTTCTTCGAGGGGGTCGACGACCCAGCGGAAGCGGTCCACCGCATCAACACCGAGGCCGACGTGGTCTGGGTCGACGGGCACTCGGACTACGGCCACGCACTCACGGTGTTCTGGGAGCGCTGGGGCGAGGAGATCACGCCGAAGACGAGCATCCTGCTGCTGGGTGACGCCCGGAACAACTACCACTCGACCGGCGCCTGGGTGGTCAAGGAGATGAAGGCCCGGGCCCGCCACGTCTACTGGCTCAATCCGGAGCCCCGTGCCTACTGGGACTCGGGCGACTCGGTGGTGGGGGAGTACGCCAACTACTGCGACGAGGTGGTCGAGTGCCGGACCCTGCGTCAGCTGGAGCGCTTCGTCGGCGAGCTGGCATGAGCGACGCCGGGGCGGGCTTCGACGCGCTGACCGGAGCGGGCACCGGCTCGCCGGAGGGCCCGAGCCCCCAGGCACCGCCGGACGGGATCCGGACCATGGGAAGCCTGGCGCCGTCGGCGACCCGGATCGTGCTCGTCCGCCACGGGGAGGCGGTGTGCAACGTCTCCGGTGTCTGCGGCGGGCCGATCGGGTGCACCGGGCTGACGGACCGTGGACGGGCCCAGGTGGCGGTGCTGGCGACGCGTCTGACCGAGACCGGTGAGCTGGCCGGCACCGATGCGCTCTACTCGAGCGTGCTGCCCCGGGCCGTCGAGACCGCCCGTATCCTCGCTCCGGCACTCCGCACCGCCGGTGACCGCGGTCCGAGGGAGCCCGTGCAGGACTGCGGCTTCTGCGAGCTGCACCCCGGCGAGGCCGACGGACTGGACTGGGGCGACTTCAGTGCCCGGTTCGGCAACCCGGACTGGGACGCCGATCCGGGCCGTGTCATCGCCCCGGGTGGTGAGAGCTGGACCGGATTCGTCAACCGGGTGTCCGATGCGCTCGACGAGGTGGCCGCGCGCCATCCCGGACAACTGGTGGTCGTGGCCTGCCACGCCGGGGTGGTCGAGGCGTCGCTCCTGGCCAAACTGCCGGTCGTGGGAGGACGGGACGGGGCGCGGATGAAGTTGCGCACCCAGCACGCCTCACTCACCACGTGGGAGGTCGACGACGGGTCGTGGAAGCTGATCGGGTACAACGACGGCGCCCACCACCTGGGTGCCGGCGGTGTCGGCGGTGGGACCGAGCCGACCACCGAGTCGGGGCGGTCGTGGATGTCAGTCGGCACGGATGCAGGTGACGGGTCCTGAGGGCTGACATGGCACGGGAACCCCGCACGGGGGTGCCCGGTCGAGGGTTCAGCAGGCGTAGTCCTCGTCCCAGGTGCCGACTCCGTACTGGACCATGACGACGGGCCCGGTGGGGAGCAGCCCCGGATACCACTGGTGGACCGACGCGCACGTCGTCGACGACGCCGGCCCCCAGTCCGCAGCCCAGTACGCTACGGCCGGCCGGTAGCTCCCGACCATCGAGTTCCAGTTGCCCGGACTGGCGTAGATGCCGACACTGTTGATCCCCTCGGCGTGGAACCCGTCGATCGCACCCTGGACCATCGCGGCCGATGCCACCGGATGACCCTGGAACGAGGAATCCTCCAGGTCCAGCCACCACGGCACGCTGGCGTCGACCCCGGCCGCCTGCGCCTTGACGAAGGCGTCCAGGGCGGCGTTGAAGCCGAAGTTGCACGCCGCCGTGTCACCGGTGGAGGCGCAGGCACCGTCGCTCGACGAAGCGGCGGTGCCGTAGGTCAGGTACATGTAGAGGTTGAGGCCGCCACCGGCCCAGGCCGCCTCACCGGACAGGCACGGGTTCGTCCCTCCGAACGAGGCACCCACGACCTGCACGACGGACACGGTGTGAGGTGCCGGCGGATAGTTCCCGCACTGCCAGTTCGAGATGTCGTAGCCGTAGCTGCCTGACGGGTAGTCCGATCCCGTAAAGGCGCCCGTTCCGGGGGCCATCACGATTTCCACGATGGGCGCCGCCAGGACCTGGGGTGTCGAGCCCCAGTAGGTGGCGTCACCGAATGCGGTGACGGCCCCATTGGTGTTCACCATCCAGTAGCCGCCACCGTCCAGGGTCTTGGCGAGCGAGGCGATGGGCCGGATCTTGGGGGTGGCGCCGAGCGATCCGAAGTACCGGGCGTCGCCGAAGGCGAACACCCCCCCGTCGGCTGCCGTCAGCAGATAGCCCTGGCCGGTGTGGGTCCCGGTGATCGAGACGATGGGGGAGACGAGGTGGATGTTGCCGGTGGAGCCGACGAAGCCGGCGTCACCGAAGTTGAACACCCCGCCGTCGGCGCCCACCAGCCAGTAGCCACGGCCGTCGGAGGTGGCGGCCATGCCCACGACGGGCTGGTTGAGCCGGGTCCCGCCCATGGAGCCGTAGAAGGCAGCGTCGCCGAAGGCGAAGATGCCCCCGTCGGAGGCGACCATCCAGTAGCCGTTGCCGTCGGGTGTTCCTACGATGCCCACGATCGGGGCGTTGAGTGGGGAACCGCCCATCGACCCGTAGAAGAGAGCGTTGCCGAAGGCGAAGACCCCACCGTCCGTGGCGACCTCGCGGTAGCCACCCCAGTTGAGGGGCGCGGTGGGAGCGAGGCCGACGACCGGTCGGTTGAGGCGGGTTCCGCCCATCGAGCCGTAGTACGGGGCCCCGCCGAAGGCGAAGACCCCACCGTCGGCACCGACCAGCCAGTACGCCGAGACGCTGCCGCCCTTCGGGGCCGGCCCGGCGGGGACGGCGTCCGGGGACAGGGTGCTCGAGGACGCGTCCGTCGTCGTGGCCGCACCGGCCCCCGTGGCGGTGTGGGTGGCGGTGCCCTGCGTCACCGCGGTAGCACCGGCGACCCCGGCGGTGGTGAGGACGGCCAGCAGCGCGACGAGGATGGTCAGCAGCGGGAGGCGCCGTCGCCGCGACGTACGTCGGGTGGCTACCGGTTCGGCTCGGAACATGGTGAAGGTGGCTCCAGACGTGGTGCGGGGGCAGTGGGCGATCCGCCTACGTGCTTCATCGACCGGAATCGGTTCGGAGTTGAGGCCGTTCCCATTGTGGGTTCCTGGCGGCGACAGGTCAACGCCCGTTTCTGACCTGGGGCTCCCGGGGCGGATCGACGCGCCCGGGAGCCGCTCCCACCGCCAGTGGCTCAGTTGCGCAGCAGATCTGCGATCCGGAAGGCCAGATCGAGCGACTGGCGACCGTTGAGGCGGGGGTCGCAGGTCGTGGTGTAGCGCTGGCCCAACTGGCCCTCCACGATGTCCTCCACCCCGCCCAGACACTCCGTCACGTCGTCGCCGGTCAGCTCGATGTGCACCCCACCCGGCCAGGTGCCCACCTCGCGGTGGATCCTGAAGAACGACTGCAGCTCACCGATGATGTCGTCGAACCGTCGGGTCTTGTGTCCACCCTCGGCCGTGAAGGTGTTGCCGTGCATGGGGTCGCACATCCAGACCACGGGGTGCCCCTCGTCGCGGACGGACCGCAACAGGGCGGGGAGATGGTCGTCGATGGCGTCGACGCCGAATCGGGTGATCAGTGTCAGGCGTCCGGGCACGCGGTCGGGGTTGAATCGTTCGCAGAGCGCCATCACGTCGTCCGCCGAGGCACCGGGACCGACCTTGGCCCCGAGCGGATTGTGGATGCCTGCCAGGAACTCACAGTGGGCGCCGTCCAGCTGACGGGTACGGTCGCCGACCCACAACATGTGGGCCGAACAGTCGTACCAGTCACCGGTCAGCGAGTCCCGCCTGGTGAGGGCCTCCTCGTAGTCGAGGATGAGTGCCTCGTGGCTGGTCCAGAAGTCGACCTGGTGGAGGGTGTCCTCACCCGTGAGGTTGATGCCGCAGGCGTCCATGAAGCGGAGTGCGCTGTCGATGCCCTCGGCGATGGACTCGAACCGTCGACCCTCGGTCGAACTGGCGACGAACTCCTGGTTCCAGGCATGGATCTGGCTGAGGTCGGCGAAGCCGCCCTTGGTGAAGGCGCGGAGCAGGTTGAGGGTGGCCACCGACTGTTCGTAGGCGGTGAGGAGGCGGTTGGGATCGGGGACGCGCGCCGCCCGGTCGGGCAGGTCGTCGTTGACCATGTGGCCGCGGAACGAGTCGATCACCTCGTCGCCCACCTGCTCGGTGGGCGAACTGCGGGGCTTGGCGAATTGGCCGGCGATACGGCCCACCTTGACCACGGGCAGGCCCGCGCCGTAGGTCAGCACCACGGCCATCTGGAGGATGATCTTGAGCTTGTCCCGGATGCCGTCGGCCGTGAACTCGGAGAACGACTCGGCGCAGTCGCCGGCCTGGAGCACGAAGGCCCGGCCGTCGGCGGCCTGCCCGAGCGATCGGGTGAGATGGCGGGCCTCGCCGGCGAAGACGAGGGGCGGCAGTGCCGACAGCCGGGCATGGACCTGCTTGAGGGCGGCCTCGTCCGGCCACGTCGGCTGCTGGGCTGCCGGGCGCGCCCGCCAGGAGTCCGGAGCCCAGGGCTCGGCGGCGTCAGGTGTCGTGTTCGCGGGTGCCACCTCCCCAGCGTAAAGCAACCGGCTCTAGGCTCCGTACATGACTCCCTTCCGCTTCGGCGTACAGCTGTCGAACGCCTCCTCGGGACCTGCCTGGCGTGCGCTCGCCCGGACGATCGAGGGTCTCGGCTACTCCAGCCTCTTCATTCCCGACCACTTCGAGGACCAGTTCGGCCCGCTCGTCGCCCTGACCGTCGCCGCCGAGGCGACCACGGACCTGAAGGTCGGGTCACTGGTCTTCGGCAACGACTACCGGCATCCGATCGTCCTGGCCAAGGAGATCGCGACCCTGGACCTGGTGTCGGAGGGACGTGTCGAGTTCGGCCTCGGGGCCGGGTGGATGACGACGGACTACGAACAGGCGGGCCTCGTGAACGACCCGCCCGGGGTCCGGATCTCGCGCATGGCCGAGTCCCTGGAAATCATGAAGTCGCTCTGGTCCACCGGGGCGGCGACGTTCGCCGGTGAGCACTACACGATTACCGGGGCGGTCGGGGCACCGCTGCCGTTCCGCCGCCCCCACCCGCCGGTCATCATCGGTGGAGGTGGACGCCGCGTGTTGGGCATCGCCGCACGCGAGGCCGACATCGTGGGAGTAAACCCGAGCCTGGCGGCCGGGTACGTCGGCCCCGAGGTGCTCGAGACGACCACGGCCGAGTACTACGACCAGCGCATCGGCTGGATCCGCGAGGCGGCCGGTGACCGGTTCGACAGCCTCGAGCTGCAGTGCCTCACGTTCCTCGTCCAGATCGTGCCGGACCGTGAGGATGCCGTCGAGCGGCTCGCCTCGATGATGGGGGTCACCCCCGAGCAGGTGGACGGCTCGCCGATCGCCCTCGTCGGGACCATCGAGCAGATCGTCGAGCGTCTGGTGGAGCGCCGTGACCGGTTCGGGTTCTCGTACATCGTCGTGCACGAAGCCGAGATGGAGGCATTCGCCCCGGTGGTCGCAGCACTGGCGGGCACCTGAGGTGACCCGCACGGGCCCTCGCATCGGGCTCTTCGGTGGCACGTTCGACCCCATCCACTCCGGCCACGTGGAGGTCGCCGAGGCGGTGCGCACGGCCCTCGGGCTGGACCGCATGCTGGTGGTGGTGGCGAATGACCCGTGGCAGAAGCACGATCGACCGGTGAGTCCGGCGGAGGACCGGTTCGCACTCGTGTCCGCGGCGCTCGCCGACCGACCCGGTCTGGAGGCGTCCCGGATCGAGCTGGACCGTGGCGGTCCGTCGTACACGGTCGACACGGTCCGGTCCGTGCTCGCCGACGAGCCCGACGCGGAGGTCGTCGTGGTGGTGGGGGCCGACGTGGTGGCATCGATCGACACGTGGCACGAGCACGAGGTGCTTCGGGACCTGGTGATCCTCGCCGTCGTCGATCGGCCCGGCGTCCCCGTGACCGACCCGCCGCCGGGATGGCACTCGATCCGCGTCGCCTGCGATCCGGTCGACGTGTCGAGCACGGCACTGCGATCGGCACTCGAGTCGGGGCGGGCGGTCGACGGCCTCGTACCCGACGCGGTGATCCGTTGCATCGTCGAGCGCGATCTGTACGCTAAGGACAGATGACCGTGCGGTTGATCCCCAGCGAGTCCGACAGCAGCCCCGCCGCACCGTCTCAGCCGTCCGCACCCCCGGTGGCACCGACCGGCACGGACCACACGGTTCCCACGGACCAGACGGACGCCGCACCACCCGTCGGTGGAACCGTCGCCGAGCCGGCTCTCGTGGCCCCCGTCGACGTGGAGTCCGCCATCCCGGAGCAGGCCACCGTTCCGGACTCCCGGGTCGCCCTGCGAGAGGCCCGCAGGGTCCGTCGCCGGACCGCCTGGCTGTGTGTCGCGGTCGTGGCGGTGGCGCTGGCCCTTACCATCGTGGTGGTGAGCCTCGCCCGTACCCGTCCGGCCCCCCAGGCCTCGGCAGCGTTCGTGGCCGCGTCCACCGCCATTCCCGTCCTCGCCCCGTCCGTACCGACCCCCGGCGCCCCGGCGCCAGAAGGAGGCACCCCTTGACCACCACCGACCCGACCCCCATCCCGGGCGGGACACTGCCCGACATCCCCGACGAGTGCCTGGTGGCCGCCCGCGCCGCTGATGCCAAGTCGGGGGAGGAGACCGTCATCCTGGCCATGGGTGACTTCGTGGGGTTGACCGACGCCTTCGTCGTGACCAACGGACGCAATACGCGTCAGGTGCGGACGATCGTCGACGAGGTCGAGCGCCAAGTCAAGGAACGCAGCGGTCGGTCGCCGGTCCGCGTCGAGGGACTGGATGATGCCTTCTGGGTACTCATGGACTACGGCGACTTCCTGGTGCACGTCTTCATGGACGAGGCCCGCTCGTTCTACGACCTCGAGCACCTGTGGAACGACGCTCCCCGGGTAGCCTGGGCGGCTGCGGCCTGACCCTCCCGGCAGGAACGGATGAACGTCAGGAACGGATGAACGCCGGAGCGGGGGGCGTCAGGGCAGTGGCGCCTGCGGCACGTAGTCGGCCCGGGCCACGGGACCGGGCACCTGCACTCCTGCGGCGGTCGGTACCTCGATGGCCTTGCCGGCGATCTCGAACGAGACGCCGGTCACGCCCGGCTGTTGGGTGAGCGTGTAGACGACCTGCGAGATGGCCAGGGTCTGGTCCGGACCCACCACCTGGATCGGATTGCTCGTGAAGTCGACGGTGGCCACGCCGGTGGCGGTGGTCAGCGCCACCTGGACCCCGGTGCGGCTGAGGAATGACTGGATGCCCGAGGCCGACTCGGTCGTCGTGGGACCGGCCAGCAGCGCCCCGGTGACCTGGGTCAGCGAGGCCGGCACGGCGACCTCGCGGGTGGCCGCCACCAGGTTCCCGCTGGGTGCGACCAGGAAGATCTGTTCGGCCACGCCCACGGCGGGAGCCGTACCCGGCACGGTGGTCGTGGTGGTCGGTGGATTGAGCAGGTGGTAGGGGACGTCGGACTTGGCGATCGGGGTGGGAGCCGACGCTGTCGGGATGCCGCAGGCGGTGGCACCCAGCACCACGGCAACGAGGGCGGCCGCCGCACGTACCCGGGGCGGGATCACCGGAGCTCCTCGGAGGCGTACGTGGTGTCGGTGCCCGACGGCTCCGGGTGCAGTGGCAGCTCCACGACGAACCGCGAGCCACCCCCGGGGGCTCGCTCGCTCCACACGCGTCCACCGTGGAGTCGCACGTGCTCGGCCACGAGTGACAGCCCGAGGCCGGTCCCCTCGCCCGAGGCGCGCTGACCGGCCCGGGCGCCGCGGTAGAAGCGCTCGAAGAGGTGGTCCCGCTCCGCCTCGGGCACACCCGGGCCCTGGTCCTCGACCACCACCCGGATGGCGGTGGCCGGCAGCGATACGCCCGGGGTCAGGGTCGGCTGGCGCTCCACCAGGACCCGGCTGACGCCGCCGGCGTACTGGGTGGCGTTCTCGACCAGGTTGGCCATGACCCGCTCGAAGCGGCGCTTGTCGACGCGCAGGCGGAGGTCCTCCACCCCCGGGCCGACGTCGACAGGGAAGGTGACCAGCCGTCGCTCCCCGTCCCCGTCCACCGGCGCGGCGGCCGCGACGGCTCGGCGGACCAGTTCGCCGGGATCGACCTCGTCGAGGGACAGTTCGGCGGAGCCGGCGTCGAATCGCGAGATCTCGAGCAGGTCGTCCACCATCCGTGTGAATCGCCGGAGGTCGCCGCCGAGCAGGTCGAGTGCCCGCTGTGCCCGGGGGGCGAGCTCCCCCCGGTGGCCCTCGAGCACCGACACGGTGGCGGACAGGGTGGTCAGTGGTGACCGCAGCTCGTGACTCACGTCGGAGGTGAACCGGGCCTCACGTTCGATGCGGTCCTGCAGGTTGGCCGTCATCCGGTTGAACGCCGAGGCGAGCTCCTCGAGGTCGCCGTCGTCGCCGGCATCCACCCGGGTGTCGAGCTGGCCGTCGGCGATCGCCACGGCGGCATCGGTCAGTCCGGCGAGCGGGCGCAGTGCCCGGGAGCTCGCCCAGCGGCCGACGGCGGCGCCGGCCAGGGTGGTCACCAGCGCGGCGCCGGCCAGGGCGAAGGCCAGCGCACGGAGCGTGCCCGCCAGTTCGTCGAGGGAGAAGACCTCGAAGTAGACGGCGTGTACGGCTGGGAGTGGCACACCGATGACCTCCTGGGCGGAGCCCGCCAGCGTGAAGCGCTGGGTGGCCGGGGTGCCCGACAGCACCAGGTCCCGCTCGGCCGGGGGGATGGCACTCTGGCCCACCGAGATGGACGTGGCGTACCACTGCCCGTTGGTGCGCAGCACGGAGCGGGAGCCGGGCAGCGTGTCGACCGACTCGACGAGCTGGGTGACGTCGGTGGAGGGGGAGCGGAGGGCGTTCTGTACGAGGGCGGCATTGGCGAACGCCTGGCGCTGTTCCGTCGACTGGCGTTCACTCAGGAACGTCGCGCGGGCGGTGAAGTAGGTGATCCCGGCCATGAGGGCCGACAGGCCGAAGGCGGCCACGGCGAACGTGAGGGTCACCCTCGCCCGTAGACCCAGCCGTCCGGACAGGCGGGTGCGGCGCGCCCGTGGTGCCCCCGGACCCCCGGTGGCCGCTGCGTCCCCCGCGTCGGCCATGCCTCAGACCGCCAGCTTGTAGCCCATGCCCCGCACAGTGAGGATGAAGCGGGGGGAGGCGGGGTCGGGCTCGACCTTGGTCCGGAGGCGCCGGACGTGGACGTCGACCAGGCGGCCGTCGCCGAAGTAGTCGTAGCCCCAGACCCGCTCGAGCAGCTGCTCCCGACTCAGCACCTTTCCGGGGTGGTTGGCCAGCTCGCACAGCAACCGAAATTCGGTCCGGGTGCAGTGGACCTCCTCGCCGGCTCGTCGGACGACGCCGGCGTCCGGTTCGATCTCGACGTCGCCGAAGCCGAGTACCGCGGACGTGCCGTCCTCGTTCCGCGAACGGCGCAGCAGGGCGCGGATCCGCGCCGCCAGCTCCTTCGCCACGAACGGCTTGGTGACGTAGTCGTCGGCCCCCGCCTCCAGGCCGGCCACGACGTCGTGGGTATCCGAGCGGGCCGTCACCATGATGACGGGCACCGTCGAGACCCGGCGCAGCGCACGACAGGTCTCGAAGCCGTCCATGCCCGGCAGCATCAGGTCGATGAGCGCCAGGTCGCAGGCTTCGACGGCGAACCGGGCAACGGCCTCCTCGCCGCTCCCGACGTCGTCGACCGCGTACCCCTCGTCCTCGAGCGCCAGGCGCATCGATGAACGGATCCGCTCGTCGTCCTCGACGACCAGGATGCGGCTCATGGCGCGATCATGACACGACCGCCCCACCCGGAGCGGGCGGGGCGGTCGTGGTGACGGCGGCGTGCGGCCGGTCGGTAGCCGCTACGACAGCCAGATCTGCTGCGGCCAGATCGCCCCGCCGATGAGGCCGAAGGCCTTGTTGCCCGCCGGCGTCGACGGGTTGTTGAAGTTCTGGACATTGGGCTGGGCACCGATGGCCCACACGGTCCGGGCGTACCAGACGTACGGGATGTCCTGGGACAGCAGGCGGTTCACCTGCTGGTAGGCGGCGATCTGGGTCGCCTTGTCCGAGGACTGGCGGCCCTGGAGGAGCGCCGTCTCCATGGCCGGGTCGGTGTTGCGGGCCATGTTGATGGCGAAGCCAGGGGTGCTGGCGTTGGTGGGCGTCCAGAAGATGTAGTTCAGGTCGGGGTTGACCGCACCGAACTGCCGCCAGGTGAGGGCCTCGTAGGCGCCGGTCAGGGCGACGTTGATGATCGAGTCCTGGAGGATCGGCACCAGGGTGACCGTCATGCCGGCCTGCTCCAGTACCTGCTGGAGGTACTCGCCGATCTGGCTGCCCTTGGGGTCCGGGGTGTTCCCGAGCGTGAAGGCGACCGACCCACCAGCGGCCTTCACCTCCGCAACGAGCTGCTTGGCCTTCGAGAGGTTGTACTCCGGGTAGCCGTTGTCGGTCAGGTAGTAGGGCGACGAGGTGGTGAACACGCCGTTCGTCGGTTCGGTCACGCCCCCGTCGATGACCTTCACGTACTGTGCGGACGAGGTGGCGTAGGCCATCGCCTGGCGCAGCTTCGCGTTGTTGAAAGGGGCCTTGGACAGGTTCAGGATGATGCAGGCCATGTCCGGCTCGCCGGCGATGACCTGGCTGTCGTCGACGTACCCGAGCTTGGTGTTGTCGCGCAGCTGGGTGATGGTGGACCCGGTGTCGGAGTGGAGGATGTCGATGACCCCCGAGTTGAGGCTGGCCAGGATCTGGTCGGCGTCGGGGATCGGCTTGTACGTGATGCTGTCCAGGTAGGGCATCCCCTTGCGCCAGTAGTTGGGGTTCCGGGTCGCCGTGAAGTGGTCGTTCGGGATCCACTCCTGGAAGATGAAGGGCCCGGTGCCGATGGGGTTGGTCTGGCTTCCGGTGGCCAGCCAGTTGGGTTCGGCGACGAAGGCGAACTGGCTGCCGATGCCACCGCACAGGTAGTAGTCGAACGGCACCCACGGCGTCTTCATGGTGATGGTGACGACCAACGGGCTGGTGACGACGATCGACTGCACCGGCGTGAGCGCCGGTCCGGTGAGGAGCGACTTCTGGTGGGCGGTGAGGTTGGCGGCGACGGCTGCGCCGTCACAGACGGCGCCGTTGTGGAACTTGAGGTCCGGTCGCATCGTGATGGTCCACACCGTGCCGGCGGTATTGGAGGTCACGGACTCGGCGAGGTTCGGCTGGGGGATGCCGGTGGAATCGAGGATCATGAGGGTGTCGAACACGGTCCGCGCGTACATGATGCCGACCTCGTCGAAGGTGCCCTGGGTGGGGGAGAAGCCCTTCTCCTCCGCGTCCACGCCGAACGTCAGCGAACCGCCGACCTTGGGGGTGGCCGAGGAGACGCCGTTCGGGTGCGTACCGGTGGACCCGCCACTGGCGGCGGTCGTCGAGCTGGAGCTCGAGCTGGAACTGCCACAGGCGGCGAGGACGCTGCCGGCGGCGATGCCCGCACCGGCCACGGCACCCTTGGCGAGGAACGAACGGCGGTCGATACGGTCAGTCATGGTCCCCCTTTGGACGGTGGTGCCGGCGATCGCCGGCACCTGATCGATGCGGTGCTGCGTGCTGCGTTGTCCGGTGCACCGAACGGTCCTGACGTCCCCCTGCTGTGACGCTCCCGCCGGTGCCTCGGCCAGACGATACCTCTCGCCGGACCGCGGTGCGGGATCATCGGGCGCCGTCCCGCTCCACACCTGGGGTGGTCCGCCGGACCGGGGTGGTCCCGCCGGTACGCTCCCCGTGTGGACTGGGATATCGAGGCCTACCGCCGCTCGGTCGCCGGGCTGTCCCCGGACACCGTCCGGGCCTACGCCTCCGACATCGAGCGCTTCGCCGCCTGGGCGGAGCGTGGCGGGGCGACAGGTCCGGCCGCCGTCGATCGGATCGTGCTCCGGCGCTACCTCGCCTTCCTCGCCACGCGGCGGTACGCCAAGGCCACCATCTCGCGCACGGCGGCGTCACTGCGGTCCTACTTCTCCTGGTGCGCCCGCCGTGGACTCGTCGTCGCCGACCCGTCGGTGCGCCTGTCGGCCCCCTCGCCCGACTCCCGACTCCCGCGCGTCCTGGGCCAGGCCGAGCTCGACCGGCTCCTCGATCCACGTCCGACGCCGGACGGGCCGCCTGAGGACGGACGCCACGACGGCGGTGGGACCGACGGTGAGGTGGGCGGCGGAGCGAAGGTGGCGGCACGGGACCTGCGGGACGACGCCGTGCTCGAGCTGCTGTACGGGAGCGGGATGCGTGTGGCGGAGCTCTGCGGCCTCGACGTGGACGATCTCCAACTCGACCGGGGTGTGGTGACCGTGACCGGTAAGGGGGACAAGCAACGCCGGGTGCTGGTGCACGAGACATGCGTGGCGGCGGTCCGGATCTGGCTGGATGGACCCCGTTCCGTCATGGCGACGGCGGCGTCACCGGGGGGTGCACTCTTCTACAACAGTCGGGGAAACCGGCTCGGATCGCGTGATGTCCGCCGCATCCTCGACCGCCGGTCGCCGGTTCCCACCCACCCCCACGCGCTCCGCCACACCTTCGCCACGCACCTCCTGGATGGGGGAGCGGACCTCCGCGTGGTCCAGGAATTGCTCGGACATGCGAGCCTCCAGACGACACAGGTCTACACTCATGTAAGCAAGGAGCGCCTGCGTGCGGTGTACTCCGGAACGCATCCACGGGCCTAAGGGGACAATTGGCGACGCAACTCGATTCGGCTGGGCACGGCATCGACTCGCTGTGGGCCGAATACAAGAAGACCGGTGCGAAGATCCTGCGCGATCAATTGATCGTGCACTACGCCCCGGTGGTGAAGTACGTGGCGGGCCGCGTGTCCGTCGGGCTGCCCCGGCACGTGGACGAGGCCGACCTCGCCAGCTACGGGATCATCGGGCTCATCGATGCCATCGAGCGGTTCGAGCCGGCCCGCAACATCAAGTTCGAGACCTATGCCGTGCCCCGCATCAAGGGCGCCATCATCGACGAGCTGCGCTCCATCGACTGGGTTCCGCGCTCCGTCCGGGCCAAGGCACGCGCCGTCGAGCAGTCGTACTCCAAGCTCGAGGCCAGCCTGCACCGCACACCGACCGACGAGGAGGTGGCGGCGGACCTCGAGATGAGCCCCGAGGAGTTCCAGACCGCTCTGCGCAAGATCTCCTTCGTGGGCGTCGTGGCACTCGATGAGGTGTTCCGCGGCGGCGACCACTCCGACCGGTCGACGCTGGGGGAGACCCTGCCCGACGCCACAGCCGGACCGATGGACACCTTCGAGGTCAAGGAGACCAAGGAGGCCCTCGTCAAGGCGGTCAGCGAGATGGGTGACCGCGAGAAGACGGTCCTCACGCTCTACTACTACGAGGGACTCACCCTGGCCGAGATCGGCGACATCCTCGGGGTGACCGAGAGCCGGGTGTGCCAGATCCACACCAAGGCCGTCCTGCAGCTTCGGGCCAAGCTGGCCGACCGTCCCGAGGGCGCCGGCAGGTCGCTCCGGGCCAAGGTGGCCACGCCGGCCGCCGCCCAGGCCGCCGGCTGAACCGAGGCCACTGGCCGGCGTCGCTGCACACCCACGGAGGTGGGCGGGACAACTCCCGAGTGGAGCACCACCCCGGTGGCGACTAGCATGGCGTGGTCCCACCGACCGGTGGGGCACTCGAGCGGTAACTACTACGCACCCGGCCGCGTCCACGGTCGCCCCGCACTCCGGGGTGCTGCAGTCGGGTAGACCGAACCGTCACAAGGAGCAGGAATATGGCCGTCATCTCCATGAAGCAGCTGTTGGGCGCGGGCGTCCACTTCGGGCACCAGACCCGTCGGTGGAACCCCAAGATGCGCCGGTTCATCATCGGTGAGCGCAACGGCATCTACCTCATCGACCTCGAGCAGACGCTCAAGGGCATCGAGGAGTCCTACGGGTACATCCGGGACCTCGTCGCCGGCGGCGGCACCATCCTCTTCGTGGGCACGAAGAAGCAGACCCAGGGGCCCGTGGCCGTCTACGCCGACGCGTGCGGCATGCCCTACGTGAACGAGCGGTGGTTGGGCGGCATGCTCACCAACTTCCAGACCGTCTCCACCCGGGTGAAGCGCATGAAGGAGTTCGAGGCCATGCAGAAGGCCGGCGACTTCGACGCGATGCCCAAGAAGGAGGCGCTGCGCAACTCCCGCGAGCTCGAGAAGCTCCAGCGCAACCTCGGTGGCATCCGCGGGCTCGACAAGCTGCCCGACGCCATCTTCGTGATCGACACCAACAAGGAGCACATCGCCGTCACCGAGGCCAACAAGCTCGGTCTGCCGATCGTCGCCGTGGTCGACACCAACTGTGACCCGGACGTCATCACCCACGTCATTCCGGGCAACGACGACGCCATCCGTTCCGGTGCCCTGCTGTGTCGTGTCGTCGCCGACGCCGTGACCGAGGGGCGCTTCATCGCGCAGAACCGTCCCGCCCCCGCCCCGAAGGCCCCGGCCACGCCCGCCCCCGTCGCTGCAGCACCGGCTCCGGCTCCGGCTCCGGAGGCACCTGCAGCCGCACCTGCTGCCGCACCTGCTGCACCTGCTGCTGCACCTGCTGCACCTGCTGCCGCACCTGCTGCACCTGCAGCTGAGGCACCTGCTGCCGAGGCACCTGCTGCACCTGCTGCTGAGGCACCTGCTGCCGAGCCCGTCGCCGAGGTGCCCGCCGCACCTACCCCCGAGGCTCCGGCCGCCGAGGCCGCCCCCACTTCGACCGAGGAGGTCTGACTGTGTCCGCCTTCACCGCCAAGGACGTCCAGAAGCTGCGTCAGCTGACCGGCGTCGGGATGCTCGACGCCAAGCGCGGCCTCGAGGAGAACGACGGCGACATGGACAAGGCCGTCACCTGGTTGCGCGAGAAGGGTCTGGCCAGCCAGGCCAAGCGCGCCGACCGTGAGGCGTCCGAGGGCGCAGTGGCCATCGGCACCGCCGGCAATGTCATCTCGATCGTCCAGCTCCGCTCGGAGACGGACTTCGTTGCCAAGTCCGAGGAGTTCGTCAACTTCGTGAACGACCTCGCCGACCTCGTCGCCGCCAAGGGCGTGGACGCCGTCGCCGAGCGATCTGACGAGCTCGACTCGATGAAGGTCAAGCTCAAGGAGAACATCTCCCTGGGTCAGGTCATCCGCATCGAGGCTCCGGCCGACGGTGCCGTGGACTCCTACCTGCATCTGCAGGCCGGCCGCGGTGTCAACGCCGTCGCGGTGGCCGTGGCCGGGGGCAGCAAGGAGCTCGCCCACGACATCGCCGCCCACATCGCCTTCGCCCGTCCCCTGTACATCACCCGGGACCAGGTTCCGGAGGCCGACGTGGCCGCTGAGCGGGAGACCATCGAGAAGATCGCCCTCAACGAGGGCAAGTCCGAGGCCTCGCTGCCGAAGGTCGTCGAGGGACGGCTGAACGGCTGGTACAAGGACCGGGTCCTGGTCGACCAGGCGTTCATCAAGGACGAGAAGCAGACCATCGCGAAGTTGCTGGGCGATGCCACGGTGACGGAGTTCGCCCAGGTCGTCGTCGGCGACTGAGTGACGGTGGGCCACCGACCGCGCATCATCCTGAAGCTGTCCGGCGAAGCCCTGGCCTCGTCGGCCTCGGACGAGACCATCGACGCCGCGGCCGTGGAGCAGTTGGCCCGGGAGATCGCCCAGACCCGTGAGGAGCTCGACCTCGAGCTGGCCGTCATGGTCGGCGGCGGCAACATCTGGCGCGGGACCACCGGCGCGGGGGCCGGGATGGACCGGGCCACGTCGGATTTCATGGGGATGCTCGGTACCGTCATCAACGCCCTGGCGCTCCAGGACGCGTTGGAGCACCACGGTCAGGCGACCCGGGTCCTGTCGGCCGTCCAGATGGCCGAGGTGGCCGAGCCGTACATCCGGCGCCGGGCCATCCGGCACCTCGAGAAGGGTCGGGTCGTCGTCTTCGCCGCCGGCATGGGCAACCCGTACTTCACCACCGACACCTCGGCCGCCCTGCGGGCAGCTGAGATCGAGGCCGAGCTGCTCTGCAAGGGGACGCACGGGGGCGTGGACGGGGTCTACACCGCAGACCCGAGGCTCGACCCGACCGCCACCCGCTACGACGAGGTCTCCTTCATGGAGGTCGTGGCCAAGGATCTGCGCGTCATGGACCTGACCGCCATCACCTTCTGCAAGGACAACGGGTTGCCGATCCGGGTGTTCGACCTCATGGAGCCCGGCAACATCCGCAAGGCTCTCGGCGGCGAGTCGATCGGGACCCTCGTCCGATGAATGTCCAGTTCGCAGCCGATTCCGGGTGCACCCGGACGGCGATGGCTACGCTGGTCCGCTAATGGATGACGACCTGATCGCACTCGTGGTGTCCGACGCCTCCGAGCACATGACCAAGGCGGTGGAGCACACCCAGGCCGAGTTCAGTTCGATCCGCACCGGGCGGGCCACCCCCGCCCTGGTGGAGCATCTGAAGGTCGACTACTACGGCACCGAGACGGAGCTCCGCCAGATGGCGGGATTCAGCGTTCCCGAGGCACGCCTGCTGGTGGTGTCGCCCTACGACAAGAGCTCGCTGGCCGCCATCGAAAAGGCCATCCAGGGCTCTGACCTGGGTATCACCCCCTCCAACGACGGGTCGGTCATCCGGCTGTCGTTCCCGATCCCGACCGAGCAGCGCCGCAAGGAGCTGGTCAAGGTCGTGAAGCAGAAGGCGGAGGAGGGTCGGGTGACGGTGCGCAACATGCGTCGCAACGCCCGCCAGGAGCTCGAGTCCATGCAGAAGGACGGCGACCTGTCCACCGACGAGCTCGATCGGGTAGAGAAGGACCTCGAGAAGATCACGCAGGACAACGTGGCGGCCATCGACCGTCTGCTCGCCCACAAGGAGCAGGAGCTCCTCGAGATCTGATTGGCGGCCGGACGGACGTCCGGCGACGACCACCGGCCGACACTCGGCCCGGCAACGACATGGGCCGGCCCGAGGGCCCGTTCCTGGGGAGGAAGCAATCAACGTGGAGCACGGCCCGGACAAGGGAGATGACGACGTGACCGACGACACCCCGTCGCGTCCGGAGCCGTCCGGTCCCTCGACCGGAGTGGTCCGGATCATCGGCGCCGAAACGGCCGCAGACATCACCTCCGAGATACCCGTCGTGCCCCCCGCCCACATCACCCCGGACGGCTCCACCCACTCGTCGGTCCGCATCCTCGAGGAGCCTGTCCACGAGGCGGACGCGGAGGCGTCCGAGCCCCCCGCCCCCGAGGCCCCCGCCGCCGCCCCGACCGAGCTGCCCCACTGGACCGAGCCCCCCACCGGTCAGGTGCCCGCCGTGCTGTCCCGTGACGTCGGCGAGTCGACCAGCATCCTCCCGCCGACCTGGCGCGAGGACGACGCCGATTGGACGGCCCACGAGGAGAAGTTCGAGCCGTCGATGTTCAGCGACGATCAGGCCTCGTTGGGTGCGCTCGACGAGACGGGCGGCGCCGACGAGGTCGAGCGCCCATGGGAGTTCGACCTCGAGTCGGTGCGCCCGGGCCAACCCGGACCGGGGTCGTCCTCGCACGACCCCATCACGGAGCCGGTCGAGGTGGTCCGTTCGTCCGACGTCGTCGACGTTCCGCTCCACCGGGGGACCCCGGCCGAAGTCGACGCGGGGGAGTCCACCTCGATCTACTCCGTCGCCGACATCGCCGCCGCGAACGCCCCTTCCGCCTCGACCCAGGCGGAGTCCGAACCGACCGCAGGACCACGTGACGACGGCGCAGTCGCAGCTGCAGGTGCGGTCGGCGCCGCATCGACAGGCGCCCCTGATGCGGATCGCCCGGTCGACCAGTCGACCGCAGACGGTGCAGCGACCGACGCCGATGGCGGACGTCCGTCCGGCACGCCCCGGGTCGGCCGGGCCCGCCGGTCCGGACTCCTGCCCGCCCGCCTGACCGCCAAGCGCCCCGACGAGGACGTGTCCACCCACGGTGAGCCACTGGCCGCCGAGCCCCCGGGGGCGTCGGTGGCCGACGTACCGGGTGCGGGGCGCCGCAAGGCCGGACTGGCGAGCCTGGCCGCAGCGGACCGGGCCGCCGAGGAACTGGCGCCGGAGCCGGTGCTCACCGAGGACGAGCCGGACGACGAGGAGACCGGCTCGCGATTCCGCCGGAGGTCGCGCGCCGATAAGCCCGCTGACCGTCCGAACCGCTCCAGCAAGAACTACACGCCCGAGGTCACCGGCGGTGGGCCGCCCGAGACGGTCACGGTGCGCAGGAAGTCCGACGAGGAGGTGGGCGGCAGTACCGGCCTCCGGGTCGGCACCGGGGTGGCGGCCGCCGTCGTAGCCCTGCTCGCGTTCAAGATCGGCACGGTCACCTCGGTGATCCTCTGCCTGGTGGTGGTCACCTGTGCCGCCGGCGAGGCCTTCGCCGTGCTCAAACGCGTCGGGTGGCGCCCGGCAACGCTCCTCGGTCTGGTGGGCACCGTCTCGATGATGCTCGGCGCGTACAACAAGGGGATCGCCGCCATCCCGCTCGTCCTGGTGCTGATCGTGGCCTTCACCCTGCTCTGGTACCTGTTCGGCGTGGAACGCGGCTCGGCGGTGGCCGGTACGGCCTCGACCCTCCTCGTGGTGGGCTGGGTGGGTCTGCTCGGCTCCTTCGCCGGCATGCTGCTCTGCCCGGCGCTCTTCCCCGACCGCCACGGCATCGCATTCCTCCTCGGGGCGATCATCGCCACGGTGGCGAACGACGTCGGGGCCCTCGTCATCGGCCGCTGGATCGGCAGCCGCCAACTCGCCCCGAACGTCAGCCCCAACAAGACCTGGGAAGGTCTGGCCGGTGGTGCACTGGCCTCGATCCTCGTCTCCACGGTCGTCGTCGGCGCCATCCACCCGTGGACTCCCGCCAACGCCGCCCTCCTCGGCGTCGTGGTGGCTGTCGTCGCCCCGCTGGGTGACCTGTGCGAATCGCTGCTCAAGCGGGACCTCAGGCTGAAGGACATGGGCACCGTCCTGCCGGGTCACGGTGGGGTGCTCGATCGGGTCGACGCCCTCATCTTCGTGCTGCCCGCCACGTACTACCTGGTGCGCGCGCTCAATATCGGGTGAACTTCGGGCAGGCTGGAGGGATGACCCCGCCGCCCGGACGACCTGTCGACGCGCCCCCGGGTGGGGCGGGCTCCCCCACCGGGACGGTCACGGTCAGCGTCGTCGGTTCCACCGGGTCGATCGGCACCCAGACGCTCGACGTCGTGGCCGAGGACCCGGAGCGCTACCGGGTGGTGGCGTTGGGCGCCCAGCGCTCGGTCGACGCGTTGGTCGACCAGGCGCGCTCCGTCCGTCCCGACGTCGTCGCCATCGGCGACCCGTCCCTGGCCGGCGAACTGGCCCGCCGGTTGCCCGTAGGCATCGAGGTACTGGCCGGCCCCGACGGCCTCGCGGCGATCGCCACCGGGGCCGACATCGTGGTCAACGGCGTGGTGGGCTTCGCCGGGCTGTCCATCACTCTGGCGGCGCTGGAGGCCGGCCGGCGCCTGGCGCTGGCCAACAAGGAGTCGATCATCGCCGGAGCGCCGGTGGTCGCCGCCGTGCGGGACACCCCGGGTGCGGAGATCCTCCCGGTGGACTCCGAGCACTGCGCCGTCCATCAATGTCTGCGCTCGGGACGACGTGCCGACGTGGCCCGTCTGCTGCTGACCGCCTCGGGCGGCCCCTTCCGCGGGCGCAAGGCCGACGAACTGGCCGACGTCGGTGTCGACGAGGCCCTCGCCCATCCGACATGGTCGATGGGGCCGAAGATCACGGTGGACTCCTCCACGCTCATGAACAAGGGACTCGAGGTCATCGAGGCCCACGAGCTGTTCGGCGTGCCCTACGACGACATCGACGTGGTGGTGCACCCGCAGTCCATCGTCCATTCCATGGTGGAGTTCGTCGATGGCGCGGTCGTCGCCCAGCTGTCGCTGCCCGACATGCGGTTGCCGATCGGGTACGCCCTGGCGTACCCCGCCCGCCTGGCCTCGCCCTTCGGGGCCATCGACTGGTCCGAGCTGTCCCTCCTCGAGTTCGAGCCCCCGGACCGAGCGACGTTCCCGTGCCTCGACCTGGCCTACCGGGCCGGACGCACCGGCGACCTGGCGCCGGCCTGGCTCAACGCCGCGAACGAGGTGGCGGTCGAGGCGTTCCTGGCCGGCCGCATCACCTGGCCGGCCATCGCCGACGTGGTCGCCGGCACCCTCGATCGCTACGACGTCGGCCATCCCGGGTCCGGTCGTACGGTCGACGACGTGCTCGACACCGACGCCACCGCCCGGCGGTTGGCCGCCGACCTCGTGACGCAGCGGAGCGCCCGATGAGCGTGCTCGACGCCCAGTTGGGCGACGCACCGGACCTGCGACCGGAAGGTGTGCCGGATCACGGTTCCTCCCCACGGGTCAAGTCGCCCGGCCGCTCACTGGCCGAGCTCGCCTTGGTGCTCGTGGGCATCGTCGCCCTGTCCATGGTGACCGGCCAGGTGGACCTGCTGATTGTCATCGCCTGCCTGGTCGTCATGATCATGGTCCACGAGCTCGGTCACTTCCTGGCCGCCAAGCACGGGCACATGAAGGTCACCGAGTACTTCCTCGGCTTCGGCCCCCGGCTCTGGTCGTTCCGCCGCGGGGAGACCGAGTACGGGGTCAAGGCGTTCCCGCTCGGGGGCTACGTGAAGATCCCCGGCATGACCAACCTCGAGGAAGTGGCTCCGGAGGACGAGGCCCGGACCTACCGCCAGCAGCCGTTCCACTCCCGCCTCCTCGTCGCGGTGGCGGGCTCGGCCATGCACTTCCTGATGGCCTTCGTGCTCCTGTGGGTGCTGATCACGTGGGTCGGCCTCCCGAGCAATTCGAAGGTCGAGGTGCAGCAGCTGGTCCCGATCGCCGGGAAGCCGGGCCCGGCCCAGGTGGCCGGACTGCAGCCGGGGGACGTGATCGTCTCCGTGGACGGCAAGGCGGTGAAGGGGAACCCCGACGTCTTCATCGATGCGACCAAGTCCCACGCCGACCGGCCCGAGGCCCTCGTGGTGTCCCGTGGTGGGGTGGAGCGGACTATCACGGTCACCCCGGCCGACGGGCGCACGGCCCACGAGGCCGGCGTCGAGGTTCCGAAGGGCACCGCACCGTTCGGCGTCATCGGGGTCAGCCTCGGGGCACCGACCGAACGCATGGGCCCCGTGACGGGGCTGGCCCACACCGGTAGCGACCTCGTCCACTTCACGTGGGCGTCGGTCGTCGGGGTGGCCCACCTGTTCTCGCCGTCGGCCACCGTGCAGCGGTTCGGCGAGGTGACCAGTGCGAAGGCGGCCAGCCAGGCCGCGGCCGACGGTACCCGGGTCTCCTCGGTCGTCGGCGCCGTCCAGACGGCCAAGGACGCCGTGCACGCCGGCATCGGCGACCTGCTGATCATCCTGATCTCGATCAACCTGTTCGTGGGGATCTTCAACCTGTTCCCCATGCTCCCGCTCGACGGCGGCCACGTGGCCATCGCCGTCTACGAGAAGGTCCGGACGGGGCGGTCCAAGGTGCGGTACCACGCGGACGTGGCCAAGCTCCTGCCCTACACCTGGGCCATGGTCGCCTTCCTCGGGATCCTGTTCGCCACGTCGCTGCTCACCGACCTGCTCCACCCGGCCGCCAACCCCTTCGGTTGATCCGGTGGGAGCCGTGCCGCTGCCCGGGCCGGCGCGAGCCGTCCGGGGCACGGCCCCCGGTAGCATCGGGGGCATGCCACACCCCCGAGGGAGCTTGACCGAACGGCGGCCCACCCGCCGGATCCAGGTGGGCGGCGTGCCCATCGGTGGGGGTGCCCCGGTGACGGTCCAGTCGATGACCACGACCAAGACGGCCGACGTCGACGGCACGCTCTCCCAGATCTACGCCCTGGCTGCGGCCGGTGCCGACCTGGTGCGGTGCACGTGCAACGAGGAGGCGGCGGCGGAGGGCCTGGCCAGGATCGTGCCGAGGTCACCGGTGCCGATCATCGCCGACATCCACTTCCACGTGGAGATGGCGCTCGCCGCGCTCGAGGCCGGAGTGCAGGGTCTGCGGCTCAATCCGGGCAACCTCCGCAAGCCCCACGAGATCAAGCTGGTGGCGGCCGAGGCGAAGGACCGTGGCGTGCCCATCCGCATCGGTGTCAACGCCGGCTCACTGCACCCGGACCTGTACAAGAAGTACGGCGGCGCCACCCCCGAGGCCCTGGTCGAGTCGGCCCAGATGGAGCTCGCCTACTTCGCCGAGGTCGACTTCGAGGACGTGAAGATCTCGGTGAAGGCCTCGTCGGTCCCGCTGATGATCGAGTCCTACCGGCTGGCCTCGGAGACGTTCGACTATCCGCTCCACCTCGGGGTCACCGAGGCGGGTCCACCACCGGCCGGCCTGCTCAAGGGAACCGCCGGCATCGCCACCCTGTTGGCCGAGGGCATCGGCGACACCATCCGGTACTCGCTGACGGCCGACCCGGTCGAGGAGGCCCGCGCCGGCCGCCAGCTGCTGGAGGCCCTCGGACTGCGCGAGCGCAAGGGGCTCGACCTGATCGCCTGTCCGAGTTGCGGGCGCTCCGAGATCGACGTGATCGCCGTGGCCCAGGCCGCTCAGGACGCCCTCGGGGACCTGAACCTGCCGATCCAGGTGGCGGTCATGGGCTGCGTGGTGAACGGCCCCGGCGAGGCGCGTGAGGCCGACCTCGGGATTGCGGCGGGCCGCAAGCGAGGCCACCTGTTCATCAAGGGCAAGATCGTCCGGGTCGTCCCCGAGGACGAAATGGTCGAGGCGCTGGTGGCCGAAGCAACGCGCCTCGTGGCCGAAGGGGTCGAGGCCCGTCTGGCGGCCGCCGACGTCGGCGCCGAAGCCGAGGCCGAGGCCGACCGCCGTGAGCTGCTGGACGCCAAGGGTGCGGACGCAAATGCGTCCGAGTCCAAGGTCGAGCTCATCCGTAAGCGGTTCGGCGACGAGGCCGTCCCGGCCGGCTGACACGCCGGTCGCAGCGGTCCGGCCATCCGGTGCCGTCCGATCCGTGTGCGATCGGTGTCCGGGTCCTGCGTGATCGGCGTCCGGGCTACGAGCCTCACGGGGGCGTGGTGCCGTCCCGGTAGGATCTCCGCCCATGCGCATGTCCCGCCTCCTCGTCCGCACCCTGCGAGAGGCCCCGGCCGACGCCGAGGTGGTCAGTCATCAGCTCCTGGTGCGGGGTGGGTTCATCCGTCGTCTCGCCTCCGGCGTGTACTCCTTCCTGCCGCTCGGTCTCCGGGTGCTCCACAACATCGAGGAGATCATTCGCGAGGAGCTGGACGCGGCCGACTGCCAGGAGCTGCTCCTCCCGGCCCTGCATCCGCTCGAGTTGTGGGAGCAGAGCGGCCGGGCCGCGATGTTCGGGAGCGACGCCCTGCCGGCCATGCAGGTCCAGGGGCGTGGCGGCTCCTTCGTGCTGGGTCCGACCCATGAGGAGGTCGTCACCGTCACCGTGGGGGCCGAGGTCGACTCGTACCGGCAGCTGCCGCTCACCGTCTACCAGATCCAGGTCAAGTTCCGCGACGAGGCCCGTCCCCGGTTCGGGCTGTTGCGCACGCGCGAGCTGATCATGGCCGACGCCTATTCGTTCGATGTCGACAAGGCCGCCATGCAGGCCTCCTACGGGGTCGTCTACGACGCCTACCTGCGGATCTTCGCCCGCCTGGGCCTCGACGTGTCGCCGGTGGAGGCGGAGTCCGGAGCGATCGGTGGTGATGTCAACCACGAGTTCATGGTCCCGTCGTCGGTGGGGGAGGACCACTTCGTCCGGTGCGTGGCCTGCGGCTACGCGGCCAACGTGGAGGCGGCGACCCGCGGAGGCTTCGGCGACCCGGTGGCGCCTGACGCGGCCGCCCCGGCCGCCGTGGAGCACCACACGCCGGACCGCGCCGGCATCAACGACGTGGTGGCGTTCTTCGACGACCCGGCCGTGACGCACGCCGACCTGCTGAAGTGCCTGGCCGTGGTCGACACCGATGGCAACGCGCGACTGGTCCTCGTCCCCGGCGACCGGGAGGCCCGGCTGCCCGGCGGCTGGCGGCTGTTCGAGGAGGCCGACTTCGCGACCCATCCGTCCCTGGTCAAGGGCTACATCGGCCCCGGTGGCCAGCAGGATGCCGGCGTGACCGTCGTGGCCGATGTCGGCGTGGCCCGTTCCGGGCCCTGGATCACGGGGGCCAACCGGGCCGACCATCACCTGAGCGGCGTCCTACTCGGACGTGACTTCGAGGTGGATGCTTGGGGCTCCTACGCCGAGGTCGTGACCGGTGATGCCTGCCCGCGTTGTGGCGGCGAGGTCGACCTGGTGCGCTCGGTCGAGGCCGCCCACACCTTCCAGTTGGGCACCAAGTACTCGGACGTCATGCCGGGCGCGTCGTTCGTGACCGAGGACGGTGGCGAGGCGGTGTTCTCGATGGGTTGCTACGGCATGGGTGTGTCCCGCCTCCTGTCGGTGGTCGCGGAGGAGTGCCACGACGACAAGGGACTGGTGTGGCCTGCCTCGCTGGCACCGTTCCAGGTCCACCTGGCCGCGCTGGGTGCCGGTCGGTCGCCGGAGGTGGCCGAGGCCGCCGACGCGCTCCACGACCGCCTCGTGGCGGCCGGGGTGGAGGTCCTCTACGACGACCGCGACGTGTCCCCCGGGGTCAAGTTCGCCGATGCCGACCTCCTCGGGATCCCGGTCCGCCTGGTGGTCGGGGGCAAGGGCCTGGCCAGGGGCGTCGTCGAGTGGCGGTCCCGGTCGACGGGTGAGGAGCGGGACGTGGCCCTCGATACCTCCATCGAGGCGCTGCTGGCGCCCTGACCTGGGCCGGAAGGTCTCCAGGGGCGGGACACGCGCCAGGAGCGGAGTGCCCGGACGCCCGGACAGACCCCCACCTTCCTGCCTGCGCTGCTATACTTGCCAGTCTGCCGTTCGGTTGGGGTGTAGTGACGCTGACGAGGCGTGGGCGGTCAGCCCACGCTTTTGTTTTGGTCTGAAACGCCTCCGCCGGGGGTGCAGGACAGGTCCGGCCCACGGGTCGCGACCCGGGACGAGTACGAACGTAATCGATGACCGACGAGCACACCGGAGAGGAGGCAGCGCAGATGGTCGAGGATCTCTTCGCGACGCTCCAACCGGTGGTGGCCGAGGCCGGCCTGGAACTGGTCGACGTCGAAATGAAGTCGGGAGTCCTCCAGGTGACGGTCGACCGAGAGGGCGGTATCGACCTCGAGGCCCTCACCGACGCCAATCGCGCGGTGTCGACGCTGCTCGACGAGCTCGACCCCATTCCGGGTCGCTACTCCCTCGAGGTGTCGAGCCCGGGGATCGAGCGCCCGCTGCGGACACCCGCCCACTTCGCCAAGGCGCTCGGATCCCTGGTCACGGTCAAGACCCGGCCCCAGGTGCCAGGTGACCGGCGGCTACGCGGCACCCTGACGTCCTCCGACGACGAGGGATTCACGCTCGCCCTCGAGGGGTCCGACGACGAGCCGGTCCACCTCGCCTACAGCGACATCGACCGGGCCCGCACGGTGTTCGTGTGGGGTGGGCAGGACACGCCGGGCAATCCCGCCGGCCGGAAGCAGGGCGGTACGCCCGGGTCCAAGTCCACGGGAAAGAAGCAGACGCAGAAGAGGAAGCAGGTCGTGACCCCATGAGCAAGACGAACTTCGAGTTCCTCGACGCACTCGGCCAGATTGCGCGGGACAAGGGGATCTCCGTCGAGACGCTGCTCGACGCCCTGGCGAATGCCCTGGTGGCCGCCTACAAGCGTCGCCCGGATGCCGCCGAGGAGGCGGTCGTCACCATCGACCCCGACTCGGGCGAGATCCGCGTCTACGGCCAGGAGCTCGACGAGGACGGCAACGTCATCCGTGAGTGGGACGACACCCCGAACGACTTCGGCCGCATCGCGGCCCAGACGGCGAAGCAGGTCATCCTCCAGCGCATCCGCGAGGTGGAGCGCGACCTCAAGTATGAGGAGTACGCGGGGCGTGAGGGCGACATCGTCACCGGCATCGTCCAGCAGACCGATAACCGGTACACGCTGCTCGACCTCGGCAAGGTCGAGGCCCTGCTGCCCCAGGCCGAGCAGGTCTCCTACGAGCGCTACGAGCACGGCGCCCGCCTGAAGGCCTACATCGTCGAGGTCCGCAAGACCACCAAGGGTCCCCAGATCGTGGTCAGCCGGAGCCATCCGGGCCTGATCAAGCGGCTGTTCGAACTCGAGGTCCCCGAGATCTCCTCCGGCGCCGTCGAGATCAAGGCGGCCGCGCGTGAGCCCGGGCACCGCACCAAGATCGCCGTCTGGTCCAACGATCCCAACGTCGACCCGGTCGGTGCCTGCGTGGGCGCTCGGGGCTCCCGTGTGCGCATGGTCACCAACGAGCTGCGCGGTGAGCGTGTCGACGTGGTGCCCTACTCGGACGACCCGGTCGAGCTCATCCAGTCCGCCCTGGCCCCGGCCCGGGTGCGTGAGGTGCGTCTCGACGATGACACCGGCACCGCCACGGTCATCGTGAGCGACTACCAGCTCTCGCTGGCGATCGGCAAGGAGGGTCAGAATGCCCGACTGGCCGCCCGGCTGACCGGTTGGCGCATCGACATCAAGAGCGAGACCCAGCTGGCCGAGGAGGAGTCGGGGTACGCCGGCGAAGAGTGGGCCGAGGGCGAGTGGGTCCAGAACGAGGCCGGCGAGATGGTCTGGCAGCCTGCTGAGGGTGGTTCCGCCGTGTCGGCCACCGAGTGGGCCGAGGGTGCCGAGGGCGCCGAAGGTGAAGCGGCCGCCGAGCTGGTCGCGGAGGACGTGGCCGAGGCCGAGGTCGAGGCCGTCGAGGACGCGGTATCGGTCGAGGAGGCCGCCGCGGTCGCCGCCGAGGAGATCGAGAGTCCCGGGACCGGAGGGACGGAGGCCGCCGAGGGCGCCCCGTCCGCCGAGGTCGACAGGGAACCGGCCGGGGAGGCTCCGGCATAGCGCCTCAGCGGACCTGCATCGGGTGCCGCCGGACCGGTCCGGCGGACACGATGGTGCGGGTGGTGCGCCTGGAGGACGGATCGCTCGTCCCGGGGCGCACGCTCCCGGGGCGAGGCGCCTGGTTGTGCCTCGGTTCCGTGAGCTGCGTGGACACGGCGTACAAGCGTCGTGCCTACGAGCGGGCCCTCCGGGGCCCGGTGGCCAGCGGGGCGGTCGACGACCTGCGTCGGACGCTCGAGTGGCCGGCCGGTGGTCCGGGCCCCGACGGCTCGGTCAGACCGGTGCCGTGATGTGCGAGGATAGAGGGTCGTATGTGCGCTTTGGCACCTGCGACATCGAAGGAAGGGCAGTAACAGCCGTTGCCGAAGAAGATCCGGGTATACGAGCTCGCTCATGAGCTCGGCCTGACCAACAAAGAGGCGCTTGACCTCTGCTTGTCCCTCGGGATGGGCGTCAAGAGCCATTCGTCGTCCATCGAGGACGCGCAGGCCGACCGCGCCCGCCGTAAGGCCGACCGCGAGGGCCTGCGCCGTCCGGTCCAGCCCGACGAGCCGGAGGCTCCGGCCAAGAAGGCCGCTGCCAAGAAGGCCCCGGCCAAGAAGGCCGCGCCCGCCGGAGAGCCGGCGGCGCCAACCACCTCGACGGACACGGGCGACGCCCCGACGTCCGGTGACGACGTACCGGCGTCCGCGCCCCCGATCAAGCGGACCGGTGCTCGACTGGTGACGAGCCGTCCGGCGTCCGAGCAGCCCGGTGCCACCCCGGCCCCGGCACCTCGCCTGGCGCCGGCTTCTGCCGCGCCTTCACCGGCACCCGCCCCGGCACCCGCGCCTGCCGTTGCGGCCCCGGCACCCGTGGCCCCGGCCCCGGCACCTGTGGCCCCCGCCCCGGCACCTGTGGCCCCCGCCGCGGTGGCTCCTGCCGTCCCGGCCCCGGCCGCACCGGTGGCACCCGCTGCCGCTCCGGCACCACCCGCCGCTCCTGCTCCCGCCGCAGCACCCGTGAGCGCCGCCCCGGCAGCCCCCGTGGCTCCCACAACTCCCGCACCGGTCGCGGCCGCCGTCGCAGCCGCACCGGCTCCCGCTGCGCCCGGCGCGCCGCCCCGGCCCGGATCGGCACCGGCGCGCCCGCCGACCAGCCCGTCCGGCAAGGCGATCCCCCCGCCGCCCGGCGGCCCGCCCCGTTCGATCACGGGCAAGCCGATTCCGCCTCCCCCCGGGGCAGGCGGACGGCGCCCGGCACCCGGCGCCCCGCGCCCGGGCTTCACCGGTCGCCCCGGTGGTGCCGGCGCAGGCCGTCCCGGCGCCCCGCGCACCGGGGGTCCCCCCGGTGCAACCGGCGGAGGGTACGGCGGCCGCCCCGGCGGCTCGACAGGTGGCTACGGCGGAGGTCGGCCCGGTGGCGGCCCCGGCGGTGGCCCCGGTGGTCCTGGCGGCCCCGGAGGGCGCGGCGGTCCCGGTGTCGGCCGAGGCCGTCCCAACCAGCGGCGCCCGCGTCGTCGTCGTCGCAACCTCGAGGAGCTGGAGCCGACCACCCTCACGGCCTACGCACCCTCCACGGCACCCGTGCCCGAGAACGAGGTCATCATCGAGCGCGGCTCGACCGCACGCGACCTCGGCCCCAAGCTGAACCGCTCGGCCGGTGACGTGGTCCGGTTCCTCCTCCTCCAGGGGGAGATGGTCACGGCCACGCAGTCGCTGACCGATGACATGATCGAGCTGTTCGCCGCTGAGCTCGGCGCCGAGGTCCGCCTCGTCGACCCCGGCGAGGAGCGCGAAGCCGAACTGCTCGCCAAGTTCTTCGACGAGGACGACGACGAGGTGGACGAGTCGGAGCTGCGACCCCGCCCGCCGATCGTCACCGTCATGGGCCACGTCGACCACGGCAAGACCCTTCTGCTCGACCGCATCCGCTCGGCCAACGTCGTGGCGGGTGAGGCCGGTGGTATCACCCAGCACATCGGCGCCTACCAGGTCGAATGGGAAGGTCACCCGATCACGTTCATCGACACACCCGGTCACGAGGCCTTCACGGCCATGCGCGCCCGTGGTGCCGAGGTCACCGACATCGTCGTCCTGGTCGTCGCGGCCGACGACGGCGTCATGCCGCAGACGGTCGAGGCCATCAGCCACGCCCAGGCCGCCGACGTCCCGATCATCGTGGCCGTCAACAAGATCGACCGGGCCGAGGCCGACCCGAACCGGGTGCTGCAGCAGTTGTCGGAGCACGGTCTCGTGCCCGAGGCCTGGGGCGGCGACACCATCGCCGTCGAGGTGTCCGCCCTGCAGTCCCTCGGCATCGAGGATCTGCTGGAGCAGATCATCCTGGTCGCCGAGATCGAGGAGCTCCAGGCTTCGCCCGAGGGCCGTGCCCGGGGCATCGTCATCGAGGCCGAGCTCGAGATCGGTCGTGGCCCGGTGGCCTCGGTCATCGTGGAGCAGGGCACGCTGCGGGTCGGTGACCCGATCGTGGCCGGCGCCGCCTGGGGCAAGGTCAAGGCCCTGGTCGACGACCACGGTCACCAGATCAAGGAGGCGCCGCCGTCGACGCCGGTCCAGGTGCTCGGGTTCTCCGAGCCGCCGGAGGCCGGCGACGAGTTCCGGGTCGCCCCGGAGCTGGCCCAGGCCCGCACCATCGGCGAGGCACGCGCTCACCGCTACCGGGTGGCCGGGCACGTGCCCGCCGCCACGTCGGCCCTGGGTGGCGCCAAGCTCGAGGATCTGTTCGAGCAGATCCAGCGGGGCGAGACGGCCACGCTGAACCTGATCCTGAAGGCCGACGTGCGCGGCTCCCTCGAGGCCGTCACCGAGAGCCTCCGCAAGCTCGAGCGTGACGACGTCAAGCTCAGCTTCGTGCTGCGCGGTGTCGGCGGCATCACCGAGTCGGACGTGGAACTGGCCGCGGCCTCGAACGCCACCATCATCGGCTTCAACGTGCGGCCCGACCGCCGCTCGAGGGAGATGGCGGCCAAGTCGAACGTGGAGATCCGGACCTACGAGATCATCTACAAGCTCCTCGAGGACCTCGAGGCGGCCATGCTCGGCATGCTGGCACCGGTCTTCGAGGAGATCGTCACCGGCGAGGCCGAGGTCCGCCAGGTGTTCCGGGTCCCGAAGATCGGCGCCATCGCCGGGTGTTACGTCCGGGAGGGTGTCATCACCCGAGGCTCCAAGGTCCGCTTCCTGCGCGAGGGCGTCATCATCTGGAAGGGTGCGATCACGTCGCTCCGCCGGTTCAAGGACGACGCCCGAGAGGTCCAGGCCGGGTTCGAGTGCGGCATCGGCCTCTCGGACTACCAGGACCTGAAGGATGGCGACATCATCGAGACCTTCGACGAGCGGGAGATCCCCCGCACCTGACCGTCGCCGCCGCCCGCACCGGGGCGGCACGGACAGGGGTCGTGGACGGACCGGAGGACCAGTGGCACGTCGTCAGGACAACCGGGGCGTCGCCCCGTACTCCCGCTCCTTGCGGGTCAACCAGGTGCTGCGTCAGGTCGTCGCGGACGAACTCGAGCGGCTGGCCGACGCCGACGAGCGGTTGCGACTGGTGACCGTGACCTCGGTGGAGACCACCGCCGACCTGCGCCAGGCGACCGTGTACCTGAGTTCGCTGTCCGACGCCGCCGCTGAGGCACTCGACACCCGCCGGGTCCAGGTGCAGCGGGCCGTGGCCCGTCAGACGCAGCTCAAGCGCACCCCGCTGCTGTCGTTCGTCCAGGATCCGGCGGTGGTCAACGGCAACCGGATCGAGGACCTCATCCGCCACATCCACGAATCGGACGACGCCGCAGGTCGCGCCGAGGTCGACGGGGCGGACGACAACTACCGGTGAGTCCACCGACGGCGGACCAGGTCAACGGCCTGGTGGTGGTGGACAAGGAGGCCGGGTGGACCTCCCACGACGTGGTCGCCCGTTGCCGCCGGATCTTCGGTCAGAAGCGCGTGGGCCACGCCGGCACCCTCGATCCCGACGCCACCGGAGTGCTGCTCGTGGGACTGGGCCGGTCGACCCGTCTCATGCGGTTCCTGACTGCGTTGCCGAAGACCTACGAGGCCGAGGTGGTCCTGGGCACCGCCACCTCGACGCTCGACGCGTCGGGCGAGGTGACCGGGACGTGGGACATGGAGGACGTGTCGCTGTCGGCCGTGCGCGAGGCCGCGGCCGGCCTGACCGGTGAGATCGAGCAGGTTCCGCCGATGGTGTCCGCGGTGAAGGTCGACGGTCGCCGTCTCTACGCCCTCGCCCGGGAGGGGATCGAGGTGGAGCGCTCGGCCCGACCGGTGACCGTCTACCGCTACGACGTCACCCCGGGCATGACGCCCGGCGTCTTCCGGATCGAAGTGGTGTGCTCGTCGGGCACCTACGTCCGCGTGCTGGCCGCCGACCTCGGCGAGGCACTGGGCGGTGGGGCGCACCTCCGCAACCTGCGCCGCACGCGGATCGGCTCGTTCACCACCGAGGACGCCCGACTCGTCGACGAGCTGACCCCCGCAGTGGTGCTGACCCCCGCCCAGGCCATGCGCGACCTGGACCAGGTCGTGGTGCCCATCGACGCCCAGAAGCTCGTGGCCCGGGGCCTCCCGCTCGACCGGGTGCCGCTGGGCGTGGCGGGCGACGGCCCGTGGGGACTGGTCGACGACGCCCACCACCTGTTGGCTGTCTACGAATCCACCGAAACGGACCGGATCAAGCCGGCGGTGGTGATCGAGTCCGCGGGATGAGTCGTCCCGTCGGGCGTTCGGGGTGCGCCGTCGCCACGGGGTCCGACGGGCGCTGACTCGGCAGTAACCTTGCCGATTGTGGAGATCGTGACCGACACCGTCCAGCTGGCACCGCCCGCCGGTGGTTCGGCCGTCACCATCGGCGCCTACGACGGTGTCCACCTCGGGCACCGTGCCCTGTTGGCCGAACTCCGGGCCCGGGCCCAAGCGCGTGGTCTCGCCACCGTCGTCGTGACGTTCGACCGGCACCCGGCAGCGGTGGTGCGCCCGGCGTCGGCGCCGTTGCTGCTGTGCGACCTCGATCAGAAGCTCGAGCTCCTGGCTGCTGCGGGCGTCGACCGGACGGTCGTGGTCCGCTTCGACGAGGAGCGCGCCAACGAGACGGCCGAGGAGTTCGTCTCCCGGGAACTCGTCGGTGGCCTCGACGCCCGGCTGGTGGTGGTGGGGGAGGACTTCCACTTCGGCCACGGTCGGAAGGGCAACGTGGCACTGCTCACCGAGATGGGCTCGGTCGCCGGGTTCGAGGTCGACGGGGTGTCCCTGTCCTCGGAGGCGGACGACGGACCGGGCGCCGCCCCGGTGTCCTCCACCCGGATCCGGACCCTGGTGGCGGACGGCGACGTCGAGGGCGCTGCCGTCCTCCTGGGTCGACCCCACCAGGTCCGTGGCCCGGTGGTGCGAGGCGACCGGCGAGGTGGAGCGGAGCTGGGATTCCCCACCGCCAACCTCGCGGTGCCGGGCGAGATCTGCCTGCCCGCTCCCGGCATCTACGCCGGATGGTACGAGCGGCCCGACGGGACGACCTGGAAGGCGGCGGTGTCCGTCGGCCGGCGGCCCACCTTCTACGGTCCCGACGGTGAGCTACTGATCGAGGCGTTCCTGCTCGACTTCGCGGGCGATCTCTACGGCGAGCAGGCCCGACTGTCGTTCGTGCACCGACTGCGCGACGAGTTGGCCTTCGACTCGGTCGACGCACTGGTGGTCCAGATGGGCAGGGACGTCGATCGCACCCGCGAGCTCCTGAGCGACTGACGCAGGAGTCGGCCCGACTCAGGGGTTGGGCTTCTTGCCCAGGACCTTGAGGACCCAGGCACCGAACCCGGACGGCTGCTCGTAGTGGTGGTGGTCCGAGCCGTGGCCGGCCCGACCGAACCCCGTGCCGCCCTGGGCGCCCTCGAGTCGGTTGGGCTCCTCGTACTTCGGCACCTTCGGGAGGTGTTGCTTCTTCTTGCGCGACTTGCTTCCGTCCGAGCCCATGTGACCATCTTGGCAGCTGGCGCGCACCGTGCACCCCGATGCCGGGGATCGGCACGACTCAAGCTGACATCGGCGGGTGTCGATACTCGTGACCATGAGCGAGTCCGAGCCTGCAGCCGCGCCCGCGGATCCCGCGCTGCGCATCGAGTCCGAGATGGACGACGAACTGAGCGCCCTGCGCGCCAATGGGTCTCCTCCCGGTCGCCACGTGCCCAATCCCGTCTTCCGGCACGAACAGGCGGAGGGTACGTCGATCGACGGTGCCGAGGCGACGTTGACGGCCGCCAAGGTCTCCGGTGAGCTGGCCGCCGAGGCCGACCAGGAACGGCTCAGGATCGAGGCCGAGGCCGCACGCATCGACCGGGCCCGACCCGGTAGCCCGGAGGCGGCGGATGCCGACGCCGCCGTGTCCGAGGCCGGGCGGGACGCCGACCAGGCCATCGCCGAATCGCTCGACTCCGACGCGGCGGCCGACGACGCCAGGACGGCGACGGGGTCGACGTTCCTCCACCGGGGCTCGGACCCGGCCGAGGTCACCGCCGACCGGGAGCGTGCCCTGGCCGACGAGTCCGTGGCCGGTCGTGACCTCGCCGCCCTCGACGCGCTCGAGGCCCGGATCGAGTCCGACGGGTCCGGACTGCCCCCGGCGACGAGCTGAGGCGCCGGCCCCGGCTGCCGCTCAGGTGACCGGTGCATCCCCCGGGAGCCCGTCGGTCCGCAGGTGGGTGCGCCAGGCCTCCGTCCGCCAGGTGACGTCGACGGTGGCCGAACCCTCGATGCCGAAGGTGCCGAGGAGCGCCCTGGCGTCGTCGAGGAGCGCCCGTCGAGCGTCGTCAGGCATCGTGATCACCCAGCTGAACGTCCCGAGCAGGCCGATGAGCCCGTCGGCGTCGAGTGCGATGTCCCACCTGAACGTCGCCAGCTCCGGTTGGTCGAACGGCGCACCCTCGGGGATGACCAGCGACTGCTCGTCGGCCGGGATACCGCGGTCCTCGAGGCCCGTCAACGAGGCGACGGGTGCACCTCCGTCCCGAGCGGAACGGGCCACATGGTCCCGGGCCTCGGCCAGGAAGGCCCCATCCGGGTCCGGTGCCGTCCACAACGCGCCGAGGACGCCACCGGGGACGAGGACACGCGCCACCTCGGCCAACGTCCGGACGGGCTCCATCCAGTGCCACGAGGTGGAGGCGATGACGCCGTCCGTGCTGGCGTCACCGAGGGGCATGGACTCACCGGTACCCGACACCGCCTTGGCGCCGGGCACGTTGGTGGCCAGGACGGCGCGCATCCGTTGGTCCGGCTCCACCGCCACGACCTCGTCGGCCCTGCCGACCAGCCGGCGGGTCAGCGCGCCGGTGCCTGCGCCGAGATCCACCACCCGTGCCACTCGGTGCGGCAGGTACCAGTCGATGGCCTCGTCCGACGGACCGGGCCGGAATCTGTCATAGTGCGAGGCGACGCCGCCGAAACTGTCGGCCAGCGCTCGGCGGTCCACCCCTTCGCGCGGCGCGTCCCCGTCGACCATGGAACGAGCCTACCGAGCACCTCCGGCCCGGTCGATGGGCGTGCCACCGTCCGCATCGGGTTCCGGGGTCAGAAGACCGGGGCGTCCCCCAACAGCTCGGTGCGCAGCTCCCGTTTGAGGATCTTGCCGGCCGGGTTGCGGGGTAGTTCCTCGCTCCGGAACCAGTAGCGGGTGGGCGTGTTGAAGGCGGCCAGCCGCTCCCGCACGTGGCGGGACAGCTCATCGGCCGCCACGTCCATCCCGGGCCGCAGCACGATGACGGCGCCGACCTCCTCGCTCAGGACCGGGTGGGGCACCCCGATGACGGCGCAGTCGGCCACTGCCGGGTGCTCGTGGAGGGCCGCCTCGACCTCGACGCAGTAGACGTTCTCCCCACCCCGGATGATCATGTCCTTGGCCCGGTCGACGATGTGGACGAAACCGTCCTCGTCGATACGGGCGACGTCGCCCGAGTGGAGCCAGCCGTCGGAGAAGGACGCCGCCGTGGCGTCGGGTCGGTTCCAGTAGCCGCGCACCACGTTGGGGCCCTTGATCCACAGCTCGCCCGTCCGCTCCGGATCGGGTAGCTGTCCGGCGGGTGGTTCGGTGCCGTCCCAATCCTCGGGCACCACGGCCACGTCGCAGACCGGTGACGGTGGCCCGACGCTGTCCGGCTTACGGACGTAGTCGTCACCCGTGTTCATGGTCGTCATGGCCGAGGTCTCGGTCAGGCCGTATCCGTTGCCCGGGGCGCCGGTCGGGAAGTGCACCTTGATCCGTCGGACCAGGTCCGGCGGAGCCGGGGCACCACCGTAGGAGATGGACTGGACCGAGGACGTGTCACGCTTGGCGAAATCGGGGGAGTCGATGACCTGCATCACCATGGCCGGCACCCCGCCGAACACGGTGATGCGCTCCCGCTCGATGAGCTCGAGTGCCCGCTCCGGGTTGAAGTGGTGCATCATCACGAGCTTGCCACCGGCCGCCGTGTTCGTCACCAGCAGCGCGTGACAGCCCGTCGCATGGAACAGCGGGACCGACAGGAGGTTGGCGTTCTGGCCCCCCGGCGACGCGTCCTTCTGGGCCTGGGTCCGACGGAGGCCGCCGACGGTCGCCACGAAGAACAGGTTCATGAGATTGGAGCAGCTGTTGCGATGGGTGCCGACCGCGCCCTTGGGCCGGCCCGTGGTACCCGAGGTGTAGAAGATCGTGGCGTCGTCGTCGGGGTCGATGTCCACCTCGGGCAGCGCCACGTCGACGGCCGGCGTGCCGACCACCTCGACGAAGGGGATGACGGGCAGCGGCTCGGCGCCGACCCGCTCCAGCACGCTTCCCGCCGCGGCCCGACGGCCGCCGGTGTCGGGGTCGTGCTCCTCGCACGAGATGATCAGGGCCTCGAGTCCGGGGACCTCGGACAGGTGGTGGGAGATCCGCTGTTGGCGCTCCTCGTCGACGAAGGCCACCCGTGAGCCGGAGTCGGACAGGCCATAGGCGAGTTCCTCGCCCGTCCACCAGGCATTGAGGGGCACGGCGACCGCGCCCACGGTGATGGTGGCCCAGAAGGCCATGACCCAGTCCGGCAGGTTGCGCATGGCGATGGCCACCCGGTCGCCCGGCCGCACCCCGAACCGCTCGACGAGCTGGTGTCCGAGGGCGGCCACGGTGCGGTAGTTCTCGGCGAACGTCACCCGTTCGTCCTCGTAGACGAGGAAGTCCTTGTCGCCGTGGAGGGCCGACAGCTCGAAGACGGCCCGCAAGCTCACGGGAGAGGTCTTCCACGTCCGGGTGGGGATCCCCCGGATCACGACGTCCTCCATCTCGAAGGGTCCGCCGGCTGCGGTCAGCGTGGCCGTGATGTCGGCGCGGGTCGGCACGGCATCGTCGGGAGCTGCGTCCCCCGTGGGCTCGGTGCTCTGGGCCTCGTCGGCCATGGTTGCTCCTCTCGCTCCGGCGCCGCCGCGGCCCAGCCGCAGCGGCCGCCTCAGGGTGTCGGGTCCTTGAAGACCGCGGACCGGTAGTAGGCCAGCTCGGCCACGGACTCCCGGATGTCGTCCATCGCCCGGTGACCACCGGCCTTTGCCGGTGCGGCTGCGGCGGCTCCGGGGTACCAGCGCCCGGCCAACTCCTTGATGGTGGAGACGTCGACCGAGCGGTAGTGCAGGTACTCCTCGATGTCGGGGAGGTGGGCGGCCAGGAACCGACGGTCGGTGCCGATCGAGTTGCCGGCCAGTGGCACGGTCCGGGGCTTCGGGACGTGGGCCCGGATGAACTCGAGGGTCTGGCGGCCCGCGTCCTCCAACGTGAGCGTGGAGGACCGGATCTCGTCGAGCAGCCCGCTTCCGGTGTGCATGTCGCGGACGAAGTCGTCCATCGCCCCCAACTGCTCCTCGGTGGCGTGGACGACCAGATCGGGGCCTTCGGCCACCACGACCAGCTCGTCGTCGGTCACCAGGGTGGCGATCTCCACGATCACGTGACGATCCGCCTCGAGCCCTGTCATCTCCAGATCCATCCACACCAGCACGCGGTCACGCTACCGGAGGGGTGGGCACAGGCAAAGGTGACGGTCCGTCAGAAACCAGACCGACCTGTCGCGGCGCGGTGGAGCGACCAGGTGGCCCGCAGGAGTCGAGAAGGTGACGGGGTGGTGACGGCAGTGCCCGTCCGAGGGCGGTAGCGTCCGGGGGATGAGCGGGACGTACGGGTGACCCCGGCCGGCGACGACAGCGACCCGGGAGCAGGGGTACCTCTGGCCGTCCCCGTGATCCGACTCGACCCCGACCTGCCGCTCCCGGGCTACGCCCACCCGGGGGACGCCGGAGCCGACCTCGTGGCCCGGATCGAGGTCCTTCTCGAGCCCAACGGGGGACGCGCCATGGTGCCGACGGGCGTCGCCCTCGCCATCCCCGCGGGATACGCCGGGTTCGTCCAACCCCGCAGTGGACTGGCGCTCCGCCACGGCGTGACCTGTCTGAACACACCCGGCCTCATCGACTGCGGCTACCGGGACGAGTTGGCGGTCCTCCTGGTCAACACCGACCCCGAGGTCCCCTACCGGGTGCAACGCGGCGACCGCATCGCCCAGCTCGTGATCCAGCGGGTCGAGACGGCACGGTTCGTCGAGGTCGACTCGCTCGACGGGTCCGAGCGTGGCCACGGCGGCTTCGGATCGACGGGACGGTGACGGCGTGACCCGGCTCACCGGACTCGACGGTGCCTTCCTGGCCCTCGAGTCGCCCACCACCCACCTCCACATCCTGGGCGCCATGGTCTTCGATCCGGGCACCGTTCCGGGAGGGTTGAGCTTCCGCCGCATCCGCTCACTCGTGGACGAACGGGTGCCCCTCGTCCCGCCCTTCCGGATGCGGATGGTGGAGGTGCCGTTCGGCCTGCAGCACCCCACGCTGGTGGCGGATCCAGAGTTCGACCTCGACTACCACGTACGCCGGACGAGCCTGCCGGCGCCAGGCGGTACCGCGGAGTTCGCCGAGCTGGTCGCCGACCTGGCGTCGCGCCCGCTCGACCGGAGCCGACCGCTGTGGGAGTTCCACGTGGTCGAGGGCCTCGGCGACGGGCGGGTCGGCATCGTGGCCAAGGTGCACCACGCCATCATCGACGGGGTGTCGGGCGCCGAGGTCCTGGCCTCCTTCTTCGATCTGTCGCCCGATCCCACGCCGCGCCCGCTGTTCGGCGCCACGTCGGTCGACCCCGTCACGCGGACGGACGCCATCGCTGGTGGCCCTGAGGCGGAGGAGTCCGAGGCAGTGGAGCCATCGGTCGGGGTCCACGGCTGGTCGCCGCCCGCCCTGCCGGGTGAACTCGACCAGCTCAGGAAGACGCTCGGGAGCCTGCCCGGCCAGTTCGACAGCCTGGCCCGCTCGATCGCCCGGACCGTCCAGACCGCCCGGGCCGTCAGCTCCCGGAACCGGGAAGTGCCGGGGGGGCTCCCACCGGCGCCCTTCCGAGCCCCCCAGACCTCGATCAACCGGGCGATCTCGCCTCACCGCCGGGTCGCGTTCGCCGACCTGTCGTTGGCCGACGTGAAGCGGGTGGCGGCCGTCTTCGGCGCTACGGCCAATGACGTGGTCCTGGCCGTCACGGCCGGAGGGTTGCGGGAGTTCTTCGCCGGGCGCCATGAGGAGCCGGAGACCTCGCTGGTGGCCCTGGTCCCGGTGTCGGTGCGGACCGAAGCCGAGCAGGGGGCGCTGGGCAACCGGGTGTCGGGGATGCTCGTGTCGTTGGCCACCGGCGTGGTCGACCCTGCCGCCCGGCTCCGGCACATCCGTGACGGCGTGCGGGCGGCCAAGGAGCAGAACGCCAGCGTGGACCCTGACGTGTTCGCCTCGTGGGCCGAGGCCGCCTTCCCCGCCGTGGCCACGCGGCTGTCGCGCCTCGTCACCAATCTGCGACTCTTCGACCACGTGGCACCGCCGTTCAACCTCGTGGTGTCGAACGTGCCCGGCCCGGACGTGCCCGTCTACCTGGCCGGTGCGAGGATGGAGTCACTCCACCCGCTGGGTCCGATCGTGGAGGGCGTCGGTGTGAACGTCACCGTGTTCTCCTATCTGGACACGGTCCACGTCGGGGTGCAGGCCTGTTGGGACCTCGTCCCGGACGTGGCCGTCCTGGCCGGGGCGATGGCGTCGTCGCTGGGTGAGCTCGTGACCGAGGCCGACCGGCGGGACCGGCCGGTGCCTTGGTGGCACGCCGAGCTGCCCGCCTGAAAGCAGCCTCCGCCCGCTACGGTCCGCCCGGCTCCGCTGTGCCTGATGCCCTCAGGTCGGACGGGTCCCAGTCGGCACGGTCCACGGCCCAGACCATCCATCGACCGCACTGGCCCGGGGCGTCGATCTCCTGGTCGACATCGCCAGTGTGTCGGAACCCGAGGCGGGGTGGGACCGCGGCACTGCGACGGTTCGCGGCGTCCATGCGGATCTCCACCTCCTCGATGTGGTCGAGGTGGACGAAGGCCGCCGTGGTCAGGGCCCGGGACGCCATGGTGGCGTAGCCGTGGTGGGTGGCTTCCGTGCGGACCCAGTAACCGACTTCGATGGTGGCGGGGCCGTGGCGATGGTGGAGTCCGGCGGCTCCGACGACACGGTCGTCGGCGGGTTCCACCAGCACGTACTGCCATTCCGTGCCGGCCTCGAACTTGGCGTCCCCCACCGAGAGGATCGTCCGGTGCCCACCGACGGTCGGCTCCTCCTGGGCCCACGGCATCCATGGTCGCAGCTCAGGCAGGCTGGCGGCCACGGCGGCGCACAGTCCTTCGGCGTAGCGGGGGTGCCAGCGGTGCAGCTCCAGTACGTCGGCGGTCAAGGTGTCGGGGAGCAGTGCCACTCTCCGAGGATCGCACAGGGAGAAGGGGACCGAGGGTGTCATTCCAGATCCGGCGTCCCAACTGCTAGAGTCATGCGCCTACGCGGACGTGGCTCAGCTGGTAGAGCACAACCTTGCCAAGGTTGGGGTCGCGGGTTCGAATCCCGTCGTCCGCTCCAGTGTGATGTCGCGAGACATCCCGGACACTGCGAACCCCCGTGAACTTAGTTCACTGGGGTTTTCGCATTTTCTGGTAACCCTTCGTCAGGTCGATCGTGGTCTGGGCGATGAGTTCACCATCCTCCGAGACGACCCGGATATCGTCGCCGGCGATATAGAGGCGGACACGGGTTCCCCGCCAGGGTCGGCCCACGCCGAGGTGGAGCATCCTGTTCCCGAACCGGAGGCTGACCTTGCCGCCGACATCGACCTTGTCGTGGCGGATGCGGAAGTGTGGATCCATCCCCGACATGCCGGGTTGCGCTTTGTCCCGGGCGGCGTAGGCGGCAGCCGGGGTGATCCGCCCCCGAGCCCGGTGGGGTCGACGTTCGTTGTAGTAGTCGACCACGGCATCCACCTGGCCTTGGAGCTCGGCGATGGATGTGGCCGGGTCGCGCTTGGCGAGGAATCCCTTGAGGGTCTGATGCCAGCGTTCGACCTTGCCGCAGGTCTGGGGATGGTAGGGCCGGGAGTGCTTATAGACGACGCCGGCTCGTCCGAGGACGACCTCGAAGGCGGTGATCCCGCCCCGTGAGGCGCCGTTGAAGACCGCCCCGTTGTCGGTCAGGACCGAGGCCGGGATGCCCCAGCGACGGCAGGCCGTCTCGTAGGTGGTGAGCACGTCGGGACCCTTGGTCACTCGTCGCACGTCGGCCACGAGGATCAGCCGGGAGTGGTCGTCGATGAAGTTGAGGATCTCGACGTCGGTGCCGTCAGCCAGGGCCCAGTGCGTCACGTCGGCCTGCCAGCACTCGTTGGGCTGGTCCGCCTCGAAGCGGACGAAGGAGCTCTTCGGCCGCTTCCTCGGTTCAGGGGTGATGAAGCCCCGGCGAGCCAGGATCCGGTAGATGGTCGCCGGCGAAGGTGACGTCCCATCGAGCTGCTCGAGGTGCCAGGCGATGGTCTGCGGGCCGGCGTCCGCCCCCAGCTCACTGAGCTCCTTGCGCAGCCGGACGATCGCCTCTTCGACGGCCTCGCTCGTCCGTCGCGGGGAGCTCACCGGGCGGCGGGACCGCTCCTCGAGGGCGGCATCGCCCTCAAGTCGATAGCGGGTGACCAGGTCATGGACCCAGCTCTTCGAGCGGCCGAAGGCGGTGGCTACCTCACGGACCGACCTTCCCTCGACCAGCACGGCATCAACCACCATCCGACGGAGCACCATGGACAAATCTCCCAAAAAGAGTGTCCGCTATGTCTCGCGACAGACTGTCCAGGATGTCCTGAACTCACACACC
>Ga0302267_10000371_pt1 | contig 59458 bp, 39 predicted proteins | sample III_Bog_E1_3_FD_194555 | JGI IMG/M metagenome (GOLD analysis project Ga0302267, IMG submission 194555) | Peat permafrost microbial communities from Stordalen Mire near Abisko, Sweden - III_Bog_E1_3 | ecosystem: Environmental > Terrestrial > Soil > Wetlands > Peat | place: Sweden: Abisko...
CTCTCCACTCCCGCTTCCATCGTTGGCTCCATCACAAGTCCCTCAAGAGGCCTCGCTCCTCCTGCTTGTACTAACCCCCCTCAGCCCCACGCAATTCAAATGTGCGAAATTTATCCTACGTTATCCGATGTCCGCCGCAAGCGCGTCGCCAGCTTTGAGGAGCCGGTCAGAAAACTCGGCAACCGCCGCGGTTTTATCGATCTTTTCTGGAAGGGCGTGCTCCTGGTGGAGCAGAAGAGCGCGGGCCAGGACCTCGTCCGCGCCAAGGAGCAGGCGCTCGATTATTTTCCCGGCTTATCTGAGGCCGAACTTCCGCGCTACATCCTGACCAGCGATTTTCAGCAGTTTGAGTTGTGTGACCTCATTGAAGGCACATCGGTACACTTTCCGCTCTCTGATCTTCCGCGGCAGGTGGAACACTTCGCCTTCATTCGCGGCGTCCAGCAGCGCACCTTCCGTGACCAGGATCCGGTAAACCTTGATGCAGCCAGGCAGATGGGCCTGCTGCATGACGCGCTGCGCCGTTCCGGGTATGACGGGCACCAGTTAGAGCAGCTATTGGTGCGTCTGCTCTTCTGCCTTTTTGCGGATGATACCGGCATCTTTCAGCCGCGCGATATCTTTGAAGACCTGATCGCTACCCGCACCAACGCGGATGGAAGTGACACCGGGCAGTGGCTGAACCATCTATTTGAGATACTTAATCAGAAGGAGTCTCTCCGCCAGCGCAATCTGGATGAGGATCTGGCGCAGTTTCCGTGGGTGAATGGCGGGCTGTTTGATGAGATTCTTCCCACACCATCGTTTGATTCCGCCATGCGCAGGCAGTTGCTCGAGCTCTGCAGCGGCTTCAGCTGGGACGCCATTTCGCCGGCCATCTTCGGCTCGCTCTTTCAGTCCGTGATGGAAGAGAAGAAGGGCGCGCGGCGGGCGCAGGGCGCGCATTACACAACGGAGCGAAATATCCTGAAGGTGATTGAGCCGCTCTTTCTGGATGACCTGCGTGCGGAGTTTGCCCAGCTCAAAGCCCGCAAAGACGGCGGCCGCACCCGGGCTCTACAGAACTTTCATGCACGGCTGGGCAAGCTTCGGTTCTTCGATCCCGCCTGCGGCTGCGGCAACTTCCTCATCATCACCTACCGCGAGCTGCGTGCGCTGGAGATTGAGCTGCTGAAGGAGCTGAAGACCACCGGCCAGCTTGAGTTGGATGTGACCAAGCTGTCGCGCATCAATGTGGATCAGTTCTACGGCATGGAGATCAGCGAATTCCCCGTACGCGTGGCGGAAGTGGCGCTGTGGATGATGGATCACATCATGAACGGGCGGCTGTCGCTGGCGTTTGGCGATAACTATGCCCGCATCCCGCTGGTCACGTCGCCGCACATCGTGCATGCAGACGCGCTGGAGACGGATTGGGAGACGGTGTTGCCGCCGCGCGACTGCAGCTACGTTCTGGGCAATCCGCCGTTCATCGGCGCCAAGATGCAGACGGAGCACCAGCGCGCGCAGGTGCGGCGCATCGCGCGGCTGGGGGGAAGCGGAGGCTCGCTGGATTATGTCACGGCCTGGTTTCTGAAGGCGGGCGAGTACCTGGCGGGCAGCAGCGCCCATGTTGGATTTGTTGCTACGAACTCACTGACCCAGGGCGAGCAGGTGGCGCAGCTCTGGCCGTTGCTCTTCCAGCGCTATGGGCTGGAGATATCGTTTGCTCATCGTACGTTTGCATGGGGCAGCGATGCGCGCGGCATGGCGCACGTGCATGTGGTGATTATCGGTCTGGCGCGGGCAGAAGACGCGCCGGCGCAGAAGCGGCTCTTCAGTTACGACGACATTCAGGGCGATCCGGTGGAGACCAGCCATGCCGCGTTGACGCCGTATCTTTTCGATGCCTCCAACCTCGCGGACCCGCACCTGGTGGTACGGGAGCAGCCGCGGCCCGTCAACGGTCTGCCGCAGTTGATTATCGGCAGCAAGCCGATTGACGGCGGAAACTATATCTTCGAGCGAGCTGAACGCGACGAATTTCTGCGTGAATCGCCAGCCGCGACGGAGTACATGCGGCCATTCGTCGGCGCAGAGGAGTTCATCAATGGCGGCGATCGCTGGATTCTCTATCTGGGTGAAGCTCCTCCGGCTGTATTGCGCGACCGGCATGTGAAGAAGCGTATGGAGGCCGTGCGGCAGCTGCGTTTCGACAGCAAGAGCGCTCCCACGCAGGGACTGGCGGATTACCCCACCCGCTTTCATGTCACGGTTGTTCCTGAGCGCCCATTTCTGGTGATTCCCAGCGTCAGCTCAGAGCATCGAGAGTATGTTCCCATCGGCTGGCTGGGGCCACCCATCATTCCCAGCAACCTTGTGCTTGTGGTCCGTGACGCCGAGCCCTGGCAGTTTGCGATCCTGACCTCGCGGATGCACATGGCGTGGCTGCGGCACATCGGTGGGCGATTGAAGAGCGATTATCGCTACTCGGCTGGGATTGTCTACAACACCTTTCCGCTGCCGGCCATCAGCGACGAGCAGAAGCTGCGGCTGCGGCGGCTGGCCCAGGCGGTGCTGGAGGCGCGGGCGCGCTTCCCCAATGCCTCGCTGGCAGATTTGTATGATTCGGTTGCCATGAAGCCGGAGCTGCGCAAGGCGCACCGCGATCTGGACGAAGCAGTGGATAAGCTGTACCGGCGTGCGGCATTCAGCACCGACCGCGAGCGGGTGGAGCACCTGTTTGCGCTGTATGAGCGCGCCGTCTCGCCGCTGATGCCTATGGCGAGAGTCCTGCGGCGGCACATGCCGCGGTTGTAATGATCGGAAGCATTTGCGCAAAGCGCGAACCCGTTCTGAAATTTCTCTGAAATTTCTCTGGGGCCGATTACTCTTCCTGGTCTTCGGCGGACTTCGCTTCAATCTCCATGTCGCGGAACTCTTCTGAGTCGAAGACGTCGCCGCACAGCTCACACTCTACAAACTCAGCATCCTCATCGCGCGAAACGATGCGCACGCGAGGGTGCTTGCAGTTGGTTGCGGTCTCAGCATGGGGTGAGGCGGCCATGTTCGGTGGGTGGCTCCGGGCGGGGTCCGCACAAGATGCCGTGGATGGATTTTCCAATGCCCGGGCGCGGTTGTCAATCTATAAAGATGGAAGAGGCGGCGGAGGGAGACGAAAATCCGGCTTTGCCGGGTGGCGGGATATTAACTCTCTGGGTGCGTGATGGCCATTTTGGGTTGTGGGTCAGTTTGGCTTTGAAAGGGCGCGGCTTGAACCGCGCCGCAGGGGGGCACAGAATCAATTGCCCCGGAGGCCATCCGTCCGGGGCTAAAGAGGGTGCTGCAAAAGTCCAGTTCTCTCCGGGAAGAGTGCCTCAGCGGCTAAAGCCGCATTCGAGCGATTGAGGTTACGGCGGGACTGAAGTCCCGCCCTTTCAAAGCGACGACTTTTTCAGCATCCTCTGAAGTCCTGCCCTTTCAAAGCGACGACTTTTCAGCATCCTCTGAAGCCCACAATGTTTTGATCTGATTTTTCGGACGAGCTAAAGCTCGTTCCTTTCAAAGCAAACCAAGCTGACCCACTACCCCATGATCATTGATATAGAAGCATTTATAGTGCGCGCTATGGTTCGTTGAGCCGTGGGCGGGCAGCCATTTCAGTAGCTGAGCACGGCTTCAAAGGCAGTTGCAATCGGGACTATAATGGTCGTACACTGAATCAAGACTACTTTGGGCCTAAATTCCAAAGGACGCTCCCTATGCTAAGACTGACAAAAAAAGCGGATTACGGCCTGATGGCAATGAAGTTCCTTGCCGAACATGCTGCCAGCGCGGAGATCGCTTCAGTGGCGAGCCAGGCGCAGAGCGCGAAGGACATTGCGGAGGCGTACCACATTCCGCACCAGTTGCTTGCGAAGATTCTGCAGACGCTGGCGAAGGCCGGCCTGCTGGTTTCACACGCGGGAACGAACGGCGGCTACGCACTGGCGCGGCCAGCGGAGAAGATCACGGCATTTGAGATTGTTCGTGCGATTGACGGCCCGCTGTTCATCACTTCCTGCATTACGGTACACGGACCGTGCGACCTGACAAGCACGTGCACCATCAAAGAACCATTGCAGAAGGTAACGGACGGCATTCGTGATTTGCTTGCCGGCATCCGGCTGGCAGACCTGATCGACCAGAACGCGGCTAAGGGTCCGAAACAGGAACTGGTTACGCTGACGTACTAGAGCGCAGCGCCCCATCCGCCGCAAACACCGCGGATGAAACAAGAGAAAAGTTTAGAGGAGAATGACAGATGAGCATTGCCATTGACAGCAAGCTGCCTGAGGGCGTCCACCTTCCCATTTACATGGACAACCATGCCACCACGCCGGTCGATCCGCGGGTGCTGGATGCGATGATGCCGTACTTCGGCGCGAAGTTTGGCAATGCCGCCAGCCGCAATCACTCGTTCGGCTGGGAGGCGGAGCAGGCGGTGGAGACGGCGCGCGAGCAGATCGCGAAGCTCATCGGCGCCACGTCGAAGGAGATCATCTTCACCTCGGGAGCGACCGAGTCCAACAACCTCGCCATCAAGGGCATCGCGGAGATGTACCGCGAGCGCGGCAACCACATCATCACCCAGGTGACGGAGCACAAGGCCGTGCTGGATACCTGCAAGCGGCTGGAGAAAGCCGGCTGCAAGGTGACGTATCTGCCGGTGAAGGCGGACGGCTTGATTGACCTGGAGCAGCTGAAGGCTGCGTTCACGGACAAGACCATCCTGGTGACGATCATGTTCGCCAGCAATGAGATTGGCGTCATCCAGCCGGTGGAAGAGATTGGCAAGCTGTGCCATGAGCGCGGCGTGATCTTCCATACGGATGCGGTGCAGGCGGTGGGCAAAGTGCCGGTGGACGTGCAGAAGATGAACATCGACGTGCTCTCACTGAGTGCGCACAAGATCTACGGGCCGAAGGGCGTGGGCGCGCTGTACGTGCGCCGGCGCAATCCGCGCGTACTGATCTCTGAGCAGATCAATGGCGGCGGACACGAGCGCGGCATGCGTTCCGGCACGCTGAATGTGCCCGGCATTGTGGGCATGGGCAAGGCTTGCGAGCTTTGCAATGAAGAGATGGCGTCCGAGACCAAGCGGCTGACCGAGCTGCGCGATTACATGAAGCAGAAGTTCGAGTCGAAGCTGGACTACGTGCATGTGAACGGCAACATGGAGCACCATCTGCCGGGCAATCTGAATATGAGCTTTGTGTATGTGGAGGGCGAGAGCCTGCTGATGGGCATCAATGACATCGCGGTGTCGTCCGGCTCTGCCTGCACGTCTGCCACGCTGGAGCCATCGTATGTGCTGAAGGCGCTGGGGCTGGGGGACGATGTGGCGCACAGCTCCATCCGCTTCGGCCTGGGCCGCTTCAATACCAAGGCAGAGGTGGACTACGTGACGGACAAGCTGATTGACGTGGTGCTGCATCTGCGCGAGCTTTCGCCGCTGTACGAGATGGTGAAAGAGGGAATCGATCTGAGCAAGATCGAGTGGGCCGCGCACTAGATTTTCTGTACGTATGAGGAAGTGCAATGAGTGAGGTTGTTTTAGTTCGGCCAGGATGGGGCGGGTATCTGCGGGCAGGCGAGGCGTTGCCTGCGATGGAGCAAGCCCATTCTGCCGGACTGAGCGAAGCGCTGAATAAGGTGCCGGAAGTCACGCTGGGTTTCTGGATCATCAAGATCGCAGCGACTACGTTGGGCGAAACCGGCGGCGATGCGCTCTCGATGTCGCTGAACTTTGGTTACCTGGCGAGCACGGCAGTTTTCTTCGCGCTGTTTCTGGCGCTGGTGATTGCACAGATTCGGGCGAAGCAGTTTCATCCGTCGCTGTACTGGGCGGTGATTGTAGGCACCACGCTGGCCGGCACCACCATGGCGGATTTTGCTGACCGCTCGCTGGGCATTGGTTATGTGGGTGGAACGACGATTCTATTCTCGCTGGTGCTGGTGTCGCTGCTGGTGTGGCGGCTGGCAGCCGGTACGGTGTCAGTGAATAATATTGCAACTCCGAAGGCGGAGATGTTCTATTGGCTGACCATTCTGTTCTCCAATACTCTGGGCACGGCGCTGGGGGATTGGACGTCAGAGGGAACAGGGTTCGGCGGGGGCGTGTTTCTGTTTCTAGGGCTCATCGCGATTGTGGGCGGGCTGTACTACTTTACAAAGATCAGCCGGACGGTGCTGTTCTGGACGGCGTTTATTCTGACCCGGCCGCTGGGCGCAACCGCAGGCGATCTGCTGACCAAGCCGCACGCCGCGGGCGGATTGGATCTGAGCCGTTTTGCTGCATCGGGAGTCATTGGATTATTTATGGTGCTGTGCATCGTATTCATTCCACAGCAAGCCGGAAAACACCCCGGGCAGCATGAAGCATAAGCAAGAGAAACATCATCTAACCAGGGAGAGGTAAAAGACATGGCATACAGCGATAAGGTAGTCGATCACTACGAGAATCCCCGCAACGTGGGCGCGATGGACAAGAGCCTGAACGAAGTGGGCACGGGTCTGGTGGGCGCGCCGGAGTGCGGCGATGTGATGCGCCTGCAGATCAAGGTGAACCCCGAGACGCAGGTGATTGAAGATGCGAAGTTCAAGACCTTCGGCTGCGGCTCTGCCATTGCCAGCTCGTCGCTCGCGACGGAGTGGGTGAAGGGCAAGACGGTGGCCGAGGCGCTCACCATCAGCAACACTGACATTGTGAAAGAGCTGGCACTGCCGCCGGTGAAGATTCACTGTTCGGTGCTGGCAGAGGATGCCATTCGCGCAGCCATCGGCGACTGGAAGAAGAAGAACGGCGTGGCCGAGACGGCAGACGCGGCTGTTGCACAGTAACGGCAACTCCTTCCCCGGCGGCGGAGTTGAGTGATTCCGCCGCAGTTGCTTGAGCTGAAAGAGAAGACCATGAACACACTGACACAACTCGGTGCGCCGCCGCCGCCCGCGGCGCAGCACAATCCGCTGGCCAACCAGACGGTGCTGACTGCGCACGGGCAAAGCGAGACGCAGAAGGGTATCCAGCTGACGGAGCGCGCGCTGAAACGCATCCGCATTGCGATGGCGAAGGAGAATGTCTCTCCGGAGCAGGGCGGGCTGCGCGTGGGTATCCAGGGTGGAGGCTGCAGCGGCTTGAGTTATAGCATTCGCTTTGATTCACAGGCGCGCGAGCGTGACCGGGTGTATGAGTTCGGTGATGACAACGTGAAGATATTTGTTGATCCGAAATCATTTCTCTATCTACATGGTATGGTGCTGGACTACGAAGAGACGCTGATGCGCCAGGGCTTCAACTTCATCAATCCGAATTCGACCAAGAGCTGCGGGTGCGGCTCGAGCTTTTCCGCCTAGCGCATGCGAGAGCTCGCGGTCAGTTACGAGAAACGGCCCGACGGCACGTGGAGCGCGACCGTGATCGAGCTGCCGGGGCTGAGCGTGGTGGGCAAGACACTAGACGAGGCGACATCGCTGCTGCAGGATGCCGTGAAACTGCATATCGAAGCGCTCAGGCATGAAGGCCAGGAAGTGGATGGGCCGGTAGTGCTGGCGGCGCGCACGAGCAAGAGCAATCTCCCGGAATAAATGGACTATTTCACCGTATTCGAACTGTCGCGCAAGTTGAATATCGACACGGCTGCGCTGGAGAAGGCGTACTATGCGTGCTCGCGCAAGCTGCATCCTGATCGCTTTGCGGCCAGGCCCGCGGCAGAGCAGGATGCGGCGCTGGCTGAATCTTCGCGGCTGAACGACGCCTATCGCACGCTGAAAGACCCCATCGCGCGTACTGAGTATCTGCTGACACTGGAAGGCGTTCAGCTGGAAGAGCAGTCAAAGCAGGCGACGGATGCGGCGCGTGCAGGGGGCACGGAGAAGAAGCAGATCACGCCGCCGGAACTGTTGGAAGAGGTTTTTGAGCTAAACATGCAGCTGGAAGAGATGCGCATGAATCGCAAGATGGGCGAAGACGATCCGCAGCTGGCGAAAGAATTGGCCGGGGCCAAGGCGAATTTTGAGGACATGCTGGCTGCGACGCAGGTCGAGCTGGAGGCGCTGTGGAGCAAGTGGGATGCGGCATTGGACGCGGGCGATGCAGAGACGCTTGCAGGCGCGAAAGAGAAGATGGTGCACCTGCTGAACAAGCGCAGCTATGTGCGCAATCTGGTGCGCGATGTAAATGAGGTTCTGGAGTAGAAAGAGTTGTCAGTATTCAGTTGTCAGAAAAGACACAGACCGTCGAGTGATTTGCATTGACTGAAAACTGACAACTCATAACTGACGACTGTTACAAGACAGGGAACGATGGCAGAACGAATTGTAGGCATTGATCTGGGAACCACGAACTCGCTGGTCGCATTTATGCAGGGCGCGGATCCGGTGATTATTCCGGGCGAAGACGGCGTGAACCTGGTGCCGAGCGTGGTGGCTGTGGCGGCGGAAGGCGTGGCAGTGGGCAATGCTGCGCGTGCGACCCTGCTGGCTTCGCCGGCGGACGCGGTGTATTCGTCAAAGCGCCTGATGGGGCGCGACCTGAGCGATGTGCAGGACGAGCTGAAGTTCTTTCCGTTTCAACTGGCCGACGACCTGAAGCCGGGCGAAGTGCTGCGGTTGAAGCTGGCGGGGCGCGAGTTTACGCCGCCGGAAATATCCGCGCTCATCCTGCAGCAGTTGAAGAAGAATGCGGAGCGGTTCTTTGGCGGTGCGGTGAACAAGGCAGTGGTGACGGTGCCCGCCTACTTCAACGATGCGCAGCGGCAGGCCACAAAGGACGCGGGCCGCATTGCGGGGCTGGAAATTGTACGGCTGGTGAATGAGCCGACGGCGGCGGCTCTGGCCTATGGTCTGGATAAGCAGCGCGACGGACTGATCGCGGTGTATGACTTCGGCGGCGGCACGTTTGACATCTCCATTTTGAAGTTGCACGAAGGTATTTTTGAGGTCATCGCGACCAATGGAGACACGCATCTCGGCGGCGACGACATTGATAATCTGCTCATCACCATCGCGCTGGATGATATTGCCGGCGACATGAACGTGGATCTGCGCGGGAATGGAGAGGCGCTACAGGCGCTGCGCAAGTCTGTGATTGAAGCAAAAATCGCGCTTTCGACGAAAGAGACCGCGCAGTTGGATGTGACGCTGCCCGATGGCAGGAAGTATCTGCGGGAGATTTCGCGGGCACAGTTTGAGCAGTTGGCGGCCCCGGTGATTGCGCGTACTGCCGCCCCGTGCAAGCAGGCGCTGAAGGATGCGCAGCTTGCGCCGGAGCAGATTGATGAAGTGGTGCTGGTCGGCGGCTCCACGCGCATTCCGGCGGTGCGCGCGCTGGTGGATGAGGTATTCAGCCTGAGTGCGCGCGGACGCAAGCCGCACACGGAGCTGAATCCGGATGAAGTGGTGGCGCTGGGTGCAGCCGTGCAGGCAGACATACTCGCCGGCGGTTCCGCGGCGACGGACGATCTGCTGTTGCTGGATATCACGCCGCTTTCGCTGGGTATTGAAGCGCTGGGCGGAGTGGTGGCGAAGATCATTCCGCGCAACTCTACGATCCCGGCGTCGGCGACGGAACACTTTACGACTGGCGTTGACGGGCAGACGAATGTTGCCATCCACGTGGTGCAGGGCGAGCGCGAGCTGGCTGCGGATTGCCGCTCGCTGGCGCGGTTTGACCTGAAGAATATTCCGCCGATGACCGCGGGCATTCCGCGCATTGAGGTGAAGTTTCTGATTGACGCGAACGGCATTCTGCACGTCTCGGCGCGTGAGCAGCGCAGCGGACAGGAGTCGGAGATCGAGGTGAAGCCAACCTACGGGTTGACGGATGAGCAGGTGGAGTCGATGATCCTGGCTTCGTTCGATAACGCGGAGCAGGATCTGGCTGACCGGCAGGTGATTGAAGCGCGCAATGAAGCGGAGACGATCATTGCCGCGGTCGAAAAAGGCGCGGGGCATCCGGCGTGGCAGCAACTGACGCAGCAGGAATTTGACGAGATTGCGAGCACGCGCGAGCATCTGGATGCGGTGAAGAAGGGCACGGATTACAAGGCGATTCGTGCGGCAATTGACGCGCTGGACCGCGCCACGCGTCGCTTTGCAGAGTTGATGATGGACACAGCGGTATCATCTGCTATCAAGGGACAGACCATGCAGGCTGCGGATAAGAGTTTGGGAAAGGCGCCGACGGCTCCGCACGCGTTTGCTCCGGCTGAGTTTGAAGAGAAGAAGTAAGCTTCAGAAGAGAGAAAGTGGAGAAGAGCCATGTCTGATGCAAAACAGGAAACGCCGGTCGATCTGAGCGCACCGCCGGCAGCCGATATGGTGCGCATCACGTTTCAGCCCGAAGGGCGCACGGTGGAGTTCAAGTTTGGCACGCTGCCGTATGACCATCACGGCAAGCCGATGTCCATTCTGGATGTGGCGGAGAACTATGGCGTGTTTCTGGATCACGCATGCGGCGGCGTGTGCGCCTGCACAACCTGCCACCTGCTGGTGCAGGATGGCGCAGCCGGGCTGAGCGAAGCGGACGATGATGAGCTGGACCGCATTGAGACTTCGCCGGGGCTGCAGTTGAATTCACGGCTGGGCTGCCAGGCAGTGATTACGAAGCCGGGTGCGTATGTCGTAGAGATTCCGAAGTGGAACAAGAACTATGTGTCTGAAGGCAAGCCGCTGACGCTCTCTGAGGAGTAGCCGCGCAGCATTCTGAAGCTAATTCCCCATGCAAGGAGTGCAATGATGGCACGTGAAATGGAATGGACTGATGCGCTTGACATCGGTATCCAGCTGCAGGAGAAGTTTCCTGAGCTGGACCCGTACACCGTGCGTTTTACTGACCTGCACCGTTATGTGACTGAGCTGCCGGGCTTCATCGGCGACCCCGCAAAATCCAATGAAGGCATTCTGGAAGCGATCCAGACTGCATGGCATGAAGAGTACGAAGACGCAAAGGATTAAAGGGAGAGGCATGAGCACACGCAAGTCAGAGCATTTCATCAACGGCGTGCTGCGGTTTCAGCGCGAGGTGTTTCCCAATGAGAAGGCGCTCTACCGCGAGCTTTCCATCTCGCAGGCTCCGCAGACCATGTTCATCGGCTGCGCGGATTCGCGCGTGGTGCCGGAGCTGCTGACGCAGCAGGGGCCGGGCGGGCTGTTTACGGTGCGCAATGCGGGCAACATCATTCCGCCATACGGGCCTGACCCGGGCGGCGTGACGGCCAGCATTGAATATGGTGTAAGCGTGCTGGGCGTGCCGGATATTGTGGTGTGCGGGCACTCCGGCTGCGGCGCCATGACCGCGCTGATGAACGGCGTGGAGAAGCTGGAGGCACTGCCCAGCGTGGCGCGCTGGTTGCACTATGCTGACGGCGCGCTGCAGTCACTGCAGGGCGAAGAGTTTGCAGATGAGGGCGAACGGCTGAACGCCATCGTGCATGAGAATGTGCTGACGCAGCTTGATAACCTTATCACGCATCCGGTGGTGAAGAAGGCGATTGATGCAGGGCAGATTCGCCTGCACGGCTGGGTGTTCGATATCGGAACCGGCGGCGTGGAAACGTATGACGCGCAGGACAAGAAGTTCGTACCGCTGAATCAGTCGCCGTTTTCCAATGCGACGCCGGTGCGGGCCTGAGAAGGCAAAGCTCAGCACGGATTTAAAAAGAAAAGAACGGATCACACGGATTGTTCTTTAAAAACTTAAATCTTCTTGTTTTAATCCGTATGATCCCTTCCTCCGTGTCATCCGTGCTGCGTCTTTGCATTCAACCGAGCGCAAACCAGTCCTTCAGGATTTCGAACTCATTGGCCTCTCCGCCCAGGTAGACGCTGACCACGTCAAAGCGCGTGTTCAGATCATCGGCGTGGTCGCAGCGGCGCAGGTAAGCGCGCGCCATCTTGCGCAGCATCCGCTGCTTCTCTTCATCCACGGCGGCCTCGGCCGGCCCCCAGGCGCGGCCCGTGCGCGCCTTGACTTCAATGAAGCAGAGCGTGCCGCCGTCCCAACCAATCAGGTCAATGTCGCCGCGCAGCTTGGTGCTGCGCCACTGGCGGGCAATGATGGTGTAGCCGTTGCGGCGCAGGTGGAAGAGCGCAGCTTCTTCGCCGCGCGCGCCAGTGGCCAGATGGGGCGCGGTGCTGGGCGTGCGGCCAAATGCGGCGGCGAGAGCATCCAGCAGGTGAAGTGCGCGCTGCTGCAGATTGGCGTGGAAAGTGGTGGCACTCATCCCGGAATGCCGGCCGGGATTGCTGATTTTTTCATGCGAGGATGCTAGCACGTGTTTCGTAAAACATGTTCATCATGAAGGGCTACTGGCTATATCCAGAAACATCTGAGGTGATACGAGCACAATACAGGGATTCTTCCTCTTCGCTACGCTCAAGCGTCAGAATGACGTTTCGGATCAATCCATGATCTACCCGAGGATTATGTGACGATACAGCCCAGGGCGAATGGCTACTTGCGCTTCCAGCGGACGCCTTCTTTGGAGTCTTCGAGGAGGATGCCTTTTTCGGCCAGTTCCTTGCGGAGGGCGTCGGCGCGGGCAAAGTTGCGGGACTTCTTGGCTTCGGTGCGCTCGGCGACCAGCGCGTCAATGGCGGCGTCAGTGAGTTCCATGCTGCTGGCAAGCCCGGAAGATATTTCCTCCGTGCGGCCCTCGGCAGCGGCCCATGCCAGCGCGGCGCGGGTGGTCTCAGCATCACGGTCGGTCAGAATGTCGAAGACGCTATCAAAAATCTGCAGAAAAACCTGGGTAGCGTGAGCGTCTTCCTGCACTAACCGGTTGCCATTGTTGTCGAGTTGCTGGTTCGCCCAACGCAGAAATTCAAAGACGGGTGAAAGTGCCCGAGCCGTATTGAGATCGTCTGCGAGGGCTGCTTTGAACTTCGTTTCCGCCTCTTCCACGCGGGTCTTCCACGCGGTGCTCTGGATTGCACCGGCTGCGGATGCAGAGGCAATGCGCATGGCAAAGGTGCGCAGCTTGTCCACGGCGGCGGCAGCATCGGCCAGGCCATCGAAGGTGAAGTTCATCTGGTGGTGGTAGGGCACGGAGAGGAGCAGGTAGCGGATGGCCGAGGTTTTGTAACCCTTGAGCAGGAGGTCGCGCAGGGTATAGAAGTTGCCCTCGGACTTCGACATCTTGCGGCCTTCGACCAGGAGGAAGCGGACGTGCATCCAGTGGCGGGCAAAGGTCTCGCCGGTGGCGCACTCTGATTGTGCGATCTCATTCTCGTGGTGCGGGAACATCAGGTCTTCGCCGCCGGCGTGGAGATCAAAGCTGTTTCCGAGAAACTCCATTGCCATGGCGGAGCACTCAATGTGCCAGCCGGGGCGCCCCGGGCCGAGCGCAGTCTCCCAGCTATATTCGCCGGGCTTCGGGGCCTTCCACAGGGCAAAGTCGCGGACGGTATCTTTCTCGTACTCGTCTACGTCAATGCGCGCGCCGTCTTCAATGCCTTCGAGATCCTTCTTGGAGAGGCGGCCATACTCCGGAAATTTCGCCAGGCTGAAGTACCAGGAGCCGTCCTCTGCCTTGTAGGCAATGCCGCGCTCGGCGAGCCGCTGAATCAGGCGGACCATGCCGTCAATGTGCTCGGTCGCGCGGGCCACATGTTCGGGGCGCTGGATGCCGAGAGCGTCGAGGTCTTCAAAGAATGCCTGCTCGAACTTGGCGGTGTATTCGGAGATAGATTTTCCGGCAGCGGCGGCGTTGCGGATGATCTTGTCGTCCACGTCTGTGATGTTCATAACGTGGTTGACCTTCAGGCCGAAGAGCAGCAGGGTGCGGCGCAGCACGTCAACGTGCAGGAAGGTGCGGAAGTTGCCGATGTGGCCGTAATCGTAGACCGTAGGGCCGCAGGCGTACATGCGCACGGCATTGCCGTCTGCGGCAAAGACGGCATCGGATTTTCCGCTGAGGGTATTGAAGAGTTGGAGCGTCATCCTGAGAGCGTGCGCGCTTCTTTCGTGCGGAGATTATTGTGCTGGATTGATTTTAGAGTAGTTTGGGTGCCAGTGAAGGCCAGGGAGGAAGATTCCATCTTAGGGGGAGGATGGGCTCAGGTACGGCAGGGCCAGCGGGTCAGCGAGTCAGCAAAAAACGAAGAGTGTCATTCTGAGCGAGCGCAGCGAGTCGAAGAATCCAAAGAATGCTGATGATGGCACCGGAGCCTGAAAGTTTCCAACCGGAAAGGTCGGGGCATTGGTGCAGCGGAAGCCTAGGGACTCATGGGCAATGCGTGACTCCTCTGGATTCTTCGACTCCGCTCCGCCACCCCAGCGAACAAGTTCGCCGGGGGCCCGGCCGCGCTTCGCTCAGAATGACTCGGCGTAAATTTGGTGGCAGACACAAGACAAAGCAGATTCCGCCGTGCGGCGGAATGACAAAAGGGGTAGGTGTAAAGCAGATTCCTCTCTGCGGAATGGCAAAGTAAGTGTCGAACGAGCTGTTGTCAGCTTGACTGGCTTGGCGTTTACCGGCAGGTTGGTTAACCGAGGCGAAGCTGGGCGGTGGCCTGCAGGTCGTCCGGCGCGAAGAGGCCGCGCTGCAGGCGGGGCCAGGCGGCGGCGGCGATCATGGCAGCATTGTCCGTCGCCAGGGCCAGCGAGGGGAAGGCGATGGGCAGGCCGCGGCGGGCGGCCTCTGCCGTAAACCGGCTGCGCAGCTCGCGATTGGCGGCGACGCCGCCGGAGACCACAATGGCGCGGGCACCGGAGGCTTCTGCCGCGGCGAAGGTGCCGCGCAGCAGATAGCTGACCACGGCGTGCTGGAAGCTGGCGATCAGGCCCAGCGTGGCGGCGTCGCAGAGGGGCAGAATATGGTCCAGCGTGGGCTTGTCGAGGTGCTCCAGGGCATCGCGGCGGGCTGCGATGGAGACGCGCATGTCATGGGTCTCCACGTGACGCAGGACGGCGGTCTTGATACCGCTGAAGGAAAAGTCCTGCGCGGACGGCGAAGAGCTTCGCGAGGCCTCGGGTAGATGTATGCGATGCGGCTTTGACTTGATCTGGGCCATGCGGAATTCCACGGCGCGCGGGTCGCCGTGCGCGGCCAGTGCGTCAATCCAGGGGCCTCCGGGATAACCGAGGCCGAGCAGCTTGGCCACCTTGTCAAAGGCTTCGCCGGCTGCATCGTCGAGCGTGCGGCCGATGTTGCGATAGGTCCAGGCGCTGTTTTCTTCGTCGGCGAGATAGAGGTGCGTGTGTCCGCCGCTGACGACCAGTGCGAGGAGGGGCAGCTCAAAGGCGGCCTGCTGCGCCTGCCGCATCTCCAGCAGCACGGCGTGGATATGGCCCTCCAGGTGATTCACGGCGATGAGCGGCTTGCCCAGCGCGAAGGCGAGCGATTTGGCATAGGTGATGCCGACCAGCAGCGCGCCTGCGAGGCCGGGGCCTTCGGTGACGGCGATGGCGTCCAGGTCGGCGAAGCGGATTCCAGCGCAGGCGATGGCCTCACGCACGACGGGAACGATGTTGCGCAGGTGCTCGCGCGAGGCCAGCTCCGGCACCACGCCACCGTAGACGGCGTGCATGGTCATTTGCGAAGCGACTACATTAGAAAGCGTCTCAGAACCGGCGCGCACCACGGCGGCTGCGGTCTCGTCGCAGGAGCTTTCAATGCCGAGGATCAGGCCGGATGGCATCTCTCTATAGTAGAAGAGTCTGTGAATATTGACGCCAATGCGAAGTACGAAGTGGCCGCTGCGATTGCCGAGCGGCTGCGCGCGGCGGGTTATGCCGCTTATTTTGCCGGCGGCTGTGTGCGCGATCTGCTGCTGGGCATTGAGCCGAAGGATTATGACGTGGCGACTTCGGCCACGCCGGAACAGGTGGTGTCGCTGTTTGCTAAAACCTTCACCGTGGGCGCGCACTTTGGCGTGGTGCTGGTGGTGGAGCAGGGCATTGCCACTGAGGTTGCGACCTTTCGCAGCGATGGAGCGTACAGCGACGGCCGCCGGCCGGATGCGGTGCGCTTCTCCGCCGATGCGCGTGAAGATGTGCTGCGGCGCGACTTCACCATCAACGGAATGTTGCTCGACCCGGCGATCTACGCAGAGACGCAGGATGCCGCCGCCGCGACGCTGGACTATGTGCATGGCCGTGAAGACCTGGCGGCGGGGGTGGTGCGGGCCATTGGCGGCGCGAACCTGCGCTTTGAAGAAGACAAGCTGCGGATGCTGCGTGCGGTGCGGTTTGCGGCGCGCTTCGGGTTCACGATTGAGCCGATCACGCTGGTGGCCATCCGCAACCACGCAGCAGAGATTGGTGCGGTCAGCAACGAACGCATCCGCGATGAACTGACGCGAATGCTGACGGAGGGCGCGTCGCGTCGAGCCTTTGAGCTGCTGGATACCACCGCGCTGCTGCGCGAAGTATTGCCGGAGGTCGTGAAGATGCATGGCGTAGCGCAGCCGCCGCAGTTTCATCCTGAGGGCGATGTGTGGACGCACACCATGCTGCTGCTGGAGCAGTTGCCGTCGGGATGCAGTGCTGAGCTGGCATGGGGCGCGCTGCTGCATGATGTGGGCAAGCCTGCGACGTTTACCGCGCCGCAGGGGCCGGAGGACCGCATTCGCTTCAACGGGCATGTGGAGGTGGGTGTGCGCATCGCCGAGGCGATCTGCGGGCGGCTGCGATTTTCAAAGGAAGTGACGGCGCAGATCTCGGCGCTGGTGAAGAACCATATGCGCTTCGGCGATGTGATGCAGATGAAGGCGTCGACGCTGAAGAGGTTTCTGCGGCTGGAGAATTTTCCTGAGCACCTGGCGCTGCACCGCATGGATTGCATGTCTGCCCACGGCGACCTGACGCTGTATGAGTTTGCGAAGACAGCCTATGAGGCGACTCCGGCGGAAGAAGTGCGTCCGCCGCTGCTGCTGACTGGGCGGGAGCTGATCGCCGCTGGATACAGGCCCGGCGCGCGCTTCAAGGAGATACTCGCCTTTGCCGAAGACGCGCAGCTTGAGGGCCGCGTGACCACCACGGCAGAGGCGATGGCGCTGGTGGCGGAGAGATTTTCTGCCGGGCAAGATTAGTCGGCGAAGGGCGCAAGTTGCTCTTTGGATGGCGGTGCAGTCGCCAGGCTGACCACGATCAGGCAGAGCACAGAGATGACCAGCGCGGGCAGAATCGCATCGCGCTCGCCAAGAATTGCCGGCAGGTGCGGCGTGAGACTGTCCCAGCTCACCGTGACCACTGTGCCCGCGGCAATGCTGGCGACGGCGGCCTTGGCGGTGGCGCGCTTCCAGAAGAACGCGGCCAGAATGACCGGCGTTAGCGCAGCCGAGTAGATGGTGTAGGCGTAGAGCGACTTCTTCAGCACGCTGGTGGTGCCCAGCGATTGCCACAGCGCCCAGCAGCCCAGTGCTACAACCATCAGGCGCGAGACCAGCAGCACCTGCTTGTTGCCCGCGTCGGGTTTGAGATAGCGGACGAAGACGTCGTTCACCAGATTGGTGGCGGGCGAGAAGAGATAGTTGTTTGCGGTGGAGACGACCTTGGCGAAGATTGCGCCGACCAGCAATGCGCCCAGAATGGCGAGCAGACGCGAGCCGCTGAAGCCATGCACGGCGGTGTAGGCCAGGATCTCGCGCGGACGGTCATGGACCTCACCGGTTCGGTAGAGCGCGGAGCCGGTGACGGCCAGCGCGATGATGACGGTCTCAAGAATCACGGTGCCGATGATCCAGCCAACCGTGGCGCGAGTGGCGTCCTTCTCGCTTTTGGCGGAGAAGAATTTCTGGTACATCGATTGATTGCCCAGCATCAGCAGGCAGGTGGGCAGGAAGAGTTCCATCGCCTGCACGCCGGAGAGATCGCCGAACCACTGGAAGTGAGTGGCGGGCAGCACGGCGTGGACGCCAGACCATCCGCCCGCCTGATGGATGAGGACGGGCAGCGCGGCGATCATGGTGAAGGTTGCCAGCAGGCCGATGACGACATCCATGTAAGCAACCGAACCCATGCCGGCAATCGAGGTAAAGACGATGACGAATGCGGCGAGGATGACCTGGCCCTGGTGCGGCGCGATCTGCGGGAAGATGAGGTGCAGAATGTCTCCGCCCCCGATGAACTGGTAGCTGGTGATGGCAGTGTAGGTGAAGAGCACGGCGATTACGCCCAGCACACGCGCGGCCTGGTTGTAACGCGCTTCAAGCAGATCGGGGATGGTGTATTGCGCGAATTTGCGGGCGCGCGGGGCGATGAAATAGATCAGCAGCAGCCCGGCCCATCCGCCGCCGCCCTGCCACAGGGCCGCGAAGCCATGCTTGTAGGCATTCTCCGCGCCGCCCAGCAGAGAGCCCGAGCCAATCCAGCTGGAAAGCAGCGTGAAAACCAGTACGAACGCGGGCAGGGAGCGGCCTGCCACGAGATAATCGGCTTTCGTTTTTACCAGATGCAGCCGCGCCAGGGAGACGCTGAAGAGCGCAACCACGATGAGCCCAATGACGATGGCGTAAAGATTCATGAATGTGGCGATTCTAGAGGAAAAGCAGAAAAGATGTCTCGCTGATTGGGAAGGAGGGGCCAAGCACGGCAAAAAATCAGAGGCTGCCGAAGCAGCCTCTGATTGGTATAGAGCGTCAGCGCGAAGTTACTTGCTCTTCGCTTTTTCAAAGCGCTTGTTGATCTCGTCCCAGTTCACCACGTTCCACCATGCGGCCAGGTAGTCGGGGCGGCGGTTGTTGTACTTCAGGTAGTAGGCGTGCTCCCAGATATCGTTGCCGAGAATCGGGTAGAAGCCCTGGGAAAGCGGCGAATCCTGGTTTGGGGTGGTCACAATCTTCAGCTTGCCGCCGTCAAACACCAGCCAGCCCCAGCCGGAGCCGAACTGCTTGGCGGTGGTCTCATTGAAGAGCTTCTTGAACTCTTCAAAGCTGTTGAAGTCTGCCGCGATCTGCGCGGCAATCGCACCGGTAGGCTCGCCGCCGCCGCCCGGCTTCATGATCTGCCAGAACATGGTGTGGTTCACATGGCCGCCGCCGTTGTTGCGGATGACGCCGCGAACATCTTCCGGCAGGCTGGCCAGATCCTTGATCAGCTCTTCCGGAGACTTGGAGCCAAGCTCAGGGTGCTTCTCAATGGCGCCATTCAGATTGGTGACATAGGTCTGGTGATGCTTATCGTGATGAAGTTTCATGGTCGCTTCGTCGATGGTGGGCTCAAGCGCCGCGTAATCATAAGGAAGAGGTGCTAATTCGTAGGCCACGGTCGTTCTCCTGACAATGTGAAGTTGCGTGAATTGTGCCGCAGGTAAGACGGCAAAAATAGTCCCATCAACTTAGATGCTTCGGCGGCCGATTTCGCCGCATGCACTGCGCGTGGTGCATGCCGGGGTGACAGGCGGGGAAGAACGAACGCCACTGCTGCGATTCACATCATATAGGATTTTACCTATGGCAGCCTGGATGTTCCCCCGATGAGTTCGCTGGTAGAAGCATACAAATGGATTACTGACCAGGGGCAAGCCTTCGGCTCGCCTGGTGCCGAGCCGCGCTGGACCTCAAGCCAGAAGGATGCGGTGGGCACGGCATACGCTGCGTCCTCGCACATCTGGTATACCGTCTCGCATGGCACGCTGAACGAGATCTATTACCCAACGATTGACCGTCCGCAGACCCGCGACATGGAGCTGCTGTTCAGTGACGGAGAAACGTACTTCCACGAAGAGAAGCGCGACTTCGAATTCGACTTCCACTACATTGATCCCGATGCACTGGCAGTGCGCGTGGTGGCCAATGATCGCGAAGGCCAGTACACCATCACCAAAGAGATCATCGCTGATCCCCACCATCCCGTGGTGCTGATTCGCGTGAAGCTGGAGGGCGATGAGGCTCACCTGAAAAAGCTGAAGTGCTACGCTCTGCTGGCTCCGCATCTGAACGGCGGCGGCGCGGGGAACTCGGCGCGCTCCATTGAGGTGGCCGGCCAGCGGACGCTGCTGGCCTGGAAGGGCGGCACATCGCTGGCCATGGGCGTGAGTTGCGGCTTTGCGCGTTCGTCCTGCGGATACGTGGGCGCGAGTGACGGCTATCAGGACCTGTGCCAAAACAAGGTGATGGACTGGCAGTTTGACACGGCGCTGGACGGCAACATTGCGGTGATGGGCGAGATTGATGTGTCAGTGAACCGCGAGTTCACCATCGGCATCAGCCTGGGCGAAGGGCACCACTCGGCGCTCTCCGGTCTGATGCAATCGCTCTCTGTGCCTTTTGATTCGCAGCTCAAGCGATTCATTGAGCAGTGGCGCCGCTCCACCGCGCCGGAGCGGCTGACCAGGCAGGCGATGGACGGCGGTCAGCTCATGCGCATCTCACACAACGTGATTCTGGCGCACGAGGATAAGACCTATCCGGGAGCGTTTATTGCGTCGGCGTCTATTCCCTGGGGAGCGAGCAAGGGCGACGACGATCTGGGCGGCTACCACCTGGTGTGGACGCGCGATATGGTGCAGAGCGCGACGGCGATTCTGGCCTGCGGGCGGGTGGAGACGGCGCGGCGCGCACTGGTCTATCTGGCATGTACGCAGCGGCCCGACGGCAGCTTCGCGCAGAATTTCTGGATCGACGGCACACCGTACTGGACCGGGCTGCAACTGGACGAGATCGCGTTTCCCATCATCCTGGGCTGGCGCTTGTGGAAGCTCGGCGGACTGGGCAATTTCGATATCTGGCCGTTTGTGGAAGCGGCAGCAGGCTGCCTGGTGCATTACGCTCCGGTCACGCAGCAGGAGCGCTGGGAAGAGAATGCGGGCTACTCGCCTTCTACGCTGGCGGCGGTCATCGCTGCGCTGGTATGCGCGGGCGATATTGCGCGCGCATACGGCCGGCCGAAGATCGCAAACTTCTTTGAAGGCTATGCGGACTGGATTGAGAGTCACCTGGAAGATTGGACGGTGACGGACGACGGCGTGCTCGACCCCGAGGTGAAGCGGCACTACATGCGCATCCGTCCGCCGATGTGCGGCGATCCATTTGCGCCGGCGAACTGCGAGACGATGATGGTGCATACGTCGAATCGTGCGCCGGATGAGCGGGGTGAGTTTGACGCGCGGGAGATGGTCGACGCGGGATTTCTGGAGCTGGTGCGCTACGGCATTCGCCGCGCGGACGATCCGCTGATCGTGGATTCACTGAAGGTCGTGGACAAGGTGCTGAAGATTGAAACGCCTTATGGCCCCTGCTGGCGGCGCTACAACCATGATGGCTACGGCCAGAGAAAAGACGGCGGTCCGTATGAAGGATGGGGGCAGGGGCGCGCGTGGCCGTTGCTCACGGGCGAGCGCGCACACTACGAACTGGCGGCGGGGCACGATGTGAGCCTCTATATCCAGACGCTGGAGAAGTTCAGCTCCTTCGGAGGCATGTTGCCGGAGCAGGTGTGGGATCAAGCGGACATGCCGGAGTATGGGCTCTACTTCGGGCGCTCGGCCGGTTCGGCGCAACCGCTGGTGTGGGCGCATTCAGAGTATGTGAAGCTGCTGCGTTCGGTGGCGGATGGCAAGGTATTTGACCGCATCGCAGTGGTGGAAGAGCGCTATGCGCAGCCGGCGAGCGAGCGCTCCAACTACAACCATGTGGAAGTATTCCAGCTCACACGCAAGATCGCTGCGATGGAGGCGGAGCGCACGCTGTTTGTGCTGGATTCCGCCGCGTTTGAGCTGGTGTGGTCCGTCGATAACTGGCAGACCGTGCAGACGACAACGGCAGAGGAACTGGGCATGGCGGGATTCAACGTGCAGCTGCCGAAAGAGGCGACGGAGCATGCCTTGGCCATCGTCTTTACGATGCATTGGCCGCAGGAGAATCGCTGGCTGGGGCAGAATTTTGAGATCAAGGTTGTGAAATCACCGTAGTATTTTCCGGTAGTAGGTCAGTTTGGCTTTGAAAGGGCGCGGCTTGAGCCGCGCCGGGAGTCTGGCTTTACGGAAGGCGGCTTCAGCCGCTGAGGCAATCCCTCCGGGGCTAAAGCCCGCAATGTTTCGTGTGATTTTTCGGACGAGCTGAAGCTCGTCCCTTTCAAAGCAAGCCAAACTGACCCACCACTTATTTTCCGGATTATTTTCATTGGCAGTGGTGATGGTGCTATGCATAATGGACTGCATAGCCGCACCCCATCCTGTCTGGAGGATATCCCCGTGTCCACCATTGCCCAGCCCTATGCGCGTCCGGCGCAGACGAATCGCAGTACTGACAGAATCTTCTTTCCGCTGTTGACCCTTGTGATTCTGGTCATCGTGTTCCTCGGATTTTCGCGCACGTATTACACGGCGGGCATGGTGCTGGCACCGCTGCCGAATGCGCTGATCCATGTGCATGGCGCGGCGTTCACGGGCTGGCTGCTGATGCTGGCGGTGCAGACGGGTCTGGTAGCCGGTGGACGCACGGATATTCATCGCAAGCTGGGACTGTGGGGATTCGGGCTGGCGTGCCTGATGGTGGTGCTTGGTCTGCTGGCGGCGACGGACCAGTTGCGCCGCGGGCACGGGACGCTCGGGTTGGACCCGGCGACCTTCTACATCATCCCCGTGAGCGACATACTGACCTTTGCGGTGCTGACAGGGCTTTCCTTCCGCGCACGCAGAAGACCGGCGGCGCATAAACGGCTGCTGATGATTGGAACCATCGGCATGCTGGATGCGGCGGTCTACCGGATGCCCTATGCGTTTACACGCAGCAGCCACTGGCATGCGGATGCGGTGAGCTATGCGCTGCTGCTGGCACTCATGCTGTATGACCTTGCGAGCACGTACCGCGTACAGAAGGCGACCCTGTGGGCGTCACTGGCAGTGATCGTGGTGCAGCAGGTGCGGGTGCCGCTGGGGTTCAGTCCGCCGTGGCATGCCTTCGCGCACATGATGCAGCATGTGAAGGTCTAGGCGCGGCCGGCGAAGTCGCGGTTCTCGGTCGAGACCTTGACCTTCTCGCCTTCCTTGATGAAGAGCGGGACCTTGATCTCCAGGCCGGTTTCCAGCCGCGCGAGCTTGGTCACGCTGCCGCTCGATGTATCGCCGCGGACGGCAGGCTCAGTGTGCGCTACATCCAGTTCGACAAAGATGGGCAACTGCAGGCCGATGGGGTTGCCGTTATACTTCAGCAGCTGGAGCAGCGCGCCTTCGAGCAGGAAATCCAACGCGGTGCCCACCATCTCAGCGTTCAGGGTGAGGGTCTCGTAGGTGGCCTGGTCCAGGAAGTGGGAGCCGTCGCTGTCGCTGTAGAGGTAGGAGGCGGGAACCAGTTCCAGGTCCGGCTCCTTGAAGCGGTCATTGGCCTTGAAGGTCTTGTCGAAGACGGCATTGGTGAGCAGGTTGCGCATCTTCAGGCGGACGAGCGTCTGGCCGCCGCGGGCGGTGGGCGTGCTGATGTCAGAGTCCAGGCAGGCGTAAGGTGCGTTTTCGTATTCGAACATCATCTTGCGCTTGATGTTGATTGCTTCCAGTAGTGTGGCCATGAACTCCTCAGAACAATTCAGATCTCATAGCCAGTATAAGTGGGCCGTAGTGATGGAAAACGTGGGACTGCTCCATTCCGCTGCGGATCTGTTCGATTTGCTTTGAAAGGGATGAGCTTGAGCTCGTCCGAAATGATTGGCAAAACAAGAGGGCGTTAGCCCCGGAAGGGACGATGTGAACCCGCAAAACCGGACGGGCCAAGCCGTTACCGGAGACTTTACAGGATATTGACGGCACAGCGGAGGCTGTGTGGGTGGTCCGGCCACTTGCTTGTTACACTACTTTGGGACAAAAAAACAAAAAAGCGGCCGACCCAAGCGCCGTCAAAAGAAGGAATCAATGAGCAATTTGGACCAGCTTTCCGTCAACGCCCTTCGTTTTCTCGCCGTCGATGCCGTGCAAAAGGCCAACAGCGGCCATCCTGGAGCCCCGCTCGGATGCGCGCCGATCACCTACCTGCTCTACCAGAAGCTGATGAAGCATGATCCCGCGGACCACAAATGGAGTGACCGCGACCGCTTCATCCTGTCGAACGGCCATGCATCGGCGCTGCTGTACTCCGTGCTGCACCTGACCGGGTATGACGTGAAGCTGAGCGACCTGGAAAGCTTCCGCCAGTGGCACTCCATTACTCCGGGACATCCCGAGTATGGCGAGACCCCGGGCGTGGAAGTCACAACCGGCCCGCTGGGCCAGGGATTCGGCATGGCCGTGGGCATTGCGACGGCAGAGAAGCACCTGGCCGCGACCTATAACCGGCAGGGCTTTGACATTGTGGACCACTACACCTACGTGCTCTGCGGTGATGGCGACCTGATGGAAGGCATCTCGCACGAGACGGCTTCGCTGGCCGGCACACTGGGCCTGGGCAAGCTGATCGTGTTCTACGACGACAACCTGATCTCGCTGGATGGCCCCACGGAGCTGAGCTACACCGAGGATGTGGCCAAGCGCTTTCAGGCGTACGGCTGGCAGACGCTTTGGGTGGAAGACGGCAACGACCTGGCTCGCCTGGAGAAGGTGGTAGCGGAGGCCAAGGCCGAGACCGGCAAGCCCACCCTGGTGCTGATGCGGACCGTGATCGGATACGGCAGCCCCAAGGCCGGCACCAAGGGCGCGCACGGCGAGCCGCTGGGTGCAGAGGCCGTGGCCAGCACCAAGAAGACGCTCGGCTGGCCCGAAGACAAGAGCTTCTATGTGCCCGCTGAGGTGCAGAAGAACTATGACGCCGCCAAGGTGAACGGCAAGAAGGCGCACGAGGCCTGGCAGGCGCATTTTGAGAAGTACCGCACGGCCTACCCTGAGGTTGCGGCGGAGTTTGAGCGCGTGATCGCCAAGAAGCTGCCTGCAGGATGGGATGCGAAGCTGCCCACCTTCCCGGTGGACAAGCCGATTGCGACCCGCGCGGCCGGCGGACAGGTGCTGCAGGCGTTGAGCCCGGTGCTGCCGGAGCTGTTTGGCGGCGCGGCTGACCTGACCAGCTCCACCATGACCATCTTCAAAGACAGCGTTAGCTTCCATGTGGATGCGAAGGGGCGCAACGTCTTCTTCGGCGTGCGCGAGTTCGGTATGTGCGCCATGGTGAACGGTATGGCGGCGCACGGCGGTGTGATTCCGTTTGGCTCTACGTTCTTTGTGTTCTCTGACTATGCCCGCCCGGCGCTGCGCATGGCGGCGCTGATGAGCACGCACGCGCTGTTTGTCTTTACCCATGATTCGATTGGCCTGGGCGAAGATGGCCCGACGCACCAGCCGGTGGAGCACCTGATGGCATTGCGCGCGATTCCGCAGATGACGGATTTCCGTCCAGCGGATGCTACGGAGACCGCGGCATGCTGGCAGCTGGCGATTGAGCGCCCGAGCGCATGTTTCATGGCCCTCTCGCGCCAGGTTCTCCCGGTGCTGGATGCGGCCAGGACCAAGGCGGGCGTGAAGTTCGGCGCTTACATCCTGGAAGAGGGCAGCGCCAAGCCGGATGTGATCCTGGTGGCAACGGGTTCCGAGGTTGAGCTGGCGATGAAGTCTGCCGCTGAGCTGAAGACCGGCGGCGTGACGGCGCGGGTCATTTCCATGCCGAGCTGGAAGCTCTTTGAGGAGCAGGACGCATCATACAAGGCGAAGATCTTCCCGGCGGAGATTCCGGCGGTGGCGATTGAAGCCGGCTCCACGCTGGGCTGGTGGAAGTACGTCGGCCGGCACGGCGCGGTCATCGGGCTGGATCGCTTTGGGGCCAGCGCGCCGGGTAAGATCGCGATGGATAAACTGGGCTTCAACGTGGGCAATGTGGTGGAGCACGCGAAGAAGGTCATAAAGACAGGGAACAGGGGCTAGGGATTAGGAAAGACGAAAGGCTCAGCACGGATTGCACGGAAGAGAGCGGATGGACACGGATAAAACGAAAGACAGTTTTAGGATTTTAAAAAACAGAGCTTTAAATCCGTTTGATCCGTTCGTTTCCGTGCAATCCGTGCTGAGGTTTTTGTGATGGAGAACAAACTATGAAGATTGCTATCGCCGCCGATCATGCAGGGTTTCCGCTCAAGGAAGAGGTTCGCGAGCATATTCGTGGGCTTGGCCATGACATAGTGGACCTGGGCGCATTCAATACCGAAGCGTCGGATTATCCGGATTTTGCCGCCGCTGTGGGCAAGGAGCTGATGGCCGGGCGGGTGGAGCGCGGCGTGCTGATCTGCGGCTCCGGCGTGGGCGTGTGTGTGGCGGCGAACAAGATGCCCGGCGTTCGCGCGGGCATGTGCCATGACACCTATTCGGCGCATCAGGGCGTGGAGCATGACGAGATGAATGTGCTGGTGCTGGGCTCGCGCATCATCGGTACAGCCCTGGCGTTTGAGTGTGTGGATGCGTATCTGAAGGCCAGTTTTATCGCCAGCGAGCCGCGTTTTGTGCGGCGTTTGAACAAGGTGAAGGCGATTGAAGCGCAGTATATGCCGACGGCTGCGGCCAGCGGCAGATAAAGGTCTTGCTTCCGTTGTGGCAACTGGTGCATCCAATCTCTTATGACAAGTGCAAAGCATCAAACCGTGCAGCGTGTGTGGTTCATCACCGGTTGTTCCTCCGGCTTTGGCCGCTTGCTGGCTGAAGAAGTATTGAAGAGCGGCGATAAAGTAATCGCCACGGCGCGGAACATCGCCACCATCGCAGACCTGGAGAAGCAGTATCCCAAGACAGCACGCGCTCTCTCTCTGGATGTGACGCATCGCGAGCAGATTGCCGCGGCCGCGGAACAGGCGCTCGAGCACTTCGGCCACATTGATGTGCTGGTGAACAATGCCGGTTACGGATTGATGGCGGCGATTGAAGAGGCGGAAGACGCCGAAATCAAGCGCGTGATTGAGACCAATGTGTACGGCGTGGTGAATGTGACGCGGGCGTTCCTGCCGCACTTCCGCGCGCAGCGCAGCGGGCACATCCTGAATGTATCGTCGATTGCGGGCATCATCGCTACGCCAGGACTCGGTTTTTACAACCTGACGAAGTTCGCGGTAGAGGGATTCACCGAAGCGCTGGCGCTGGAGCTTGCGCCGCTGGGCGTGAAGGTGACGATCGTGGAGCCGGGGCCGTTCCGCACGGAGTTTCTTGGAGGTTCTGCCCGGTTTGCGCAGAAGCGCATTGCGGATTACAAGGATTCAGCAGGCAAGGTGTTGGACAATTTAGCCGGTGCCGCGGGCAGCCAGAAGGGCGATCCAATGAAGGCTGTGCAGGCGATTGTGCAGGTGGTGAACTCGCCTGAGCCGCCGTTGCGGCTGCTGCTGGGCGCGGCTGCCTTCCGCCGCTTCCGCGATAAGATCAATCTGCTGGAGAAAGATGCGAAGGCGTGGGAGAGTGTGACGCTGGGTGCAGATTTCCCTCCCGATGAAACAACCAGCTAACCGGGCAGCAGAACCGCCTCCTTCGTCGCAGGTATCACGATGCAGCAGCAGAACGTCTTCCCCCTATGGCAGAGATCAAGACAATCTACTTTGATATTGGCGGCGTGCTCCTCTCAAACGGTTTTGATGAGCACCAGCGTGCGCGGGTTCTGCCGCAGTTTGGCCTGGATCTGGCGGAGTACGAACCCCGGCACCATGAGGCGAACTTCCAGTGGGAGCGCGGGTTGTGCACGGTGCAGGATTATTTTGAGCACACGGTGTTCTATCAGCAGCGCAACTTTACCTTCGATGAGATATGGGCGGCGGTAAAGGCTGAGTCGGTCATGCTGCATCCGGGCTGCTTTGAGCTGCTGACGGAGCTGGCGGCGACGGGCCGCTACCGGCTGTGCACGCTGAACAACGAATCGCGCGAACTGAACGATTACCGCATTCAGGTCTTCGGGCTCACGCGCTTCTTCGACACGTTTATCTGCTCCGGTTATGTAAATGAGATGAAGCCGCATCTGAACATCTACCGCTCTGCGCTGGAACTGACACAGGTTCCGGCGGGGCAGAGCGTCTTCATTGACGACCGCGAAGAAAATCTCGTACCCGCGCGCGAACTGGGCATGGCGGGCATCTGCTTCCGCGAGCCGCTGCAGCTGCGCGAGGAGCTGGGAAGACTTGGAATTGAGCTGAACTAAACGGAAGCACCCGCGCACACGGCAGCAGGCTGGATTCAGGCATCAGAACTCTTACCCCGAGGAGGAAAGACGCTATGGAAATGGGATTGATCGGCTTAGGCAAGATGGGTTTCAAGATGGCGGAACGGCTGCAGCTGGGTGGCCATAAGGTCGTCGGCTTTGATACGTCGGCTGACGTGGTGAAGAGCTTCAACGAGACCGGCAACGTGGGCGTGACCACGCTGGAAGACATGGTGAAGAACCTGGCCGCGCCGCGGGCGATCTGGATCATGGTGCCGCAGGGCGATCCGGTGGACGAGACCATTGCCAAGCTGGAGCCGCTGCTGGAAAAGGGCGACACGCTGATTGACGGCGGCAACTCAAACTACAAGGATTCGCAGCGCCGCTATGCACAGGTGACGCCCAAGGGATTTCACTATGTGGATGCCGGCACCTCGGGCGGCGTGTGGGGCTTGAAGGAGGGGTATAGCCTGATGATTGGCGGCGATAAGGAGCCCATCGAACGGCTGACGCCCATCTTTGAGACGCTGGCCCCGGCGAAGGATAAGGGCTGGGGGCGGGTTGGGCCTTCGGGCGCAGGGCATTATGTGAAGATGATTCATAACGGCATTGAGTATGGCCTGATGGAGGCCTATGCCGAAGGGTTTTCTATTCTGCGCGCCAAGGAAGAGCTGGAGCTGGACCTGGCGTGCGTGGGCGAGATCTGGCGATTCGGTTCGGTGGTGCGCTCGTGGCTGCTGGATATTACGGTGGACGCGCTGCAGAAGAATCCGACGCTGGAGGGGATGGAAGCGTATGTGACAGACTCCGGCGAAGGGCGCTGGACGGTGTTTGAGGCGATCGACCTGAATGTGTCTGCGCCGGTGATCACGGAATCGCTGATCCGGCGGCTGCGCTCGCGGGAAGAGAATAATTTTACTGACCGTATGCTGGCCATTATGCGGTATGAGTTTGGCGGACATTCGGTGAAGAAGGCTTAGGAACAGCGAGTCAGCAAGTCAGCGAGAAGCAAGCCAGCGGAGAAGCAAGGACACAAGCAAGAACAGTAAATGCAGCAAAGGCAACCGCAAAAGCAAAGGCAACAGCAGCGGGTTTCTGGCCGCAGGATTTTGGGGCATCATCCCAGGTCTCAGAATCGAGACCTGGGGCACCCGTCCGGCATCCGCGAAAAGCGGATTCTTCGCTGCGCTCAGAATGACAGCGGAATATCAGGGAGAGAACGAATATGTCGACCACGGAAGTGAGCATTACGCCGGAAGCAGTACAGGCAAGCCAGAAGCCGGAGCGCAAGCCCGATCCCTGTATCGCGGTCATCTTTGGCGCGTCAGGCGATCTGACCAAGCGCAAGCTGCTGCCCGCTCTCTTTCACCTGGAGCAGTCCGTCCTGCTGCCGAAGGAGTTTGCCGTGGTGGGTGTGGCGCGGCGGCCGTTGGGCGACTCGTTTGCGCAGGATATGCGTGAGGGTATCGTAAAGGGCGGCGGCGTCGATGAAAGCGACCCGAAACTGAGCCCGTTCATTGACCGCGTGAAGTATCACGCCATGAACTTTGACGATGACGGCGGCTATGAGCAGCTCAAGAGTCTGCTGGCCGATCTGGATAAGCAGTACGGCACGAAAGGCAATCGGCTTTTTTATCTGGCCACGTCGCCGGAGTACTTCGCGGACATCATCAACCGGCTGGGCGCGCATGGGCTGAATCATCCGCCGGAGGGTGGCGCGTGGGTTCATGCCATCATCGAGAAGCCGTTTGGGCACGATCTGGATTCAGCGAAGACGCTGAACGATGATGTGAACAAGGTCTTCGACGAGAACCAGATCTTCCGCATCGATCACTACCTGGGCAAGGAGACGGTGCAGAACATCCTCGTCTTCCGCTTTGCCAACGGCATCTTTGAGAATGTGTGGAACCGCAACTACATTGACCACGTGCAGATCACGGCGGCGGAAGAGATCGGCATTGAGGGACGCGGGCCTTTCTATGAACGCGCCGGTGCACTGCGCGATGTGGTGCAGAACCACGTGATGCAGCTGCTCTCCTATGTGGCGATGGAGCCGCCCATCTCGTTTGAGGCAGAGCAGGTGCGGGTGGAGAAGCTGAAGGTATGGCGCGCCATCCGGCCCATTCCGATCAACGACACGGCGCGCGGCCAGTATGGGCCGGGCACGGTGGACGGCGAAAAGGTGATCGGCTACCGCGAAGAAGACCGGGTGGACGGCGATTCGCAGACCGAGACCTTTGCCGCGTTGAAGCTGCAGATTGAGAACTGGCGCTGGGCCGGTGTGCCGTTTTATGTGCGCGCGGGCAAGCGCATGGCCAAGCGGTATACGGAGATCACCATCCAGTTCAAACAGCCGCCGCTGCGCATGTTCCACGAGAGCAAATCGCCGTGCGGGTCCGCGATTGAGCCGAACATCATCAGCATGCGCATCCAGCCGGATGAGGGCATCGCGCTGCGTTTCGGCGCGAAGGTGCCGGGGCCGAGCATGAATATCTGCCCGGTCAATATGGATTTCAACTACGCGGCGGCTTTCGGCGTCTCGTCTGCCAATGGGTACGAGCGGCTTCTGCTGGATGCGATTCTGGGCGACGCCACGCTGTTTGCGCACCGCGATGGAGTGGAGGCGACATGGGCGCTGATAACTCCGATCCTGGAGGCGTGGAAGCTGCGCAAGAAGGATTATCCAAACTATGCCGCGGGCACATGGGGACCGGAAGTGTCAGACGATCTGATCCAGCGAGACGGGCGCGAGTGGCGTAATTTCTAGCGGGAGATTGTAATCTGAAACTATGCCATCGAAACTGACGCTTCGCTTCTATGTGTTTCCGACGCCTGCCGCGCTGGCCGATGCGGCGGCAAAATACTTCATCACCCGCATCCCGGAGCCGGATTCCACGGCGGTAGCGCGCATTGCCATCTCCGGCGGTACTACGCCGAAGGCGATGCTGCACGACCTGGGTTCAGAGGAGTACGTGCGCTACACGCATCGCTGGGCGAACCTGCACCTGTACTGGGTGGATGAGCGCTGTGTGCCGCCGGATGATGAGCAATCAAACTACCGCATGACGGAGCAGGCGCTGCTGGCGTGGGTGCCGCTGCCGCCGGAGAACGTACACCGAATGGAAGGCGAGCTGGAGCCTGCGGTGGCTGCGGCGCGCTATGAGAGCGAGCTGCGCAACAGCTTCCGGCTGGAAGGCGCGGAAGCGCCCAGCTTCGATCTGCTGCTGCTGGGCATGGGGCCGGACGGACACACGGCATCGCTGTTTCCGCATACCGAGGCGCTGGATGCGATGGGGCAGCTGGTGGTGGCGAACTTTGTGCCCAGGCTGGATATGTGGCGCATCACGCTGACGTGGCCAGTGATCAATCAGGCGAAGGAAGTTGTTTTTTTGATCGAGGGCGCCGAGAAAGCAGATATTCTGCATGAGGTGCTCTTCGGGCCTCGCGATCCGGAGCGGCTGCCATCGCAGTTGATCAAGCCCGCCAGCGGGACGCTTGTGTTCCTGCTGGACGAGGCGGCAGCGGCAAAAATTCCCCGAGAAGGCGCACAGCAACACGGGCCAATCTGGTCCAATGTCATTGAGGTGGAACGATGATTCTGGCAGGCGACGTAGGCGGCACCAAGGTGCATCTGGCTCTTTACAGCTTTTCGCACGGCCGCCTGCAGAGCATTCGTGATAAGAAGTTTCCGGCGCAGAATTATGACGGGCTGGAGAAGATTGTGCTGGAGTTCCTGAGCGGCGAGGCGGAGCCGATCACGGCTGCATGCTTTGGCTGCCCCGGCCCGGTGAAGGATAACCGGCTGAAGCTCACCAATCTGCCGTGGACACTGGACGGGCGCAAGCTGTCTGCCGATCTGAAGATCAACCACGTCTTTCTCATCAACGACCTTGAAGCCAATGGCTACGGCATTCCGGAGCTGGCGCCGGAGGCCATCTTCACGCTGCATGAGGGCGATCCGGGCGCAGTCGGGCACCGCGCGCTCATCTCGGCCGGCACCGGACTGGGCGAAGCGGTGCTGATCTGGAATGGGCGCATCCACGTGCCCATACCGTCAGAGGGCGGCCATGCGGATTTCGCGGCGCGCAACGATGTGGAGATTGAGCTGCTGCAGTATCTGCGCTCCACGTTGAAGGGGCGCGTGAGCTGGGAGCGGGTCGTATCGGGCATTGGGCTGAAGAATGTCTATGCGTTTCTGCGCGATGTGAAGAAGATGGACGAGCCGCAGTGGCTGAAGGAGCGCATGGGCAAGGAAGACCCGAACGCGGTGATCGGCGAATGCGGAGACAAAGCGCCCGGCGAGGCAGGTTACTCTGAACTCTGCGCGCAGACGCTGGAGATATTTGTATCAGCCTATGGGGCGGAGGCGGGCAACAGCGCGCTGAAGATTCTGGCATCGGGCGGCATCTATCTGGGTGGCGGCATCGCGCCCAAGATTCTGCGCAAGATGCAGGATGGGGCGTTTACCCGGGCCTATCGGGACAAGGGAAGATTGTCGCCGCTGCTGGAGAGTATTCCGGTGCGTATTATTCTGGATGACAGCTGTGCTCTGATGGGTGCGGCTGCCTATGCTGAAGGCAGGGCAGCAGCAATCTCAGGCAGTTCGGAACGTGCGGCGTCCGTCGCCGTCTAGCATTTTTTCATGGCTATGAATCGAGGTTTGAATATGCTTATTTTTCGCGTTCGTTCGCTCTTTGCGGCGGCAGTTGTTACAGCGTTGGCAGGATTCGCGGTCACAACCGTACAGGCGCAGCGTCTGCCGGCAGGCGTGGTGCCCGATCACTATACGCTGGCGCTCACGCCGGATCTGAAAGCGGCCACGTTTACCGGGACTGAGAGCATCGGTATCCAGGTGGAGACGCCGACCCGGGCGATCACGCTGAACTCGATTGAGATTGAGATTCAAAGCGTCACGGTGGATCAGGCGTGTGAGGGCTGCAACCAGGGCAATGGCGTGAAGCTCACGGGCACCGTGACGTATGACAAAGACAAGGAACAGGCGACGCTGACCTTCCCGGACGAGTTGCACGCCGGCCACGCGGTGCTGCATCTGCAGTACACGGGCATTTTGAACAACGAGCTGCGCGGCTTTTATCTCTCCAAAACACCGACACGCAACTATGCGGTCACGCAGTTTGAATCGACGGATGCGCGCCGCGCATTTCCCAGCTGGGACGAGCCGGCCTTCAAGGCGACGTACGATCTCTCGCTCACGGTGGACACTGGCGACAGCGTGATCGCCAACACACCGGTGCTGACGGATGCCGCGGCCGGGCCGGGCAAGCACGTCATCACGTTCGCGACCACGCCAAAGATGTCAACCTATCTGCTGGCGTTCCTGGTGGGCGATTTCAAGTGTCTGAGCGGCCAGTCAGATGGCGTGCCCATCCGCGTCTGTGCCACGCCGGACAAGGTGCAGTACGGCAAGCTGGCGCTGGATGTGGCGCAGCATACGCTGCACTACTACGACAATTATTTTGGCATCAAGTACCCCATGCCCAAGTTGGACATGATCGCGCTGCCTGACTTTGAAGCGGGCGCGATGGAGAACTTCGGGGCCATCACCTATCGCGAGACCGACCTGCTGCTGGATGAGGAGCATGCTTCCGTTCCGCAGAAGAAGCGTGTAGCCGTGGTGGTGACGCACGAGATGGCGCACCAGTGGTTCGGCGACATGGTGACGATGCAGTGGTGGGACAATCTGTGGCTGAACGAGGGCTTTGCCACCTGGATGGAGAACAAGGCGGCGAATGATTTCAATCCGGCGTGGAAGTATGCGCAGGATACGGCGCTCGATCTGGACAACTCAGAGAACAGCGATGCGCAGTCGACCACGCGAACCATTCGCGCCAAGGCCGATACGCCTGCGGAGATCAATGAGGAGTTTGACGGCATCGCCTACGGCAAGGCGGGTGCGGTGATCGGGATGGTGGAGCATTACCTGGGCGAAGAGACCTTCCGGCAGGGCGTGCACAACTACCTGGCCGCGCACATGTACGGCAATGCCACAGCCGAGGATTTCTGGAATGCGCAGACGGCCAACAGCCACAAGCCCGTGGATAAGATCATGGAGAGTTTTGTGACACAGCCCGGCGTTCCGCTGCTGACGTTTGGCCCGGTGACCCCGGCCAAAACCGGCAAGAGAACGGTCAGCGTGGCGCAAAGCCGATTCTTCCTCTCGCCCACATCCACGGGAAGCCGTGAGCAGAAGTGGACTGTGCCGGTGTGCTTCAAGACGGTGAAGGGAAGCGCCTGCGAGCTGGTGTCAGACAGCAGCAGCACAGTGGCCGTGCCGGCTGCGCCGTTCGTGTATGCGAATGCGGATGCGAAGGGCTATTACCGCAGTGCCTATAGCAGCGTGGAGGAGAAGGCGATTGCAGCCCATGCGGAGAGCGCGCTGAGCCCCACGGAGCGGCTTGGCCTGGTGGGTGATGTGTGGTCGCTGATGCGTTCTGGGCAGGGCAGCGTGGGTGGATATCTGGATCTGGTCTCCGCTCTGCGCAATGATCAGGAGGCCCAGGTGCAGGAGTCGGCGCTGGGCAAGGTGCAGGCGGTGATGGATCGCATTGCGACGGACCAGGACCGGGTGCGGCTGAAGGCGTGGATCGTGGCAACCTATGCGCCGGTCTATGCCAAGCTGCCGCCCACGGGTGGAACACCGGACCAGAAGCAGCTCAGGGCATTGCTCTTCAGCATGCTGGGCGCAGCGGGCGATGAAGGCGTGGTGGCCGAGGCGCGTCGGCTGACGAACCGGTATATCGCCGATCCCGGCAGCGTGGATGCGGATGTTTCAGGCAGCGCAGTGCAATTGGCGGCCATGCATGGCAACGCCGCGCTGTATGAGAAGCTGCTGGCGCTCAGCAAGAGCGCGACCAATCCGGATGTGCAGACCACGGCGCTTTATAACCTGGCGAACTTTGACGATTCAAAGCTGGTGACGCGCACACTGGATTATCTTTCTGCCGGCAGTGTGCGCAACCAGGACAGCTGGATTCTGTATGCACTGCTGATGCGGCGCACGGCGACGCGGCCGCAGACGTGGGACTACATCCGCGCGCACTGGGCAGAGACGAAGGCACAGCTGACCACGGCTTCCGGCGCACGCCTGGTGGGGGCCACATCCTTTTTCTGCACGGCAGAGCGGCGGGATGAGGTGCAGAGCTTCTTCACGGCAAATCCGGTGCAGGCAGCTGCGCGGACGCAGAAGAAGGCGATCGACAGCATCAATGACTGCATCCAGCTGCACACCGCCCAGGAGCCCAATCTGAAGCTATGGTTGGACCATAATGCACCGCAATGAGGGTCCAAACCGGGAAAATGCCCTCTTTCCGGTGCCAGATAGCCCAGGTATAAACAGGATTTTGTTGAATTCTCGATTAATCACCGAAATGAGGGTTGCAAGCTGTTGAATTGCGACGTATAAGGGTGAAGTAGGATTTTTGGGTGGCGTATACCACTTTGTCAAAGATGGACGGGGTCAGTTGAACCCAATAAGTTTTTTCTTGTAATTTTTCGCGGTCAGGTTTGACAGTGTTCCACCGGTTCGATAAATTTTCTACAGAGGCCACTCATGAAGAAGTCATTACTTGTTGTCGGAACTGCTCTCTTTCTCGCAGCAGCTCTCCCGCTGCACGCACAATCCGGTTGCGGTGATTCGCCGGAAGCACCGACGGCTATCCTTGCCCTGGTTGGCTCGGCAGGTGCGTTCCTAGTCTCTGCGCGTGTACGTTTCAATGCGCGCAAGTCCAAAAAAGACTAAGCTCACCGGCAATAAAGAGATTCGTAGTAAATTATGGCAGCTACTCCTGACGTAGATAACTTTGCAGTGTTTCTGCGTCAGGAAGTTAGCGGCTATTTTTCATTTAAGCCAGTGCTTGCCCTGCTTGTGGCCCTCGCGGGCACTCTGGCGATTTATCCCACCATTACGTTCCTGACTGCGATCTGGATCTACGATCCGGTTAAGTCGCTTGGGATGTTTATCCCGCTGGTCAGCATCGCGCTCATCCTGCGTGCATGGCGCAGCATTGGCTGGGAACTGCGCGGCACAGGCTGGGGACTGGTGATTATTCTTGTCACCATCGCACTCGTGCATCTGCGTTCGCAGGCCGTGTTGATGCTGGTGCTTTCCTCCACTTGGTCATTGAACCTGCCCCCCCCCAGCCTGGTGGTGTTTGCCTATGCCAGCGGCGTAGTGCTGCTCTTCGGCGGGACGCGGTTGTATCGTGCTGCTTTGTTTCCGATACTGCTGCTGCTGTGCGTCAATCCGGTGCCGCACATCTTCAACGTGCTGGTGGATCTGCCGCTGCAGCGGATCTCTGCGCATGTGGCGCGCGGATTTGCCATGGCGCTTGGCCAGAAACTGACGCCTGACCAGATGCGGCTGATGTTCACGCCGGACTTCGGCATGTTCATCGCCCCCGGCTGCAATGGCGTGCGCGGCGCAACCACCATGGGCTACATTGCACTGGTTGCCGGATACATCTATCGTTTCCGCCTGCGGGCATGGGCGCTGGTGGTAGCTGCTGCCATTCTGCTGGGCTATGTTTTCAATTTCGTGCGGCTGTGCGTTCTGGTGCTGTACTATCTGGTCGCACTGCGTATCGTGTGGATGCAGGACCGCGCGACCGGCGGTGATTACATCATCGGCGCCTGCCTGTTCACCGTGGCCGCGACACTGCTGGTGCTGGCGATCCGCAAAGCGGGGAACCGGCGCGACATTGCAGAGAGCGCGCCCGCCGGTGATCCGGATGCACTTGCGCGTGCCGCAGCCGAGGATGTAAAGGCGCAGAGGTCGTTCTATCCGCGGCTGGCCGCGCTGCTGGTGCTGGTGGTACTGGGGTCGGTTGCGTACGCCGGGGCGGTCAAGAACAGGATTGAGGCAAGCAGGAACGGTGCAGGCCACCAAAGGACGGCTGCCCTCACCGGCCAGTTTCCGCAGCAGATGGGCGGCTATACGCTTGCGCGGACGTGGAAAGAACAGAATGCGGTTGGAATGGTCGTATTCGAGTGGGCGGAGTATGTGACCACAGACGGAACGCGCATTCAGATCGGTATTTCACCGGTACTGAGCGCGCATGACACTACGCTGTGTCATGTGGCGCGGGGCGAGGACGCGATCTGGCAGGGAACTATCAACCTGCCCTCGGCCGGCCACAGTCCGGAATCGTTCAGCACGGCCATGTACAACGACGGAGCCAGCCAGTTTATTGAGGCGAGCACGCAATGCACCCTGGCGGGCTGTGGCGAATACACCATGGTGCACTCGCACTTCGGCATCATCTTCAGCCGCCCGCAGGTCGGTTCGCTCCTGCAGCAACCGGGTGCAGCCAGGCCTCTGCCAGTGCTTTTGCGGGCAGAAACGACTGACGTTGCGATGCCCGCCGCGGATGCCCGGGCGATGCTGCTGGAGCAGATGCGCGGGTTTACCCGGGAGATTAATCTGGAGGCGCTGACCAACGCCTATCGGGGACCTTTCAACCCTGACGATGCCCAGTTTCAGTAGGATCGCGAACTTCGTCCGTGTCCAGAATTCCGGATGTGATGCAAATGGCGTAAAATTCGCACAGATTAGCTCCAAATCCGATTGTTGCGGCGGCCTTCTATTATGCGTCTGTGTCGATTCTCTCTTCCTGCTCTCGCGCTTTTCCTCTCCGTGCTCTGCGGTACCTGGCTTGCGGGCTGCAGCAGCGGCGTAACCAGCGGCGGTGGGGGCACGACCAATCCGGGACTGACATTCGTCACCATTCCCACCCAGACGTACGGCGCAGCTCCCTTTACGGTGAGCGCAACCTCTGCTTCCAGCGCGGCTATCACCTATACGGTGGTGAGCGGCCCGGCCACAATCTCCGGCAGCACGGTGACGATCACGGGTACGGGAACCGTGGGGCTGAGCGCCACCCAGCCGGCGAGCATGACGTATAGCGCGGGCACGGCAGTTACCAGCTTTGTGGTGACACCGGCCACACCAATGCTTACCTTTGCCACCATCCCGGCGCAGACCTATGGCAACGCTCCGTTTACGGTGAGCGCAAGTTCCGCCTCTGCCGGCGCTATTGCTTATGCGGCGACCAGCGGTCCGGCTGTGGTTGTGGGCAACTCGGTTACGCTGACCGGTGCAGGTACCGTTGTAGTGACGGCCACGCAGGCTGCTGCGACGAACTACAACGCCGCCACCGCAAGTGTGAATATCCCAGTTGCGCTGGGAACGCCTTCGCTGAGCTTTGCACCCATTGAGACGCAGGTTGTGGGCAATGTGCCCTTCACGGTCAAGGCGAGCTCGGCTTCCACCGGCGCTGTGACGTATGCGGTGACCAGCGGGCCTGCAACGATATCGGGCAACACGGTGACGCTTACCGGCGCGGGAACCGTGGCGCTGGGTGCGAGCCAGGCAGCGACCTCCAACTTCAGTTCGGCTACGGCTTCCACCAGTTTCACTACGGTCACTGCAGGAACAATTGCGGGCACATCATTGAGCGGAACCGTGCAGGCAGGGGGACTCCCCGTGATCGGCGCGAGCGTGCAGCTCTATTCAGCCGGTACCAGCGGCAACGGATCGACGGCCAACACCCGGCTGGCGGCTGCGTTGACGACGGATGCAAACGGCCACTTTACGGTGCCCTCCACATTCACCTGCACCGGTACAGCCGCGCCGCTGTACCTGATCGCAAAGGGCGGCAAGGCAGGGAGCACAGGAAGCGTGAACAGTGCGCTGTGGCTGATGGCTCCGCTGCCCCCGTGCGGAAGCCTGACGAATGCAACGACGGTGACGATTAACGAATTGACCACCGTGGGCAGCGCCGCGGCGCTGGCGCAGTTCTATACGACGGGTGGCAACATCGGCTCCAGCGGAACCAACACGCAGGGATTGAACATTGCTATTGTGAATGCGCAGTCACTGGTGAATATGCCGACTGGTGTATCTCCGGGGCTGTCGATTGCAGCGACGGTGGCGGTCAACAGCACAAAGCTGAATACGCTGGCGAACGCGTTCACCGCCTGCGCGGTGAGCAGCTCGGCCTGCACGCCGCTTTTTGCAGCGGCCACGGTGGGCACGGGTGCTGCTCCCACCAACACCCTGGACGCAGCGTTCAGTATCGCGCGCAATCCGGTGAACAATGCGGCGACGATCTTTGGCCTCTCGACCGGAGTGCTGTTTGCCCCGGCGCTGACCACAGCGCCGCCGGATTGGACGGAAGCGATCACGATCTCGGGCGGCGGTCTGAGCTCGCCTACGGCGCTGGGGGTGGATGGCAGCGGGAACCTGTGGTCTGCCAACTACAACGAGGTGCTGTCAGAGTTTTCACCGAACGGGTCGCCGGTCTACACCAACGGAATTACCGGCTCGGGACTGCATGAGTCGTATGGCATGGCGATCGATGCCGCCAACAACATCTGGGTGGTGAACGATGAAACGCCGGGCAGCCCGAACAACGGTGGCACGGCATCAAAGTTCAGCAATGCAGGCGTGGCGCTCTCCAGCGGCATCGGGTATACAACAGGGCTCTACTTCCCCACGGCGATTTCAGCTGACACCAACGGCAACATGTGGATTGCAAACTACGGCAACTCCACCTATGCGCTCTACAGCAACAGTGGCACGCCGATCACGACGGGCTGCAATACAAAGGGCTGCGGCTACGGTCTGCTGGAGTTCCCGGTGGCCGTCGCGCCGGATAATTTCCACTTCGGCTGGGTGGCGAATCAGTCTTCGAATACCATGACGCGCGTCTCAGCCGATGGAACCAACGTGATGGCCATTGCGTGCTGCTCCGGTGCCTCCGGCGTGGCGGTGGATGCCCAGGGCTATGTGTGGGCGGCGAATTACTTCGGTGACAGTATCAGCGAACTGAGCGGTGCGGGCGTCGTAGTATCCGCCGGGTATACCGGTGGCGGCGTGGTTCATCCGCAGGGCATTGCGGTGGATGGCAATGGCACGATATGGATCGCAAACTACCGCGGCAACTCCATCTCCGACCTCGCTGGATCGCAGACGACTGTGCCGGGCGCAGCGCTTTCGCCAACGGGCGGACTGGGCAGTGATGCCGGCATGGTAGAGCCGTACGGGCTGGCGATTGATGGTTCCGGAGACATCTGGGTCTCCAGCTACGGCACCAATACCATCCAGGAATTTGTGGGCATGGCCGTGCCAGTGAAGACGCCGCTGGTGGGCGAGCCCGTGCTTCCTTAGGAGCCGGGGCAAGCGTTGTTCGCTGGGGTGGGAAGCGGGGGATACTGCTGTTTGCCCCATGCAGTATGGACCTTCATCAGGATATGAGATCCTTCGCTGCGCTCAGGATGACAAAGGGTAGCGCTCAGGATGACAAAGGGTGGCCGCTCAGGATGACAAAGGGTGGCCGCTTAGGATGACAAAGGGTGATCCTTGTGATGGCCCCCCGTACAAGTTCCGTGCGGCAGGGAAACGGCCCTAGCGGACGTGTTCCGGGTCCCAGTGATCGGTGCCGCCCAGAGTGGCAGCGGTGGAGTAGGCAACTGCTTCGGCCGCGGTGAGCTGGTGCGAGTAGGGCTCACGCTTGCCGGCTTTAATGGCCTCCGCGCCTGGTCCGGTGGAATCGAATTCGGCATAGGTCGCGGTCTGCAAGGAGTGGGTCTCGCCTTCATGCCATTCGTGCCAGCCGGCAGGTTGGATATGGCCGCCCATCAGCGTGTGCAGGAAGACCACGGTTGCATAGGGCCTCCACGGCCGCCCGAGGAAGATATTGGTTACACCGGACTCCGCAGTGAGCGTGCAATTCCGGAAGACGAAGATGCTGCCGGGCTCATCCGCTGACACGCGGCTCTGGGCAGTGATGTATCCGCCCGCAGCGTGCGTGGTGCTGAGAATCTCACAGCGATCGAAGACGACAGCGCCATCGCCGAAGATGAAATCCACATTGCCCGCGATCAGACAGTCACTGAAGTAAGAGCGTGCAGGCGCGCAGTCTTTGCCGGCAGAGGCCATGCAGCCCTTGTGCCCGGCGAAGAGCGTGTCCTGGTTGCCGAGCAGATGGACGTGCCGCACCACGGCGCGGTCGCCCTGCAGCAGCAGCGCCAGCGCCTGCGAACCGACGCTGCCTTGCGCGTGAGTGCGGTTGAAGTCGTTGGCGAAGGTAATCTGTTCGGCGTGAAAATCATCCGCGTAGACGGAGACGGTGGCGGAGTGGAAGGTGCCGCCATTCTCACCCGCATTGTGATCGTCCACGATGGTGGTCCGGTCCGCGCCTGCTCCGCGCAGGGTAATGCCCGGCTTATTGATGGTGACGATCTCGCGATAGCTGCCCGGGGCGATGGCGATGACGGCGCCGCCCGTGTCTGGCGCGGCATCTACCGCTGCCTGGATGGTGGTGTAGGCGGCGGAGCCATCGGCCGCGACGTGCAGGGTGGGCGGGGGCTGCTGGGCAGCGGTGGTCAGACAACCGGCGGCCAGGGCGAGCAGGGCGAATGCGCGGATGCGGGCAGGACTCAAGATGGTTAACATGTGGGCTCCGGAGAGAGACATTCGTTCATACCACCGACAGGATAGCGTAACCGTTATCTCGTATTTCAATAGAAAAATTGAGAGACTTCGGATTCCTATACGACATAGACACGCCAGGCCTAAACAGCTGAAATATAAATAGGATATTAGTTGCAAGCGCATATTAATTCTTCTTTGCACATCCTCAAAAAAACCTCCTGAAAATACTTGACAGTCATCAGCGCCCTGGCTGAAGATGCTCCCCGGTCCAGAGAACTGGTCTTACCTGTTGGGACGCGCGGACACCGTGCGGATATCCCTGCAAGAGACCGAAAGACACTAAACCAAGCAGAACCCTGCACGACTTTGAGAGGTCATAACGATGCGTAAAGTTCAGATCCCAACAATCTTCCGGTACGCCCTGGCAGCCTTTGTACTGATGCTGACGGTAGCGTTTGCCGGCTCCGCCCTGGCACAATTGTCCGGCAAAGGCTCCATCCGCGGTACCGTGATGGACCAGACAGGCGCAGTGGTGCCTCATGCCATGGTGACGGCGATCAACCGCGGTACCAATGTGCAGACGGTGCGGCAGTCGACCTCTGCCGGCGACTACGAACTTTCCTCGCTCGATCCGGGCGACTATGTGGTCACGGTGTCCGCGCAGGGATTTCAGGGCTTCAGGCAGCAGAACGTCCATGTGAACGCACTGGAAGTGGCGAACCTGGATGTAAAGCTCACGCTCGGCGCATCGAGCGAGACCGTGACCGTGACGGAAGCCCCGCCGGCGCTGGAGACGACCAACGCCACGCTAGGCACAACCATGGAGCAGTCCATGTACTCTGCGCTGCCCGTTGAAATGGGCGCAGCCCAAGCACCGGATCAGCGTCGTGCGACAGACTTTGTGAAGTTCATGCCGGGCGTACAGCAGAATGAGACCAACGGCAACCCGACGACCAACGTAGGCGTGGTCAATGGTTCCGGCAGCCGCGGCGCGGCAGCAGCGGTATACATCAACGGCATTCCGTTCACCAATGCATCGGGCGAAGGCGATACGCGTTTTGTATGGTCGGCAATCTCTGTGGATTCAGTCGATCAGTTCCAGGTTCAGACCAACGGCTATCCCGCCATGTATGAAGGCCAGGGCGTTCTGAACTTCTCCATCAAGTCCGGCAAGAACCAGATTCACGGTTCGGTGTATGACTACATCCGCAACACGGCATTTGATACCTGGGGTTTCTTTGCGCCGGCGTTTGTCAATCCGTACGCCGGGCATCCCACGAAGCCCACGGAACACATGAATGAGTATGGCGTGGTGCTGAGCGGTCCCATCATCAAGGACAAGCTCTTCTACTTCGGCAACTATGGCCAGTTCCGCTTTACCCAGGGGCCGAAGCCGACCTATCAGACGCAGCCCACCGCTCTGATGCGGCAAGGCATCTTCACGGAAGTAGCTGGCGTGAATATCTACGATCCGCGTTCGACCAATTGCAATCTGGCGGGCACAATCTGCACGCGCACGCAGTTCAGCGGCAATACAATTGCTATCGGCCAGCGTTCCACGGTGGCCATGAATCTGCAGGCATTCATTCCTCCGAACACCAACACCGCAGTGACCAACAATTATCTGGCGGGCTACAAAGCCGGATTGACAAACTGGATGACGACCCATCGCGTGGACTATGCCATCAGCTCCAAGAATCAGCTCTCGCTGATCGTTGGACAGGGACGCCAGGCCAGCACGGTTCCCACCAGCCAGACCACTGCAGGCCGCAACGTTGGACCGGTGCCGATCAACTACGGTCAGTATTATGCGCCGAAGACCACGGTCATTATCGTGCAGGATGCCTATACGATCACCGATCATATTGTGAACCAGTTGAACTACGGCTTCTCGCGGTATAACGGGCCGACGTTCAATGCGGATCGCGGCGCGACATATGGCGTTGCGGCGAATGGTTATGGCAATCTGCCCTCCGGTCAGGCGCAGGATTCATTCCCGATCGTCTCCTTCAGCGGCATCGATGCGCCCACCTCGCTGGCAGGCGTAACGGCGAGCGTCAATATCGCTAACTCCTATGCCTTGATCGACAATTTGCAATGGACCAAGGGCAAGCACCTGATCACCATTGGTGCGCAGATCGCGTGGATGCAGTACCAGAACCTGACGGCAACGACAGGAACCACGCCGTTGACGATTGCCAATGCCATTACCGAGACGTCGAACTTCAACGCGAATGCTGCCACAACCAGTACCTCGACCGGTATTGCGTATGCCAGCTTCCTGACCGGTGCTCCGGACAGTGTGACGGCCACGCAGAATTTTGTGCCGGAAAATGGCGCACGATTCCGGCCTATTTCGCCGTACATCCAGGACACCTGGAGAGCAACCAAGAAGCTGACAGTGGATGCCGGTCTGCGCTGGGATTATTTCCCCACGTACCGCGAAGAACATGACCGCATGTCTTATCTGAATACGACTGGAAGCAATGCGCTGACGGGTACTGCCGGTACCATCATGTTTGCCGGAAGCGCGGTTGCCGGAGATTCCTGTAACTGCCGGACGCCCGTAAATGATTACTTCAAGAACTTTGGTCCGCGGCTAGGCATTGCTTACGCGATGAATCCGAAGACCGTGATCCGTGCAAGCTACGGCGTCATGTTCACTCACGGCAACGCCATCGGCGGCGGTACGAACTCCCGTACGGGCACAGGCACGCTGGGCTACAGCGCGACCCCGAAGATCAGCTGGGTGCAGACGGCTGCGTATGCAGCTAGCTCCAATCCCGTGCTGGACGCCGGATTCCCGAACAGCCCGACCACACCGTACTTCTCAACCAACCTGACGCCTACAGTCGGCACCGGATACTACATCGGTGGCCCCTCAGGCCAAGGCGTGACGTACGGCGACACCTACCTCGGTGGACGTGCACCGGAGTATGTGAACTGGAGCGTTGGCTTCCAGCGTGAGATCACGTCCAATACGACCCTCACGGCCAGTTATGTGGGGTCGGAAGGCCACTTCATTCAGGAAGACACGGCGAATGGCCGCGGCCAGTGGATTAACCAGTTGAATCCTGTGTTTCTGGCAGCAGGCTCAACGCTGAGCTCAAAGGCGACTCCGGCTAACGTGGCGGCTGCAGTGGCAGCGGCTGGCGTACCGGCTCCGAACTATAACTCGGCTACGTTCGATCCGACGCAAAACGTATCGAAAGCACTGCTTGCCTTCCCGCAGTATTCGAGCGTATCCGATGCCTATGGGTACTATGCGAATACAAGCTACAACGGCCTGCAGATGTCTTTGATCCGCCGCGAGTCCCGTGGTCTGCAGTACATGGTGGCTTACACTTACTCGAAGTCAATTGATGATGGTGGCACCTTCCGTTCCGGCTATGACATTCCGGCCGTCTACACCCAGGCGGGCAAGACCATCGATCACTTCCGTGCAGAGCGCAGTGAATCCACCTCCAGCCAACGGCAGAATCTGGCCATGACCGGGGTATGGGCGCTGCCGATCGGCAAGGGACGTCTCGGCGGTCAGAATGTGTACAGCCGTGACATCCTGAGCGGATTCAAGTTCTCGAGCAGCTTCGTTGCATACTCGGGATCTCCGCTGGCCTTTACCGCGAGCAGCTGCTCCGCCGCGATTGGCTCTGCCGGTGCCGTAACGCCGGTCTCGGAGGGCACCTGTCTGCCGAGCTACAACCCTGCCTTTACCGGTGCTGCGCGCATCAATGGATCATGGGGACAGGGCGTGACCGCTGCTGATGTTACGAAGAGATTTATCGACCCAACTGCGTTCGAGATTACTCCTTCGACCGCGGCCACACCGTTCTATTCCAACGCTGCACGTACCGCGCCCTACAAGATCTTTGGACCCGGAAACTACCAGCTGGATATGAGCATTCGCAGAGTATTTCCGCTGCACGTGTACAACACCCGTCTGACGATCGAGGGCGACCTGTATAACGTGACTAACCATACTCAGTTCACTGTCAATTCCAGCTCCACGACGTATTCCGGCACAGCATCGCCGGGAACGTTTGGACAGGTGATCGGCCAGACGAACAATCCTCGGCAGGCGCAGTTTGCGGCGCGTATCGAGTTCTAAAACGACGTATCAACCAGGTGAATCTTTACTCCGAATGCCGTCTGCGCTCCAGCAGGCGGCATTTTTTTGCGCCCCCGGTGAAGCGTTTGCCGAGTGGTCCAGTCCAAACAGCAGGAATACAGGCCGGAACAAAGCGCGTAGCATGTGGTGTCTATGGTTGCAGTGCGGCAGAGATATGGTTCTGCAAGGGAGAGAGCGATGCGAACTGGGTTGATGGCAATGTTTGCGGTGGTCACACTGGTGGCTGGAAATGCCGGGGCGCAACAGAGCTCTGCCGCGGCGACGACGCTGACGATCTACAACCAGGACTTCGCCCTGACGCGCAGCACGGTCGATCTTGACCTGAAGGCGGGCACGACCGAGGTGACGACGACGAACGTGACGCGGCAACTGGAGCCTGACTCGGTGGTGCTGCGCGATGCGGCGGAGAAGGTGCCGTTCAAGGTGATTGAGCAGAACTATGACGCCAGCATTGTGACGCAGCAGTGGATGCTGCAGAAGTTTGAAGGCAAGACGATTGATTTCCAGGTGCTGCATCCGGACGCGCCGCCGACGATGGTGCAGGGTAAGATTCTGCGCGCGGACGACCCTCCGCTGATTGAAGTGAATGGCCACATGCAGTTCCAGTTGCCTGGAACGCCGCTGTTTCCCGCCTCGACTGACGGGCTGCTGCTGAAACCGACGTTGCGCTGGCAGATATATTCCCCGAAAGCGGCGAAGCTGCAGGCGGAGCTGGCCTACATCACCCACGGCATGAGCTGGCAGGCGACGTACAACGTGGTCGCGCCGGAGAGCAAGGATGTGACCGGCAACGAGCGCGGCGACATCATCGGGTGGATCACGATCAACAACAATACCGGGACAGACTTTGCCGATACGCGCATCAAGCTGATGGCGGGAGACGTGGCGAAGATACAGGACAGAGCCAGGCCGGTCTATGCGATGGCGAGAGTATCAGCCGGAATGGGAGGCGGCATAGGGCAAGCGCCGCAGGTTACGCAGCAGGCGTTTGACGATTTTCATCTCTACGACCTGAACCGCAATGTGAACCTGCGCAGCGGCGAGACCAAGCAGGTGCAGTTCATGCAGGCGTCAGACGTGACCATGAAGCGCGTGTATGAGTATGACGGAAGCGGCTTGTCGAACACGGTCTATGGCAACCAGACGGATACCGCATGGGCGATGGGCAACAGTAATAAGAAGGTGGGCGTCCGCGTGGAGATCAAGAATGCCCAGGCGAACCACATGGGAATGCCTCTGCCGGCGGGGCGGGTGCGCGTCTATCGGCGCGATGAAGCGGGGGGCATGGAGTTTGTGGGCGAGAGCATGATTGACCACACTCCGGCAGAGGAGACGCTGAAGCTGGCGATTGGTTCAGCGTTTGACGTGACGGGCGAGCGGAAGCAGACGGACTTCCACGTGGACACGCGCGGGCACAGCATGGATGAGAGCTTCGAAATCACGCTCAAGAACCAGAAGACAACGCCCGCAACGGTGGCCGTGGTGGAGCATCTGAGCCGCAGCCGGAACTGGCAGATGATGCAGAAGAGCGACGAATACACCAAGCGTGACAGCAATACCATCGAGTTTCCCGCAGTGGTGCCTGCGCACGGGCAGAAGACGATCAGCTACACCGTGCACTATTCCTGGTAGGGGGGTAGTTGCGTAGAGTCCTCGCCGGACTCTACGCATGCCTTCGTGCTGAAAGGAACCAAGAACGCTAATAAGCAACTAGGAATACGTTCCGAGAATGCTATTGGCATTGTTCTCAACATCATCTCTTCTATTTAAAGCACTAGCCTGCACATTGGAATAGCCAGCTGCACTGACAGCTTGGCGCTGTGTGCGGGTGCTTTCGAGGAGATTCAATGCTGTCGCTCCGGAACAGGTCTGCGGCCCTTTCTATTCCCATCCCACGTTGGCTGCGCAGTGGAGCGCTTGGGGCGGGATTGCTGTGCGTTGCCGCGGGTGCGATGGCGCAGACGGCGGGCATGCAGCCGGCGGACTTCGGTGCGGTGCCAATCGGCGTAGCGGCAAAGACCGCGGCGATTACCTTCAGCTTCAGCGCTGCGGCCACAGTGAGCGCGGTGCAGGTGGGAACGCAGGGCAGCGCGGGGCTGGACTTTGCGATTGCCGCGGGCGATGCGGGCAGTTGCGCGGCGGGCGTATATGCGGCGAATACAAGCTGCACCGTCAAGGTAAGTTTCATTCCGGTTACGGCAGGTCTGCGTTCCGGCGCAGTAGCGCTGTTTGGCGCTGACGGCATGCCAATCGCCATGCAGCGCGTGAGTGGAACCGGACTGGGCCCGGTAGCGGTTGTGAATCCAGGCAGTGTGCAGACTATTCCCGGCACGTTGAACAATCCGCTGGCGGTTGCGGTGGACGCAGCCGGCAACCGCTTTGTCGCCGACACTGGCAATGGCCGCATTGCAGAGGTATCGGCAAGCGGCGCGCAGTCTACGATTGTGAGCGGGCTGAATGATCCGGTGGCGATTGCTGTGGATGCTGCGGGCAACCTGCTGGTGGCAGACGGCGCGCTGGGCCAGGTGCTGCTCTTTGTGCGGACCGCGAATGGCATTGCGGCTGCGCCGGTGGTGGTTGCGGGCAACCTGACGGGCATTGCGGGATTGGCGATTGAGCCGAGCGGCAGGATCGCGGTGTCACTCGCGGGCGCTCGGCAGATTGTGGAGCTGCAGCCGCAGGCGCAGCCGAAGATTCTGGCGAGCTTCGCGGCCGGTTTCACGCCGGGAGCCCTGGCGGCTGACGGTGCAGGCGATCTCTTCGTGAGCGCGACGGACTCGGGACAGGTTGCCGAAGTCTCTGCCGCAGGCACGGTGAGCACGGTGCTCACTGCGCTGAAAGGGCCGTCTGGTCTGGCGATCGATGCAGCCGGCGATCTGTATATTGCAGAGAGCCTGGGCCATGACGTGGTGGAAGTGAGCGCAGTGGACGCTTATGCATCCGCACCGCGCGTGGTGCTGGCGCAGTATGAAGTGGCGAGCGCCGTTGCGCTGGAGCCGGACGGCAGCCTGGCGATGGTGACGCCGACCGGGCTGGTTGAAGTGAAGCGCACCAATGTTTCTGCTGACTTCGGCCCGCTGGGGAATCGCGTTCGGCTGAGCAGCTCCGTACAAAACATCGGCAATGCAGCACTCACGCTCAGCGCGGTGCAGGTCAGCACGCTTACGCCGGGTCTGAATGGCGCATTCACGCTGGCTGCATCCGGCACACAGGATTGCGCAGCAGGCGAATCGCTGGCATTGGCCGCAAGCTGCACGCTGGCGGTGCAGGCCGCTCCCCCTGTGCATGCCAGTGCGAGCGCACTCCATGTGAATGGAGAGACGCAGGTCGTCTCCAACACGCTGAACGCCCTGGGCACTTCGACCACCCTGCACATGAATGCCGCGGGAACTGACGCGCTGGTCTTTACTCCGGCGCCTCCGAGCAGCGTTGCAGCCGGCACGGCCGCGGGAAACATTACCGTATCCGCAGAGACCGCCGGTACGCTGGACCCGACAAACAACTCCAGCATGACGCTCACGGTCACGCTGCCCGACACCACAACGCAGACTTATACCGCGACGGCGGCAAACGGCGTGGCAGTATTCAACCTGACCGGTCTGGTGCTGACAGAGGCGGGAACCGTAACCTTTACCGTGCAGGATACGGCGGGCGACACGGGAGCCTCGGCCACAACAGTGGTGAAACCGTTGAGCGCCGTCGCGAAGATCGTGGTCTCGGGGTATCCATCGTCTGTGCTGGTGGGCGCGGCGCACAACGTGACAGTCACGATGGAAGACGCGTACAACAACGTGGCGACAGGTTATACGGGACAGGTTACGATCTCGAGTTCTGACCCAGCCGCTGTGATTACGCCGGTGTATATGAACTACACCTACACGGTGGCGGACGCGGGTGTGCACACCTTCGTGGTGCAGATGAATACCGTGGGGACGCAAAACATCTCGGCCACAAACGGCGCGGTGACGGGGGCGCAGCAGAACATCAAGGTCAGCCTGCCGGGCACAGCGGCGCTGAGTGTGGACGCGCTTGGAACAACGGCTCCCGTTTCCAGCATCGCGCGCGGCAACGGCATCACGCTGCGGGCCGTCTTGACCACGGGGTCCAGCGCAGCTCTGTATCCCGGGACGATCAGCTTTGTGGATCTAACGCTGCCCGCGGCGGAGCAAACGGTGGGCACCGCGCAACTTCTGCCCAATGGCACGGCGGCTCTCAGCCTGGTTCCTGCGCTGGGCAATCATACCTATCGCGCCATCTTCAACGGCACCAAGGCGCAGCCGGCATCGGTCTCGCCGTCGCAATCACTGAGCGTAACCGGTTTGCTGGGAACCGCGGTAGCGCTGGCGGCCAGCGGCACACCCGCAGATTACACCCTGACCGCAACGATTCTGGGCTATGGATTTTCCGCGGTGCCGACCGGTACGGTGACGTATGAAGACACCACCAATGGCAATGCCGTGGTGGGCACAAGCGCGCTGGCGGGCGCTACCTTCACCACCACGCAAGTGCCGCAGGCAAGTGTGACGACTGGAGCAGCCCCGTACGGTGCGGTCACCGGCGACTTCAATGGAGATGGAATTCCGGATGTGGTGGCAGCCAACAGCGGCGACGGCACACTGACCGTGATGCTGGGTAACGGGGACGGCACCTTCATCAAGGGAACTCCTGTGGCGGTAGGAGGATCGCCGCTCAGCATTGTGGCCGGCGACTTCAACAACGATGGTCTGCTCGATCTGGCCGTCACGGATACACAGAACGGCAATGTCAGAATTTTTCCTGGTAACGGCGATGGGACCTTCACAACCGGGCAGACGATTGCAGTGGGTGCGCAGGTCTTCGGCATCTCCTGCGGCGATCTGAACAATGACGGCAACCTGGATCTGGCCGTCACGGTGTGGAGCAACAATAGCGTCGCAATTCTGCTGGGCAATGGTGATGGAACCTTCACCGCCGGCACGCCCATCGCATCGCCCGGCATAGAACCCACACAGGTCGCGATTGCCGACTTCAATCACGATGGGAACAACGACCTTGCCATTGCGCACTATGGCTCAAGCACGCTCGCGATTGAACTAGGCGCCGGCGACGGTACCTTCAGCAGCGCGCCGGGGTCGCCTGTTACAACCGGAAATGTGCCTCTGGCAGTCACCGCGGCCGACCTGAATGCAGACGGCAATATCGATCTTGCGGTGGCGAACCAGGGCGATAACACGGTAGATATTCTGCTGGGCGATGGGCACGGAGGCTTCACGCTGAGCAGTGTGGTGCCTGTGGATCTGGCGCCGACAAGCATCTCGGCCGTCGACTTCAACGGTGACGGATCCATGGATTTGCTCACCGGAAACTACAACGGAAACTCCGTCAGCATACTGAGCAACAACGGCAACGGAACGTTCGCAACAAGCAATCTGGCTGCGGGCAATGGAGCACTGGCTGTGGTCGCCGCCGATTTGAACGGCGACGGACGGCCCGATCTAATCGCGGTCAATAATCGCGGCAATAATGCCAGCGTCTTTCTCACCGCGCAGACGGCAAGCGTTAGCGTAACCAATATCAGCTTTGTGGCGACGGGATCGCACCTGGCGGTTGCGGCTTATAGTGGCGACGGGAACTATGTCGCCAGCACATCGAACGCCGTGAGCCTGACCAGCAGCACGGTGGCCACGACGACGGTGCTGAGCGCATCGCCCGTCGCATCGGCTTCCTATGGGCAGACGATAACGCTGACGGCGGCCATCACGCCCAGTCTGAGCTATGGCGTGACGGTCGCAGGCACGGTGACGTTTGAAGATGGGGGCGTGGCCATCGGTTCGCCGATTGCAGTTTCAGGCGGCACGGCAGTGCTGGTGCTGCCGCTGCAGGCTCTGGGCGGCCATGTGTACAGCGCGGTCTTCTCCGGGAGCCAGGGCTTCGCACCCAGTACGTCTTCCGCGCTGCCCTATACCGTCACGATGAGTACGGTTACGGTCAACGTGCCCGCATTCAGCGGGTCGTACGGCGCGAGCGGCACAGCCACTGCTTCCGTCACGGCGACATACTCCATCAGCGGACAGGCCGCTCCGACGGGGACCATCAGTTATCAATTCGCGGGATTCAGCGCGCAGACTGCAACGCTGACGAATGGCACAGCAGCGATCAATATTCCTGCCGGGTTGCCGATCGGCGCGGCGGTGCTGACCGTGTCGTACAGCGGCGATGTGAATTATGCAGCCAATACGGGCACGCTGAACTACACCATCAACGGCATTCCGCTCACCGTTACGGTGAATAGTGCGACCCGCGGATATGGTCTGGCGAATCCGGCGCTAACCGGCACCATTACCGGTGCGGCCAATGGAGATACGTTCACCGCGATTTATTCCACGGCAGCTACGCCGGCGAGTGCGGTTGGGGCGTATCCGATTACGGCTAGCGTGAGCGGCGCAAATCTGTCGAACTACACGGTGACGGTTGTGCCGGGCACGCTCACCATCACCCCGGCACCGCTCACCATCACCGCGAATAATGCGTCACGCCTCTATGGCGCGGCGAATCCGGTGTTCACCGGCTCGATCACCGGAACGTACAACGGTGACGTGCTGACGCTGAGCTTCAGCACCACGGCGACGCAAACGAGCGCAGTAGGAACCTATCCGATTGTGCCTTCGGTAAGCGGAGCGGCGGCGGCGAACTACACGGTGAATGCGGTGAGCGGCACGCTCACGGTGACGGCGCTCGGCATCACCATCACGGCAGACAACGCGACGCGTCTCTACGGCGCACCGAATCCGGTGTTCACCGGAACGGTAACCGGCGCACCGGCGAACTCGGGGTTGACCGTAACCGGAACGACGACGGCAACGCAGTTTAGCCCGATTGGAACGTATGCAATCGTTCCCGCGCTTGCCACCAACCCCGGAAACTACAGCGTGACCGCGGTGAATGGAACCCTGACCATCACGCAGTCGCCGACCACAACGCTGCTGGTCAGTTCTTCGCCGAGCGTGGTCTACGGGCAGAGCGTTACGTTTACCGCGACGGTCAGCCCGGCGATTGCGGGCGTTCCCACAGGGACAATCAGCTTTTACGATGGCACTGTGCTGCTGGGCACGGTGCCGCTGGCTAACGCCACCATCAGCTTGCCGACGGCGGGTCTGGCCGTGGGTACACACACCATCACCGCGACCTATAGCGGCGATGCAAACTTCGGCGCATCCGGGTCAAATGCAATTGCCCAGCTGGTGACCAGGGCAACGCTGAACGTGGTTGTGAACAATGCCACGCGCGTCTACGGTGCGGCCGACCCGGCATTTACCAGCACGGTAAGCGGCGCGCTGCCGGGCGATGTATTTACCGTGACGTATACGACCAATGAAACAGTCACCAGCGGCGTGGGTGCGTATGTGATCACACCAACCGTGACAGGGGCCGCGCTGGGCAATTACAACGTGGTGAGCACGCCGGGCACGCTTACGGTCACGCCCGCGCCGCTCACGATTACAGCGGCCAATGCGACGCGGCAGTATGCGACGGCAAATCCGGTCTTCAGCGGCAGCGTGATGGGCGCGGTGAACGGTGACACCTTCACGCTGAGCTTCACTACGACTGCGACGCTGATGAGCGATGTGGGCAGCTATCCGATCATTCCTGCAGCGAGCGGTGCAGCACTGGCGAACTATGCAGTGACGGTGGTAGATGGAACACTCACCATCACGCCGGCAACGGGCATCGTGATCACGGCGGGCAATGCGACACGCTTATACGGCACGGCAAATCCTGTCTTTACCGGAACAGTAAGCGGCACGTTTGCGAATCTGGGCCTGACGGTTACGGGAACTACGACCGCAACCATCACATCGGATGCGGGTGATTATGCTATCGTGCCCGTGCTGAATGGAGTGAATCCGGCAGATTACATTGCCACCCTGGTGAATGGGATTCTTACCGTGGCGCCGGCGAGCAGCAGCATTGTGCTGGTCTCGGCGAATCCCTCGGCGATTCTGGGCGCGAATGTGAATCTGACTGCGACGGTGACTTCCGCAACAACAGGCACACCGACGGGACAGGTCTACTTCTATACCGGCACGACCTTTCTGGGGGCGAGCCCGCTCTCGGGCGGTGTGGCCAGCCTCACCACGAATGCGATGCCGCAGGGCACCAACATTGTGACGGCGCGTTACAACGGCAATGTCGATTTCACGGCCAGCATCTCCAATAGCGTGAATGAAAGCATTCTCTCCAATACGCTGATCGTAACGGTGGGCAGTGCAACGCGCGGCTATGGAGCGGCGAATCCCGCGTTCACCAGCACCATCACCGGCGCGCTGCCGGGCGACACGTTTACCGTGAGCTACAGCACTTCAGCCACAGCAGCCAGCCTGCCGGGCAACTACATCATCAACGCCACAGTGACGGGCGCGAACATCGGTGCGTATTCCGTCACGGTGATTCCGGGCGTGCTCACCATCACGCAGCCGGTGCTTACCGCAACAGCGAACAGCTTTACGCGCGCCTATGGCACAGCCAACCCGACGTTCACCGGAACCGTCACCGGTGCGATGAACGGCGATACATTCACTGAGACCTTTACGACCACGGCCACGCAGACCAGCTTGCCGGGAACGTACGCAATTATCCCGGTCGTAAGTGGCGCTAACCTGGCGAACTACACGCTGAATGTTGTGCCGGGCGTGCTGACGATTACGCAGACCGGCGCGGCGCTGCTGCTGCAGGCCAGTTCCACCACAACTCCGTATGGTGTGCCGGTGGTTCTGACGGCAATTCTGACGGGCTCGAACAATATTGTTCCCACCGGCAATGTGCTCTTCTATGACGGCGGCATTCTGCTGGGTACCGCGGCATCCAGCAATGGGGTGGCCACGCTGACCATCTCAACATTGGCTGCGGGCGTACACACGCTTACGGCGCAATCTGCGGGCGATGCGAACTATGGGCCAACGCTTTCCAATTCGGTGATCGAGACCATCACCGGCACAGGCAGCGGCAGCGCGGATTACACCGTGAGCGCGTCGCCATCAAGCCTGACCATTAAGCAGGGAAGCACGGGCACCACAACGCTGACCATCACGCCGCTGAATGGTTATACCGGGCAACTGAATCTCGGCTGTCTTACGCTGCCGCAGTATGCATCTTGCAACTTTGTGCCCATCACGGTGACGCTGAATGGCACGACACCCGTGTCTGTAGCGTTGACCGTGAGCACAAGCGCGAAGATAGCAGCGGTGCAGGAGCCTCCGATGCAGGGCCGGCGGAGCGGCATGAGCTATGCCGGCTTCCTGGGCATTCCGGCGCTGCTGCTGGGCGGATTGCTCTGCGTGCGCCGCCGCCGGATCGTGAACATCAGGCTGGCAGCATTGTTGCTGAGCCTGACGGCGATCCTCACGCTTTCAGGCTGCGCCAAGGTGACGGTAATTGGATCGGGTAGCGGCAGCGTAGGATATACACCTGTCGGCACCACGACTACAACCATCACGGTATCTCCGGTGAATGCATCCACGGGCGTGTATCACACGCTGCCCATCACGCTCACCATCACGCAATAGAGTTACGCGGGCTCAACCTCAATTCGAATGCGCAGCTCTTTGCCCGGCTGCATGGCAATGGTGAGCGGCGCGGTGCCGCGGTCCAGTGAGTCCCGTGGCCATCGCAGCGGCACTTGCGGCAGAGAGCCGGAGCAGACCACGGCGCATTAATTCGGTCTGAATAGCTATTCAGAGATATGCAGGGGATCGTATGTGAATTGCGCTGCCGCGCGTCATGATTCAATCCCCAAAATACCGGATTTTGAAGTTTCACTACTCAGCCGTAAGTGCGAACGATTATGATGGGGGCCAACATATTCTGTGCGCTCACGGACAGCCGATGGACTATAGAACATTATTCTTTTCCAATATTGCTTCCCTGATTGTATTTACGCTGTGTCTGAGCGTGCTGGCGTGGCGCAACCGCCAGGTCCGCGGACTTGCGTGGTTTGCCGGCGGCCTGGTGCTTCTGCTCACCAAGCTGGTGTTGCAGGGTTTTGAAGGCAGAATTCCGCCGGCCATCAGCGCCATGGCGTCCAACGAAATTTATCTGTTGTCTATCATCATGCAGATGCTCGGTCTGCATTGGTTTGTAGTGCGCAGGCCCGTACCTGCACTACGAATGCTAGCGCCTGTTGTCTTAATCCTTGCCGGCTATAGCACTTTGTTTTTGCTGCATATTCCTTACAGCGCCAACGTCATCAATATTCCTTTTGTGGCCGTGTGCGGCTATTCCGCTTACCTGGTATTCCGTTTCGGGCGTGGCGACTTCGCGCTGGTGTCGCGCATGGCGGGCGTCATCCTGTGCGCGGAGACGCTGGTGTCTGGGTATCGTGCGGCGTTGACCAACCTGCGCTACATCCGGCCGTGGGAGACGGTGCATGCGCAGACCGATCCGCGCTGGCTCTATACGCTGGCGTGCATGTTCTTCCTCGCAACCTTCATGGTGATGTGCGAGATCTGGTTCCTGGTGACGGAGCTGGAGCGGGAGCTGGCCGAACAGGCTTGCACCGATGCGCTGACCGGCGCGCTGAACCGCAGGGCCCTGGAAGAAGCTGCATCGCGTGAGACGGCGCGCAGCATGCGCTCCGGCCATTCCCTCTGCATGATCATGCTGGATATCGATCAGTTTAAATTGATTAATGATCGTTACGGCCACGCGGCGGGAGACCGTGTGCTCCAGGCGCTTGTACAGAAGACAAAGGTCATGCTGAGAAAACAGGATCTGCTGGCCCGCACCGGTGGAGAGGAATTCACTATCCTGCTGCCGGATACCCGGGCTGAGGCTGGTGTCGAGGTGGCGGAACGCATCCGGCAGGCGATTGAGCAGATGGAAGTCCCTTTCGAGAGCGAGCCATTGCGGTTCACCGTGAGCATGGGTGTGGCCCAACTGGAATCAGTGCAGGGAAACTGGGAAGGCATGATGCGCCTCGCTGACATCGCCATGTACGAGGCGAAGGGCCACGGCCGTAACAAAGTGGCGGCGGCCCTGCCGGATGCCATGAACGTTGTCACCATCTGAAAGTTCATCTCTTCGTTACAACCAATATTTTATGCCGGCATCTTCTTGAAACTCTAAGTCGAGGTTCGCCTCAAAGGCGACTTGGCCTCTCGATCACGGAGATGTCAAGCTTGATCGACGATCTGCTCAACCTCTTGCACGCCACGACTGCGGGCATGCATGCCACTGGCCTGGACCCGAGCGTGATTGCGAATTCGCTTTCACCGTGCGTGCGGGGCAGCCGTAGAGCAGGCTGGCTTAGATTAGGGCGGAAGGCGCTTCCGTATGGCCGTGCGGGCGAGCAGTGAGAGAAACGGCGGCCGTCATGATCAGTGCGCCGCCGATCCATGCGCTGGGACCGAGATGCTCACTCAATAGAAAAACGCCCAGCAGGCTGCCGGTCAGTGGCTCCAGATTGAGAAAGACGCCGGCCATGGAGGCTGGAATCTGCGTCAGGCCAAAGTTCCAGAGCAGCGTGGTGACGGCGGTGCAGAGCAGGCCGCTGGCCGCGAGTGCCGCCCATGCGCGCACAGAAATATGTAAGACCGGCGGCAGACCATTGTGCAGCAGCACGATCGGCACCAGCATGGCCGTGCCGATGAGCAGGCCCCACGATGTCACTACGATCGCGCTGTGATGCTGCATCAGATGTTTGTTGAGCAGTATCCAGAAGAGCGAGATGAGCAGCGAGAGCACCACCAGCAGATCGCCGGCGAGGGACGGCCCTGAGGCTCCCAGGGCATGGTGCGCACCCAGCGCGATCAGCGCGGCGCCGCACGTAGAGCCGATGAGTGAAAGCCAGCCAATAGCATCCACACGCTCGCGCGCAAAGATTGCAGCGCCCACCGCCAGCATCACCGGCAGTGCGCCCACCATGAGAGAAGCATGCGAGACGGTGGTGAGCGAAAGGCCTTTGAACTGCAATAGAAATTGCAGGGGCACACCGAGAAATGAGCCGAGGATCAGCAATTTCCATTCGCCGCGGTTGAAGCGTGGGCGATGGTGGTAGCAGATGGGAACCATGGCGACGCAGGCGAAGAGAAAGCGGTAGAGCACCATGTGGCCCACTGACATCTCGCGCAGAGCAATCTTGCCGAAGAAGAAGCCCATGCCCCATATCGTGCCGGCCCCGGCGCAGGAGGCGATGCCATAAAGAAGCCGATGCGGATGTGCAGACATACACTCCCTAGCGAATGTGCCCATGGTCAGCGTGTCGAGTCACAGCGCGGCTAGCATTCTCTCGTTCCCCTTATTCTATAACTCCATGTTTCTGCATTTGTGCAAGGGGGAAGGCTGTCCTACGTTGCAAGACGGAGAGGACGCAGCGGAATTTCTCAAGGTTTTAAGTAAAAAACCGAAATTTAGGACTTGCTATGCAACCGGTCGCATGAAAAGATAAATCCATGCCATCGCCCACCGCAGGAATGAGCTTTCTGGACTGGTCCGTGCTTAGCGCTTACTTCGCGCTGATGATCGGCATGGGCTTCTGGGCGCGCACCAAAGTGAAAAATGCGAATGACTATTTCACCGCGGGCGGCGCTATGCCGTGGTGGCTTTCGGGCATCTCGCACCACATGTCAGGATACAGCTCGGCCGCGTTCGTCGGCTATGCCGCCATCGCTTACACCACCGGCTTCACCATCTACGTGTGGTGGGCGTGCACCATCACGCTGGCCATGGTGATCGGCTACCGCATCTTCCCCCCGCGCTGGGCTCGCCTGCGCCAGCGCACCGGCATGATCTCGCCGCTGGAGTATCTGATCGTCCGCTACAACCTGCCCACGCAGCAGGTGTTGGCGTGGAGCGGCGCGTTGCTCAAGATTTTTGATATTGGTGCAAAGTGGACCGCGACGGCGATTCTGCTGAATGTATTTGCCAACGTGCCGCCGATCTATGGCGTCCTGCTGACGGGCAGCGTAACGCTGATCTATGCGGTGGTGGGCGGGCTGTGGGCCAACGCACTGACTGACTTCAGTCAGTTCGGCATCCAGCTGATCGCAGGCACTTCCATGCTGGTGGCGGTTTGCGGCCATCTGGGTGGCGTCTCCGCGCTGTGGACGGTGTGGCAGAAGCTGCCGCCCTCGCACTCGCATGCATTCGCAGCGCCCTACACGCCGCTGTTCGCCGCTGCATTTCTACTCATCAACACGCTCTCTTACAACGGCGGCACCTGGAACCTGGCGCAGCGCTTTATCGCAGCACCTTCCGGCAAGGACGCGAAGAAGGCAGCGCTGCTTTCTGCCTCGCTGTATCTGGTCTGGCCGCTGGTGCTGTTCTTTCCTGTGTGGGCCGCGCCTCTGCTGCTGCCGCACATGGCTGATCCCTCACAGAGCTATGCACTGATGGCGCGGCTGATGCTGCCGCACGGCTTGATCGGCCTGGTGCTTGGCGGGCTGTTTGCTGCCACCATGGCGATGACGTCGTCTGACGCCAACGCCATCTCTGCCGTAGTGGTGCGCGACATTCTGCCCGCGCTGCGCCGCGACCGCAAGCGCATGACCGGCAAGTCGCAGCTGCTTGCGGGCCGCATCTGCACCTTCAGCTTTCTCGCGGTCAGCATGGTCATCGCGATCTATGCGGATCACTTTGGCGGTGTGCTTGGCCTGCTGATCCTCTGGTTCGCGGCGTTGCTCGGGCCCATCGCCATCCCCATGCTGCTGGGTATGCTGTTGCCGTTCCGCCGGTGCGGCGCGGCGGCGGCTCTCTCCGCCTGGAGCGGTGGCGTCATCACCTTCCTGCTGATCAAGTTTGTGTTTCTTGAGAAGATTGCGCGGTTGGCGGGTGACAGGGCAACGGCGATCAGCGTGGGTAGC
>Ga0302267_10000375_pt1 | contig 59336 bp, 57 predicted proteins | sample III_Bog_E1_3_FD_194555 | JGI IMG/M metagenome (GOLD analysis project Ga0302267, IMG submission 194555) | Peat permafrost microbial communities from Stordalen Mire near Abisko, Sweden - III_Bog_E1_3 | ecosystem: Environmental > Terrestrial > Soil > Wetlands > Peat | place: Sweden: Abisko...
CGCCGGAGGCAATGGATGGCGGCCCGATTGCCCTCGTGCGTGACGGTGACGAGATTGTTATCGACGTCAACACGTTCTCCATCGATCTCCTCGTCGACCCGGCCGAACTCGCCGAGCGGGCCTTGAAGCTCGAACCAATTACGCCGCGCTACACGACCGGTGTGCTCGAGAAGTTCGCTCGATTGGTCCAAGGGGCCGAAAAAGGTGCGGTCACCACTCGCTAGGTGACGCCCCTGCCGACGCCGTTAGCTGTTCTCGTCGTCGTCACCGGAGTCGGCATTGATGAGCGGGTCGACGTCTGGCCCCGGACCGAGCGCCGCGGTGGCACTCGCGAGGGCCGGCGTGGCACTCTCAAGGGCGGGGGTGGCGCTCTTCGCCGCGAGGCGTTTGGCGAAGTACCTGCGCATCAGCCAGGTTGAACCGCCAAATCCCACGAACAACACAATGGCGGTCACGATGGGCGCCCCACCATGGTGGGTCGGGCCCGAAGCGGGGTTCAGCTCAACTTCGATGAGAAGGAAGAGTGCGATGAAAAACACAATTGCCCACGCGTCTTTTCGCCACCGCAGGAGCGTGCCCCCCGGCATGAACTCCAGGGGCATCATGCCCACGACGGTCCCCACGAGACCGCCCACGAAGATCGATCCGAGCACGTCGTCGACGATCGCGATGGGGATGTTCCCGCTGTGGTTAAGCGCCAGGTGATTGACAGGCACCCACGCGAACCACGCGAGGAGCGCCACGATCAACGTCGAGAAGGTCGCGATCACCGTCAGGTGGGCGTTGTGTCGGTCCTCGAGGGACTCCACGAATGCGATGCTCACAACCACGCCGTAGAGGTAGCCCGGCTCAAAGTTGCTGACGCGCGAGATGATCACGCAGAGTGCCGCGACGCCGAGACCGAGCGGCAGTGCCTTGAGGTACGTGTGGGTGGGGTAGTGGTGTCTATTTCGAAAGACCTTCGCGATGTACCAAGAGAGTCCGGCCCCGATGGCGAAGGCCACCATCGTCGCACCGAAGCTCGCGACCGACTGGCTGTTGAGACCAAAGTGGGGATTCAACAGTCCGCCGAGAATCGCGCCCAACACCAAGACGCCGTAGAACCATCTCCGGCTCGACTGACCCGGCGTGTCGGGAGTGGCGCCCGCGGGCACCAACGAGTGAGACGGCGCCTCGTCGTTACGGGTGAGGGGTGCCTTCTCCTTCAGTCCGAAGGCCCTACGCAGTTTGCGACGCCAGCCGGCGAGGATGAGCACGATCTCGCCGTAGTTCGACGAGAACGTGTTGTTGAAAATGTTGGCCGGGAAGGTGATGAACAAGATGGCGGCGACGGTGATGCTCGCGTTGACGACGTTATGGCCGAGTGAGTGGAAGATCTCGCCGGGGGTACCGAGGGTCGAGGCGATGGGCGCCGCGGCGGGCGCGGGGCTACCGGTCCCACCCGAGGGGAGCCCTGAGAAGGTGCCGACTTGGTACTTCGACTGGGCCGAGCCCGATACCGGACCGCTGGCGTCGGTGGCGGTGACGCTCACCGAGATGAAGTCGCCGCCGTCTCGCTGGCCGTGCAGCGTGAAGAGGAAGTTCTGTGATGAGTTGGCGGCGAGCGAACTCACAATGAGACTCGAAGACGCGGCGGCCGCCGTCGCGAAACTCCCGCCAACGGTCAACCCCCCGCCGAGGCTGACGTTCGACAGTGCCTGGTTGCCGGCGGTGACGGTCACGGTCAGGTTCACGTTCGAGCCCACCGGGAAGGTGACACGAGGGAGGCTGATGGTCACCAAGATCGGGGCGGTGGACGCAGCACTGCCGCGGGTGGCGCTCCAGGTTCCCGACTGTCCCGCGTTGCTCGTCCACGTCCCGCTCATCGAGTCGTCGTCAGCCGAGAGCGTTCCCACGAACGTGGCGGTGTAGCTCGATCCCGTGTAATTGGTCGTGATCGAGACCTGACCGTTGTTATCGGAGTCACTGATTGTGGCGAATTCGCCGCCACCCGGAAAGTCGGCGGTGCCGCTGTTGCCGTTCATGACGAAGTCTTGCTGGGATGCGCCGCCCGCGCCACAACATTCCCAGGTGCCGTTCAGTCCCTGGTGGGTGTTCTGTGCCGCGCCCGGCTCTGCCCCGAAGAGCCCGGGAGCGATGAAGAGTACGCCCGCGACCACGAGTCCGACCGCTCCAAGGAATCTGCCCCCGCGACTCATCGCCCGATGCTACGTGCATGCCATGCGCCGCAGCGAAAATTTTTTTCGACCCGAGAAGCCATCGAGTGATTACCGACAAGTAGAAGTTCGCGCGGTCTCTTGTGCGCCAGCTCATTGTGTGTTTAAACTGACGGGGTGACGACTCGTATCGAAATCCTGGTAGTGGTAGGCGCCTGGCGCCGGTAGTCACGCGTAGACGTACACCGGAGGCCTCCCAAAATTGGGAGGCCTTTTTCTTTATCTGATAACAAAAGGAGCGTTGTGCAACTCACTGGAGCGCAAGCACTCATCAAGAGCCTGGAGCACGAGGGGGTCGACACGATCTTCGGCTTGCCCGGGGGGGCGATCCTGCCCGTCTACGACCCGATTATCGACTCGTCGATTCGTCACATCCTCGTTCGTCACGAGCAGGGTGCTGGCCACATGGCCGAAGGATACGCGCTCGCAACCGGGCGTCCCGGTGTCGCGATGGTCACCAGTGGGCCCGGCGCCACCAACATCGTCACTCCCATCGGCAACGCGCACATGGACTCCACGCCCCTCATTGTGATCACGGGTCAAGTAGCGACCGCGGCGATCGGTTCGGACGCGTTTCAAGAGTGCGACATCACCGGCATCACGATGGGCATCACCAAGCACAACTTCTTGATTCAATCGGCCCACGAGATTCCCCGGGTCGTGGCGTCGGCGTTCTACCTGGCTACGACGGGGCGACCGGGTCCGGTGTTGATCGATCTGCCCAAGGACATCTCCCAGTCCACCATGGAGTGGTGGTACCCCGAGACCATCGAAGAGTTGGACCTGCCGGGTTACCACCCCGAAGTCGCACTCAACGACGACGCGGTCGCCCGCGCGATCGAGTTGATCGGTCTCTCGGAACGTCCGGTGCTTTACGTGGGCGGGGGAACCCTGAAGTCCCGTGCGCACGAGGAGTTACTCACCTTCGCCGAGCGCACGAAGATACCCGTCGTCACCACGTTGATGGCCCGCGGCGCATTTCCCGACTCGCACGAACAGAACCTTGGCATGCCCGGGATGCACGGTGTCTACAGCGCCGTCACGGCGTTGCAGAAGTCTGATCTCTTAATTGCGCTGGGAGCGCGGTTCGATGATCGAGTGACCGGACAACTCTCGAGTTTCGCCGCGGGCGCCAAGATTATCCACGTCGACATCGATCGAGCGGAGTTCAACAAGGTTCGCCGCGCGGACGTCACGCTCCAGACCAACGTCGCGGTCGCCCTGCGCGCCTTCGAGGCCGCCCAGGCGACGCCCCAGAATCTCGACGTGTGGTGGAAAGAGATCCGCACGTGGCAAGAGCGCTACCCACTCTTCTACGAGGAGCCGGAGGCCGACGGACCGCTGCGTCCCCAGTACGTCGTCGAGGCGATAGCCAAGGCCGCCCCGGCGGGCACGATCGTGGCGGCTGGCGTGGGGCAGCACCAAATGTGGGCCTCACAGTACTGGCCCTTCGAGGAGCCCGGCACGTGGGTCAACTCCGGCGGCGCGGGCACTATGGGCTTTGGGGTCCCCGCGGCGATCGGTGCCAAGGTCGGTCGACCGGACCGCACGGTCTGGTGCATCGACGGCGATGGTTGTTTCCAGATGACGGCCCAGGAGCTCGTCACCGCCCGGGCCGAAGGAATTCCCATCAAGGTGGCGATCTTAAATAACGCCTACCTCGGCATGGTGCGTCAGTGGCAAGAGATGTTCTACGACGAGCGCTACAGCGAGGTCTACTTGAGTGCCGACCTCCCCGACTACGTCATGTGGGCCGAGGCCATGGGGTGCGTCGGCCTTCGAGCACACAATGTCAAAGAGATGCACGAGGCGATCGCGAAAGCGAACTCGATCAACGACGTGCCGGTGGTGATCGACTTTCGCACCGACTCTGCGGAAAAGGTCTACCCGATGGTCGCAACCGGTACCAGCAACGACGACATCATGGTGCACCCGATCCAGCGCGGGGAGGCGCGGTGACGCCGGAACCATTCCTGGGCACGACTGACGCGACGCCCGTTCGCCACCACATTCTTTCGGTGTTAGTGGAGAACAAGGCGGGGGTACTCGCGCGCATCGCGGGCCTCTTCGCTCGTCGCGGTTTTAACATCTATTCCCTCGCCGTCGCCCCGGCCGAAGGCAACGCGCGCTTCTCCCGGGTGACCATCGTCGTCGACGCCGCGTCCGCACCACTCGAGCAGATCGTTGGTCAACTCGACAAACTCGTCAACGTGGTGGCGATCACCGACCTGGCGCCTCGCGACGCGATCGAGCGGGAGTTATTGTTAGCGACCCTCAGCGTGGACGACGACAATCGCGGGGCGGTGCTTGACGTGGCGGCCAACAACGGCGCCTCGATTGTGGACGTGAATGGGGCATCGGTGACGGTGATGCTGGCCGGTACGCCCGGTGCGTGCGACCTACTGGAAAAGGCGCTCGAGAGTTTCGCTGATGTCGAACTCCAGCGGACCGGTCGCGTGGCACTACCTAGACTCGTTCAGACGGCGAACGTCTAACCCCCAGAGAAAGACTCACGATGACGACGATGTACTACCAAAAGGACGCGAATCCCGAGCTGCTCAAGGCGAAGAAGATCGCCATTTTGGGCTACGGCTCCCAGGGGCACGCCCACGCGCTCAACCTGCACGACAGCGGCTTTGACGTTCGCGTCGGACTACGAATGGAGTCCCACTCCGTCGCCAAGGCTGAAGAGGCCGGGCTGCGCGTGTTGCCGATCGCTGAGGCGTGCGCCGAAGCCGACGTCATCATGATCCTTCTCCCCGACACCGAGCAAAAGCGCATCTACGACGCCGACGTCGCGCCGCACCTGAGCGCCGGCAAGTGCCTGCTCTTCGCGCACGGCTTCAACATCCGTTTTGATCTCATTAAGCCGCCGGCCGATATCGACGTGGCGATGGTCGCGCCCAAAGGACCGGGCCACCTCGTACGGCGAACGTACCTCGAAGGCGGCGGCGTGCCCGCATTGATCGCGGTAGAACAAGATGCGACCGGTCACGCTCACGAGATTGCCTTGGCGTACGCCGACGGCATCGGTGCGACCCGTGCCGGCGTCTTGGAGACCACGTTCTCAGAAGAGACCGAGACCGACTTATTTGGCGAGCAGGTGGTGCTCTGCGGTGGTGTGACCGCACTCGTGCGCGCGGGCTACGAGACGCTCGTCGAGGCTGGCTATCAGCCAGAGAGCGCGTACTTCGAATGCTTGCACGAACTCAAGCTCATCGTTGACCTGATGTACGAAGAGGGCATCACCGGGATGCGCTTCAGCGTTTCGGACACGGCAGAATATGGTGACCTCACCCGAGGGTCGCGCGTCATCACCGAAACGGTCAAGGGCGAGATGAAGAAGATCCTCGGTGAGATTCAAGATGGTACGTTCGCCGCCGAATGGATCTTGGAGAACGAGATCGGCCGACCGCGCTATCGCGAGTTGCGAGAGGCCGGCAAGAAGCATCCCATTGAGCAGATCGGCACGAAGCTTCGAGCCATGATGCCCTTCGTCTCCGCCGGTCACCAAAAAGTTTCGGACATCTCAGGCGGCGACACCGACGTCGACTAGTTCTCGTTGCTCGAACGCGGTCGGCGAGGCTACCAATTGATGTGACTAGGCGACTCGGTTTCGTTGGCTCGGCGCAGCGCACTCGCGGCACAGTATGACCGACGATCGTTCTCCCAGGGCGTCGGGACTTCGAAGGACGCGGACGTAGCCGCTGCCTCGGCAGTCGCGAAGGTGCCAGCACGAATGCCGGGCGCAGCCGCACGTGCCACTCGCAGGAGTGCGCGTCGGCAGCTCCGAGGGGCTAATCGTGACCGTGGTCATACTGAGTACGAGACTCACGACGACTCGGCTCTCGGCACGAGGATTTCTAAAAATGACGGACGGTTCAATCTTGGCCTGTTGACCACGTTTACCTCACTCATCAGTTCCGACTTGACTGCAAGTTGCCCACGTGGTCCGGAGGCGTTTTTCTCTCTGAAGGCACCATACATCTAAAGACCTTCGAATCAATAAAAAGTTTTATTTTGAATCACAACTCTCTGCGGGGCGTGGTCGACGACGCCATGAACCGCGATTACCAAGGTCGCGGAATCTTGAGTGACACTCAGAACTCACGAGTACACGTCGTTATTCGCCCAGATGCGGTTAGGGTTTTGGTGCGGACTTCCGCGCGACGTGTATCGAATGTTAAGAAAAACTTGATACCGGCGCCAGGGGCGGAAATGGCGGTACGTACGGCCGATGTAGCCGACGTTGACTTCAAGGGAGTGGTCAAGCGGGGGGGACACGTCCCAGCGAGAGTCGTCCCATTCGCCGTTCTCGCGATCGCGGCGGAAGCGAGTGTCGCGCTGCCTCCGGGACCGACGTCAGATCGTGACGTGTTCTTTAGCGTGGTGCTTCTCGGCTTATCCGCCGTTCTCTACATAGTCGCGGCACGTCCAAGATTCCACCGCGTCGCCGTCGCGATACCGCTGTCCTATATCGCATCGGTGTTGATGCTGGTGCTTGGGTCAGGTGGGTCGACGACGGGCATCGGACTCATCATCCTTCTGCCAGTGATTTGGGCCGCGCTGAACGTCGAACTCATCGAATCGTTGATCGTCGTCATCGCCATGGTGAGCGCCGAGTGGGTCACGACCGTCACACCGATCGCCGTCACGAACACCATTCGTGCTCGTCGCGAGCTGTCGTTTTTGCTCATTGGCATTTTGATCGTCGTCTCAATCCACGAACTTCGTTCGCGAATTCAACGGTCGAATCTGGTACGCGATGTTCACAACGAAGAGTTGAGCGTGACCATCCTGGAACTGAGCGAGCAGACGCGAATCGCGGCGGTACTCGATGATCTGGTCGACGGATTGAGCTTCTGTAACGTCGTTGAAGAAGCGTACGAGGTGATCGAATTCGCCGTTCGCCAAATTTTCGTCGACGGTGGATCCATCAATGTCCTTAATCGCTCGAGTGAGAACTTGGAAACCAAATGCGCCTGGCCCGTTCCTCGAGGGGGCGAAAGCCCATTCCCGCCTTCGTCGTGTATCGCCATCGTCAATGGTCAGCCCTACGGTTCACAACCCGCGCTGCCGCGTTGCGGTCACTTTCCGAAGTCGTTGACGGCGGCGACCCAGTGCCATCCTTTGCTCATCAATCAAGAGGTCGTCGGGCTGCTTTCGGTACTGATACCTGATGATTCGGAAAAGAAATACTTCGATGTCGTCGAACAGTATCGTCGGTACGCGCGTCTGATCGGCGATCAGATTTCTATTTGGCTCTCCAACTTCCGCCTCCGTGAGAGCTTGAAGAATCTCTCCATACGAGACCCCTTGACCAATCTCTTCAATCGCCGCTTCATGATCGAGACGCTCCACCGCGAGATGACTATCACGACTCGTAGTCACGACGAGATCAGCATCATGCAGATTGACATTGACAATTTCAAGGAGTTCAATGATTCCTTCGGACACGACGTCGGCGACGCGGTCTTAGTGGCAGTGGCCGACGTGATGCTCAGCGTCTTTCGAGAATCCGACGTTCCCTGCAGGTCGGGCGGCGAAGAGTTCACGCTGATTCTGCCGAGGTGCTCATGGGAGATCGCGAACCTCCGCGCAATTGAGCTGCAGGCCCTCGTGGCAACCATCGTGATCGAGGTACCAGAGAACCAAGTGAAACCCAGGGCGCCAACGCTATCGATCGGCATCGCGACATCGCCCGAGCACGGAATGACCGGCGACGTACTTTTACGGGCGGCCGACGCCGCGATGTACTGCGCGAAGGCCACGGGACGCAACCGAATTGTGCGCGCGAGCGTGACCGTGGGGGCCTAGAGCGAATTCGCCCGCGCGGCTTCGGAGCGAATCGTGGCTCCTATCTGCGGAGTTGTTAGGGAATTGATAATCGGCCTGGTAAACTTCGTCCATTGCTTGCACTGTTTTAGCGCAAGCACTGCCTCCAGACAACGCGGGTTCAGAAGTTGCGGCCTCTGGAAAGGTGATTCACTTGATATCTCTTAGTAGCGAAGCGTGGCGTTGAGTCGTGGCTACTGTGCCCGATAGTTCGCCCACCAAAGGGGCAATCCGCGTCGTGGTGGTTGACGACCACGAAATGATCCTTCAGAGTGTGGTGCGTCTTCTGACCGCGGACGCCCGCATTGAAGTAGTCGGTACCGCGCTCACCGCGACAGAAGGAATTGAAGTCGTCATTCAGATGCTTCCCGACGTCCTGGTGATTGATTATCACTTGCCCGACATGGACGCCCCCGAAGCAATCAGAATCCTGCACCAAGCCATTCCCGAGATACGAATCGTCACGATTTCGGGGTCTGACAAGCCCGGATCGTTCTACGAATCGATGCAGGCCGGGAGTTCGGCGTGGGTGCGAAAAACCCGCGCCATCCAGGAACTTCGCCTCGCGATCTTGAGAGTGGCATCGGGTGAGCCCTATATCAGTGAAGGCATGGAGGCCCAGCCCAACCTCGACGAACTCGTCGTGCACTATCAGCCGATCGTCGACCTAGAAAATTGGCGCATCGTCGGTTTTGAAGCGCTTGTGCGCTGGCAGCATCCCGAGCGCGGTCTGCTCTTTCCTGACTCCTTTCTTCCCCACCTGGTAGAGACGGGCTTCATCCAAGAGATCGATCTCTGGGTACTGCGCCAGGCCACCCTCCAACTCGCGCAGTGGCAGAACGATTTTCCTCGAACGCCCCGACTGTTCATCTCGGTGAATATGTCCTACGCGAGCATCGAGAATCCGAATCTGCCGACGATCATCGCGGAAGAAGTCCAGTTCGCCGATCTCGGTGTGGACGACCTGGTGGTTGAGATACGCGAGTCGTTTCTCGTCAGCAACCCGCAAGAGACCGTCGAGCTGCTCACTCGGTTCAACGCGGAGGGAATACGACTCGCGCTGGAGGATTTTGGCGCGTCGTTCTCACCGATTTCCTACATCCATCGAGTGCCCTTTGACGGCGTCAAGATCGGGCGATCATTCACGAGGGAACTTCCCGCGTCCATGGGTACCGTGTGGGTAATTGAAGGCATCGCCAGCGCCACCCAGGCGATGTCGACAATGTGCATCGCCGAAGGCGTCGAGGAGTTGGCCCAACTCAATTCGCTACGAGACGCAGGGATGCGGTACGGACAAGGCTTCTTGTTCTCTCCCCCCGCGCGCGCCGCGGTCTGTGAAGGACTGCTCACGCGAGACTCACTGTTGCCGTACTCTGCACACGCCGCCGACGCGACTTCGTCGCGAGTGATGTTGTAGGCCTCGCGTGTCGCCCCTGACTCAATCGATTCTCGCCGAACTACTTCAATCAGCCCCCGAAGCAATGCTGTCCATTGACAGCGAGGGTGTCATCGTCATGGCGAACAAGAACGCCGGGATCCTCTTCGGCTACGACGACACCGCGCTCATCGGCACGCCGGTCGTTGCGCTCATGCCGCTCGACTTCCGAGAGATTCCCGATGGTCTCATGGGAGTGCCGATCGCCGGTCGGCGCAACGACGGCGTCGAATTTCCGGCGGAGATCTCTCTCTCGACAACTTCGACGGGCGAGGACTTCATCCTGACGGTCGTCATTCGCGACGTGTCGGTGCGGAGCGAACTCGACGCCGAACGAGTGCGCGTCAAGTCCGAAGCGGAGCGTGTACGCCTGTTCGTAGAGGCCGTCCGAGTGAAGACCGAAGACGAGAAGCTCGTCGCCGAAGACGTCCGTCTGGAGGCCGAAGTCCAGCGAGTGATCGCGGAGGGCGAGAAGTCCGTGGCCGAGGACGTCCGCCTGGAGGCCGAGGTTCAACGGGTCATTGCCGAGGGCGAAAAGGCCGTGGCCGAGGACGTCCGCCTCGAAGCTGAAGTTCAACGAGTTCTCGCCGAAGGAGAGAAGGCCGAAGCCGAGCGAGTTCGACTCGAGGCCGAGTTCCAGCGTGTTCTCGCCGAACGAGAGAAGACCGAAGCCGAGCGCGTCCGCCTCGAGGCCGAAGTCCAGCTCGTCAAAGCCGAGCGCGAGAAGGCCGAAGCAGAGCGGGTGCGCCTTGAGGCCGAGATTCAACTCGAGCGGCTCGAGGGCCAGCTGCACCAGTCCCAACGTATGGAGAGCCTCGGTCAATTGGCGGGCGGTGTCGCGCACGACTTCAATAACCTGCTGGCCGTGATCTTGAACTACGCGTCGTTCGTGACCGAAGAACTCACGAGCGCCGTCGCCGAACCCGAGGGCACCAAGTGGGAGGCCCCGCTGAAAGACCTTCATCAGATTCAGGTGGCGGCGGAACGGGCCAGTGTGTTGACCCACCAGTTGCTCGCCTTCGCGCGCAAGGAGGTCATCCAGGCCCGGGCCCTCAGCATCAATGACGCGATCCGAAGCGTCGAAGAGATTCTGCGGCGATCGATTGGCGAACAGGTCGAACTGACGACCGATTTCGAAGCCGATCTGCCCCCGGTTATCGCGGACCCGGGTCACATTGAGCAAATCATTCTCAATCTTGCGATTAACGCTCGTGACGCGATGCCCAAGGGTGGCACGCTCTGTATCTCAACAGCATCGAGGATGATCACCGAGGCGGAATGGACGATGTTCGGCGTCGCCCCAGGGTCCTACGTCTGCATACGTATCAGCGACAATGGTGGTGGGATGTCCAATGAGGTCCGCGACCGAGCGTTCGAACCGTTCTTCACCACCAAGCCTCGGGGCGAAGGATCGGGTCTGGGACTGGCCACGGTCTACGGCATTGTCCTACAGACTGGCGGGTCAACGAAGATCTATACCGATGAAGGTGTGGGAACGACGATCACCATTCTGCTGCCGGCCGCGCGAAGCCAGAGCGACGTCGTCCAACCTGAAGAGGGCCACGGTGGCCCCGTTGGAGGGACCGAGACGATCCTCGTGGTCGACGACGAGGAGGGCCTGCGCGAGGTGGCTCGCCGAATTCTGACTCGCAACGGCTACGTCGTGATCACCGCGACCTGTGGCGCCGAGGCGATTGAACTCGCGGCGCTGAACGAAGGACCGATCGACCTCCTTTTGACCGACGTCATCATGCCCCAGATGCAGGGACCGAGCGTGGCGAGGGAAGTGAAGAAGGTCCTCCCGAACATCAAGGTGCTGTTCATGTCGGGTCACGCGCAACCCGTCCTCGAGGCGGAGTCGGTCCTCGGGACGGAGTTTCTCTTGGTAGAAAAGCCCTTCGACCAGAAGCTTCTCCTCGACCACGTTCGCCGTGCCCTCGACGTTGCGGTGAGGGTCGAAAGTTAAAGGTATCTCGCAGGGATCGGCCCCACGGGTTCCCCTGGCGGTCACGTCGGCGACGCGCGACGGCAACGTCTCGTAGATCTTGAACTTCGATGTCATGATGGAGCCCGTCGCGCGGCGAAGGGCGAGGCTAAAGGAGTACGACGGTGAGTCGAGTGCCGATCATTATTGGTAGTGAGAGAAGCGAGGCCGGGCTCGCAGCGGGTGCGCGTCTTCTTTCTCACGGCGCATCATCCCTCGACGCCGTCGAGGCTGCGCTGCGACTGTGCGAGGACAATCTCGACGATCACTTCATCGGCACGGGCGGTCTGCCCAACGCGAGAGGCGAGGTCGAACTCGACGCGTCACTCATGGTCGGCTCGACTCGGGCCTTCGCCGCGGTCGGGGCGATCAAGGGCTACGGCAACCCGATTTCCGTGGCGCGAGCAGTTTTGGAGAATCTGTCCCAACACTGTTTGCTCGTGGGCGAAGGAGCGGAACTGTTTGCCGAGGAGCACGGTTTTGAGCGAACCGAGTTGTTGACCGACGCGGCCCGCGAGCTCTTCTTCGCGGCGCTGGCGCCGTCGAAGCAGTCCGTCGAGGGTGAGAACACTCCCGCCCTCCCCGGGGACGACCTCTATCGAACCAGCGCGCTCGAACTGGTGCGGCGCCTCGCGCCCCACGGCGGTCCCTGGGGAACGGTCAACGTGCTTGCGCTCGATGAGGCCGGCGAGATGGTCGTGGGCGTCTCGACGAGTGGGTATCCGTGGAAGTATCCCGGTCGCGTGGGCGACTCGGCGATTGCCGGCGCCGGAAACTATTGCGATCTGCGCTACGGCGGTGCGGCCTGTACGGGTCGCGGCGAACTGAGCATGAGGGTGCTCGGAGCGCGCAGCGTCGTGGACCATCTGGCGAACGATGAAGATCCGACCGAGGCGTGTCAAGCGATGTTGCGCGAGGCGGCGACGTTGCCCGACGCCTTTCGTTCTGAGATGCGCACCCTGTGCCTCACCCCCGACGGGCGCCACGGGGCCGCGGCGGGCCAGCGCGGCGCGACCTACAACGTCATACGCTGCGACGAGGGAGAACTGGAAGTATTTCCCCGCGCGTTGGTGTAGTGAAGCTTCGTTAGAGGTTGCCGACGATCCAATTGATGCACGCACACAGCGACGCCACGTCCTCGGAGTCGACACTCGGGAACATCGCGACGCGCAGCTGATTGCGGCCCAACTTTCGATACGGGTCAGTGTCGACGACCCCATTGGCGCGCAGCACCTTTGCGATCACGGTGGCGTCGATCTCGTCGGAGAAGTCAATCGTGCCCACGACGTTGCTGCGGTCGGCGGGGTTGGTGACAAAGGGCGTCGCGAAGTCCGACGCTTCGGCCCAGGAGTAGAGGATCTCCGCGGACTTGCGCGAACGACCAGCGGAGAAGCTCAGGCCGCCGTTGTCGTTCATCCACTTGATCTGGGACGCCAGTAAGTGAATCGTCGCTAGGGCGGGCGTGTTGTAGGTCTGGTTGAGTCGTGAGTTATCGAGAGCGATCTTGAGGTCGAAGAAGGCCGGCGTCCAACGACCCGAGGACGCGAGCGACTCGATGCGCTCGATCGCCGCGGGGGAGCAGAGCGCCAACCAGAGCCCTCCGTCGGAGGAGAACGACTTCTGTGGCGCGAAGTAGTAGCAGTCGAACTCGCTGGCGTCGACCATGAGGCCACCGGCGCCCGAGGTCGCGTCCACGGCCACGAGTCCCGTGGCACCGGCCGGGCGCACAATGGGCATCATCACGCCGGTCGAGGTCTCGTTGTGCGTGAGGGCGTAGAGGTCGACGCTCTCGTCGGTCACGGCCGTGGGGTGCGTACCGACCTCGCTGGTGATGATGGAGGGGTCTTTGATGTGCGGCGCTTCCTTCGCGGCGCTGGCGAATTTCGAGGAGAACTCACCGAAACTCAAGTGCTGGGACTGCTCGGCAATGAGGTGAAAGGTCGCCGCGTCCCAGAAGCAGGTCGTGCCGCCGTTGCCGAGAAGTACCTCGTAGCCCTCGGGGAGGTTGAAGAGCGCGGCGAGTCCGTCTCGCACTTCGCCGACCTTCGATCGGACGGTCGCCTGACGGTGCGAGGTGCCGAGGTAGGTCGGGGCGTCGGCGACCAGCGCGGTGATCTGCTCACTTCGTATCTTCGAAGGACCGGATCCGAAACGTCCGTCGCGCGGTAAAAGGTCGGTGGGAATCTGGAGGGTGTCGGGGGAGCTCATAGACTTATTCTTACGGAAATCGAACGGAGCCATGCAATGAGTCCCAGAGTGAGCGACCTTTTAGGCGGCCTGGCCCCTAGCGCGACGCTGGCGGTGGACGCGAAGGCGAAGGCCCTGAAGGCCGCGGGCGAGCCGGTGATTGGCTACGGCGCGGGCGAACCCGACTTCCCCACCCCGGTGCACATCGTCGAGGCCGCGGCCAAGGCCTGTTACGACGCGGCGAACTACAAGTACACCCCGACCGCCGGTCTGCCCGAACTTCGCGACGCCATCGTCGCGAAGACGATGCGTGATAGCGGCCTAGCGATCTCGGCCAACCAGGTGCTCGTGACCAACGGGGGCAAGCACGCCGTCGCCACGGCCTTCATGAGCGTGCTCAACCCCGGCGACGAAGTCCTGATCCCGGCGCCATTTTGGACAACCTACCCCGAGGCCGTCTACCTGACGGGCGCGACCGCGGTGCCGGTGATGACGAGTGAGGCGAACGGCTTTCACGTCACCGTCGAGGACCTTGAGCGGGCACGTACCGACAAGACCAAGTTGCTCGTCTTCGTGTCGCCATCGAACCCCTCGGGCGCCGTCGTCTCGCCCGAGGAGGTAGCGGCGATTGGACGTTGGGCCGCCGAACACGACGTCTGGGTGCTCTGTGACGAGATCTACGAGCACCTGGTCTACGGCGACGCCCGCTTCGTGTCGATGCCGGTGGTGGCGCCCGAACTAGCGGATCGCTGGATTGTCGTCAATGGTGTCGCGAAGTCCTACGCGATGACCGGGTGGCGGGTCGGCTGGATGATCGCGGCACCGGACGTGATGAACGCCGCGATCAACTACCAGAGCCAGACGACTTCGAACATCTCGAACATCTCCCAGCGTGCGGCGATCGCTGCGCTCACCGGGGACTTGATGGCGGTAGGGGAGATGCGTGCGGTCTTTGATCGTCGACGCCAGACCATGACCTCAATGTTGAACGCGATTGACGGGATCAGTTGCGCCGAACCCGAGGGCGCCTTTTACTGTTACCCGAACGTGTCGGGTCTGCTCGGGCGATCGCTCCACGGCCGCGTCGCGAACTCCTCGGCCGAACTAGCCGAGGTGCTGCTCGAGACGATCAAGATCGCGGTCGTCCCGGGCGAGGCCTTCGGCACGCCGGGCTTCTTCCGGCTCAGTTACGCCCTGGGCGACGACGACCTCAAAGAGGGTCTCGAACGCCTGGACGCCTACGTCGCCGCGGGCTGAGTCGCTGTCTCCGTCCCGTAGTCTGGCTCTTTGAGCGAAAGGTAGTCCGTGGCCCGAGTACTAGTAACCGAAGAGATTGCCGACTCCGGTCTGCAAAAACTGCGCAACGCGGGCCACGAGGTCGACATTCGTCTCGGGCTCTCGCCCGCTGAACTCCTCGAGGCCGTGCCCGGCGCGCACGCGCTCATTATCCGTTCGGCCACCAAGGTCGACGCCGCGACGCTCGAGGCGGCGGGGGACATGATCGTCGTGGGACGCGCCGGTATTGGCCTCGATAACGTCGACGTCGTCAAAGCGACGGAACTGGGTGTCATGGTGGTGAACGCCCCCGTCTCGAACATTCTCTCGGCCGCCGAACAGACCATGGCCCTCCTCCTCGCCCAGGCCCGAAATATTCCCCAAGCCAACGCGTCACTCAAAGCTGGTAAGTGGGAGCGCAGCAAGTGGGAGGGCGTCGAGCTTCACGGCAAGACCCTCGGCGTCGTCGGCCTCGGCAAGATCGGTGCCCTGGTCGCCCAACGAGCGTTGGCCTTTGGGATGCGCCTCATCGCCTACGACCCCTTCATCTCAGAAGAGCGTGCCCGCCACATGGGCGTCGAGCTCGTCGACCTCGACACGCTGCTCGCCCAGAGTGACTTCATCACGATCCACTTGCCCAAGAACAAAGAGACGACGAACTTGTTGAACGCCGAGTCGTTCACCAAGGTCAAGCCCGGCGTGCGCATCATCAACGTGGCTCGAGGAGGCATCGTCAACGAAGCCGACCTCGCTGAGGCGATCGCCGCCGGCCGCGTCCAGGGCGCCGCCCTCGACGTCTTCGAGAAGGAACCAACGACCGAGTCACCACTCTTCGAGTTGCAGTCGGTGGTCGTGGTTCCCCACCTCGGCGCCTCGACGTTCGAGGCCCAAGACAAAGCGGGCGTCACCATCGCCGAGCAGGTCGAATTGGCGCTGGCGGGCGACTTCGTGCCCTACGCCGTGAACGTGTCGGCTGGTGAGGTCTCGAACTCCGTGAGTCCCTTCATGGGACTCGCCGAACTACTGGGCCGATTCATCGGAGGGCTACTCGACGGCAACCCCGGCGACCTAGAAGTGACCTACCAGGGCGAGCTCGCGGGGGCGGGCACCAAGATCTTGACACTCTGTGCCCTCAAGGGACTCCTGAGCTCAACCGGCCACGACGGGGTGTCGTTCGTGAATGCGCCGCAGTTGGCCGCCGAGCACGATCTCACCTACTCCGAGGTCTCCTCGGTCGCTTCGGCCGAGTACGTGAGTCTCATCACCGTGAAGTCAGGTGGCCACACGGTCGCGGGAACGTTGATGACCATCGGCACTCGCGTCGAGACTCGCATCGTCAGTGTCGACGGTCACGCCGTCGAGATCGCACCGGCCGCCTCGATGCTCGTCGTGCACAACGACGACCGCCCGGGCATGATTGGCCTGGTCGGACTGGCACTCGGTGGTGCAGACATCTCGATCTCTTCGATGGCCGTGGGTCCTGATCCCGAGACCAAGACCGCCTTGATGGTGCTCTCGACGCTCGCACCCACGCCCGTCGAGGTCATGGAGAAACTCCGTCAGACTGACGGGATCCAAGACATCCACCTGATCTCACTGCGCTAGGGCGACCGCCGGAGTCGGACTTAGTCGTTCCCCATCAGGCCGATTAGGTCGACGCGCTCCATGACTTCATCGGTCAGCAGCGGCAAGACGTCCAGGGCCGTCATATTCTCACGAACCTGATCGGCCGAGGACGCGCCGGTGATGACGGTTGAGACGTTGGGATTCTTCGCGCACCACGCCAGCGAGAACTGGGCCAGGGAGACGTCGAGGTCGTCGGCGATCTTCTTGAGCTCGGCGACCTTTTTGTTGCTGGCTTCGTTGGTGAGCATTTTGCGCAACCACTCGTAGCCCGGCAGGGTGGCCCGAGACCCCTCGGGCACGCCGTTCAGATACTTGCCCGTCAAGAGTCCCGAGGCGAGAGGCGACCAGATGGTCGTGCCGAGACCGATGTCCTCATAGAGGCGCTTGTACTCCTTCTCCACCCGCTCGCGGTGCAAGATGTTGTACTCGGGCTGTTCCATGACGGGCTTGTGGAGGTGGTGGCGATCGGCGATGTCGTAGGCCGCTCGAATCTCGTCCGCGGTCCACTCCGAGGTGCCCCAGTAGAGGGCCTGGCCTCGTTCGATCATGTCGCTCATCGCCCAGACGGTCTCTTCGATCGGCGTGTTGGCGTCCGCTCGGTGACAGAAGACGAGGTCCACGAAGTCCAGACCCAGGCGCTCGAGTGAGCCCTCGATGGCCTGGGTGAGGTACTTGCGGTTTAGTGTGTTGCGCATGTTGGGACCAGGGTGGAGGCCCCAGAACAACTTCGTGGAGACCACGTACTCGTGGCGCTTCCAGCCCAACTCCTTAAAGGCGGCGCCCATGACCCGTTCGGACTCGCCGGCCGAGTACGCCTCGGCGTTGTCGTAGAAGTTCACGCCGGCGTCGTGGGCGGCGGCCAGACACTCAGCTGCTTGGTGGGCGGTCTCGATCTGGTTGGCGTTGGCGAAGGTCACCCAACTGCCAAAGGACAACAGACTGACTTTGAGCCCGGAACGTCCGAGTCGTCGATATTGCATCTCTGCCATGGTGGCTCCTCAATGTGAACGCGAGTGCGTTGGTCTATGCGGTGGGGTTGCGGGGCACGCTCGGCCACTCCTCGAAGGAGATGTCCGAGTCGTCCTTCGGCCGCTTGACGAGCATCACGATACCGCTGACGACGGCGCCGACCACTAACAGCAGCGAAAGCTTGAAAAGAGTTTTGAGGAGTCCCACGAAGATTCAGGTTAGCGTCGATCTCCCTGGACTTTTCGTCCCGTGGCGCTACACTGGGTTCGTGACACATAGCCAGAGCGAACTGCTGCTGTAGGGGGCGAGCCGATGCTCGCCCTCGCCCCCGCTTGCGCGGGGGCATTTTTGTTTCTCTCTGGCTTCGAGGAAAGGATGGACGTTGTGGAGAACCCCCAACAGCCCAGTCCCATGGCCTTTACCAAGTATCGAGCGACGGTGCCGGTTGACCTGCCCGACCGCACGTGGCCCGACCAACGACTGACCCGCGCGCCGAGATGGTGCAGCGTGGATCTGCGTGACGGCAACCAAGCCCTCATCGACCCAATGGACGCCGAGCGCAAACACGTGATGTTCACGCAACTCATCGCCATGGGCTTTAAGGAGATCGAGGTGGGGTTTCCCTCCGCGTCCCAGCCGGACTTCGACTTCGTGCGTGAGATCATCGAGGGTGGTCTCATCCCCGAGGACGTCACCATCCAGGTCCTCACGCAGTGCCGCGAGGACCTGATTCGTCGGACCTATGAGTCATTGGCCGGCGTGCCGCGAGCCATCGTGCACTTTTATAACTCCACCTCGACCCTGCAGCGCCGCGTCGTCTTCGGACTCGACAAAGCGGGCATCACCCAGATCGCCACCGACGCGGCCGCGCTCTGTCGAAGCCTCGAGGCGACGTCGCCCGCGACGGCGTTCTTCTATGAGTACTCACCCGAGAGCTTCACGGGCACCGAACTCGACTACGCGCTCGAGGTCTGTAACGCGGTCATCGACGTCATCGATCCTTCTCCTGATCGACCACTGATCTTGAACTTGCCGGCGACCGTCGAGATGTACACGCCCAACCTCTACGCGGACTCCATCGAGTGGTTCTTAAGCCACGTCGATCGGCGCGACTCGGTGGTGCTCTCGCTGCACCCCCACAACGACCGTGGTACCGCGGTCGCCGCGGCCGAGCTCGGGGTGCTCGCTGGGGCCGACCGCGTCGAGGGGACGCTCTTTGGTAACGGCGAGCGCACCGGCAACGTGGACGTGGTGAACTTGGCGCTCAACCTCTTCTCCCAAGGCGTCGACCCCGAGCTCGACGTGCGCGACATCGATAAGGCGCGCCACGTTGCGGAGTACGCGAACCGTCTCCCAATCCACGTGCGTCACCCCTACGTGGGCGAACTCGTCTACACGGCCTTTTCCGGTTCGCACCAAGACGCCATCAAAAAGGGCATGACGGCGATTGGCGACGAGTACGAGTTCTGGGAAGTCCCCTACCTGCCGATTGACCCCAAGCACACCGGGCGAACTTACGAGGCGATCATCCGTGTCAACTCCCAGTCCGGCAAGGGTGGCGTCGCCTACCTGCTCGAGACCGAGCATGGCCTCGACCTGCCGCGGGCCATGCAAGTGGAGTTCTCCAAGCAGGTCCAAGAGCGCACCGAAGCGACCGGCACGGAGATCTCACCGGCCGAGATCTGGGACGTGTTCACGACGACCTACCAGCCCGAGAACCCGACGATCCAACTGCTCTCAAGCGAGGTGGCCGCCGACCAGCACCTGACACGCATCTTCGCCCAACTCATCGTCAGCGGTCAACACGTGACCGTCAAAGGTGAGGGCAACGGACCGATCGACGCCCTGATGGCGGGGCTGCGCAGTGAGATGGACGTGAACTTCAAGGTGCGCGACTACCACGAACACGCCCTCACCTCGGGCTCGGAGGCGTCGGCCGTCGCCTACGTCGAAGCCGAAGACGACGATGGTGTGACGTGGTGGGGCGTGGGGATGAGTTCGTCGATCCTCGACGCCTCGCTCGAGGCGGTCGTCTCGGCGGCCAATCGTCGACGCTGAACAGGCGCCGTTTTAGACTTATCGCGTGAACTACCACGACGTCGCGATCTCACTGGGTTGGGTGGCGGTGGGACTGACGGTTTGGGGTTCGCTCGCGCAGTTCCTGCGCGTCCGAGCGCACGGAATCGAGGGGGTCTCCCTCGCGACCTGGACCCTGTTCTCCCTGATGGGATGCTTTTGGATCTCCTACGGGATCGATCAGCGTTCGGCGGTGATCATCCTGGGGAGTTTGCTCGTGTTGCCGCTCCAGGTCGGCGTGGTCGCTCGGCTCTCACCGTGGCGCGAACCAGCGGTGCTCGCTCGCGTGGCGCTCTTTGCCTTCGTCGCCTCCGTCATGCCGACGTTGCTCTGGGGTTGGTCGGGCGGCATTTACGGGGCGGGAGTGGTGATGGTCATTACGCGAGGACCGCAGTTGCTCGCCCTCGTGCGCACCCGAGACGCCACCGGCGTCTCGGTGTCGATGTGGATGCTCGGTGTGGCGGCGCTGGCGTGTTGGGTGCTGTACTACCAGAACGCGCACCTCTGGGCGCCGTTCGCCTCGACGGCGTGCGGGGGGCTCGCGAGTTTGGCCATTGCGCTCCTCGCGCTGTGGCGCCACCGTCAGTTTCACGCACCGCGCGTCGAAGCCACCGCCGTCGCGCCAGCCTGATTCGTCACCAGAGTCCCTCGCGCTTCGCCGTTACGATGACCCGATGAAGATCGACGCATTGACTGACGAGGACGAAGTCGCCGTCGTCGCGCTCTGGAGTGAAGTCGGTCTGACGCGTCCTTGGAATGACGCCGCCGCCGATTTTCGACGCGCGTTGGCGGGTCCGACGTCAACAGTTTTCGGCGCGACGTCGGAGAACGGCATCGTCGGTGCCGTGATGGTCGGCCACGACGGCCACCGGGGCTGGGTGTACTACCTGTCGGTGCGCACCGACGAGCAACACCGCGGCGTTGGTGCCGCGCTCATGGCTGCGGCCGAGGAGTGGTTGCGCGCACGCGGTTGTGTGAAGGTGCAGTTGATGGTGCGACGCGACAATGACCTCGCTCGTTCGTTCTATGACCGGATGGGATATGAGGTGAGCGACGTCACGGTCCATGCGCGCTGGCTGGAGCCACGACCGTGATTGTTCGCCGTAGGGGCGGACAGTGTTCCCGTCGCCACGTCACGATCGCGGTCAACCGCAGTGACTACCACCGCCGAGCGGAGGCGCTTGCGCGACCAACTCCCAGCCGAAGGGACCGTCGTTCTCGAGACTGACGGACCAGCCGCGACGCTGGCTCCTCCAGTGCGCGAGGGGAGAGCCGTTCGATGTACTCACCGACGGTGCGCTCCAGCCGAGCTTCGTCAACTGCGTGCTCGCGTAGTCGATGAGTCCCTTACCTGAACGGTCCCACCGGAAGTTGATCTGCACCGTGACGTCATCGAGGCACTGGGTACCGGCAATGCCGTCGAGACTGTCGGGTTTTGGTTCGTCGTAGAAGGCCATCAAGACCGCGGAGGTCTTCGGAACGGCGCCCGAGACGAGTCGCAACCGAGCGAGGATGTGGCCTCCAGGGTCCCCGGGGGGATTGTGAAGTTGGTAGACGAGCGCGAGGCTCGCTACGACGACGACCGCAAACGAGACGATCATGAGGACGGTGCTGATCAACGTGCGCGACGGAGCGACCGTCGAGTCGTCATTTGACATGGTCCCTAGCTCGCGCGGATGTTACCTAGGCGCGCACGGCGTGGCCAGATGCGTCAAAGACGTCCGTGAGGCTGGGTGCTCGACTCGTCACTTCGTATCGCGCGATCTCGTTTTCGCGACGAAGGCTGATGCCAATGTCGTCCCACCCCTCGAGGAGGCGCTCTTGGGTCATTGGGTCGAGGATGAAGTCGCGGCGCCACCCGATCTCGGGCAACTCCACGCTGAGTCGCTCGACATCGATCACGATCAACCTCGAAGGGTCGTCCGTGACGGCGGCCATCAGGCCCTCGACGTCCTCCAAGGAGAGCTGCACGATGACCAGACCCTGCTTGGAGGAGTTATTGCGGAAGATGTCGCCAAAGGATGGGGCGATGACTGCCTCGAAGCCGTAGTCCATCAACGCCCAGACGGCGTGCTCGCGCGATGACCCGGTACCGAAACGCGGTCCCGCAATGAGGATCGACGCGCCGACGTATTCGGGCTGGTTGAGTACGAAGGTGGTGTCATCGCGCCACTCACTGAAGAGTCCTCGACCAAAGCCCGTCCGTTCGACGCGTTTCAGCCAGTCCGAGGGAATGATCTGATCGGTGTCAACGTCCGAGCGCTCGAGGGGCACGGCGCGACCTTCGAGCACGTGCACGGGCTTCACGCGCGTACCTCCTCGGGCGACGCGAATCGACCCATGATCGCGCTCGCCGCGGCGACGACGGGCGAGACCAAATGGGTGCGGCCCCCGCGACCCTGCCGACCTTCGAAGTTACGATTCGACGTCGAGGCGCAACGCTGTCCGGGTGTGAGGATGTCCGGGTTCATGCCGAGACACATCGAACAGCCTGGTTCTCGCCACTCAAAACCGGCCGCGAGGAAGACTTGGTCGAGCCCTTCGGCTTCGGCCTGGTTCTTGACGCGGCGCGACCCCGGAACCACCAGGGCGCGCACGCCGTCTTTCACGCTGGCTCCGCGTGCGACCTCGGCGGCCGCGCGTAAGTCCTCGATGCGAGCGTTGGTGCACGAGCCAATGAACACGACGTCGATGGGGATCGAGCGCAGCGGCGTGCCCGGCGTCAGGTCCATGTACTCGAGCGCGCGGGTAATCGTGTTCTTCTCATCGGCGTCCTCGACGCCGTCGGGCGAGGGGACGACGCCCGAGAGGGCGACCACCTGGGCGGGGTTCGTGCCCCAGGTGATGAAGGGGACGAGGTCGCTGGCCGACAAGGTGATTTCGGTGTCAAAGGCCGCGTCGTCATCCGACACCAATGATCGCCATCGCGCGGCCGCCTCGTCGAACGCATCGCCCGCGGGCACTCCGGGTCGTCCGCGGAGGTAGTCAATGGTCGTCTCATCGACCGCGACCAAACCGGCGCGAGCGCCGGCCTCGATGCTCATGTTGCACACCGTCATGCGTCCTTCCATCGAGAGTCGCTCGATTGCCTCGCCGCGGTACTCGATTACGTAGCCCGCCCCGCCCCCGGTACCCAGTCGTCCGACGATCGCCAAGACGATGTCTTTGGCGCTCACCCCTGGGGGCGGCGTGCCGTCGATGGTCACCGACATCGTCTTGGCTCGTTGCTGGGGGATGGTTTGCGTGGCGAGGACGTGTTCGACCTCGCTGGTGCCGATCCCGAACGCGAGCGCGCCGAAGGCGCCGTGGGTCGAGGTGTGTGAGTCGCCGCACACGATGGTCATCCCGGGTTGGGTGACCCCGAGTTCGGGTCCGATGATATGGACGATGCCCTGGTTCTCGTGGCCGCGCGGAAAGACGGTGATACCGAACTCCGCGCAGTTCTCATCCAACACCTCGAGCTGTCGTCGAGAGATCGGGTCCATCACTGGTACCGAAAGCGGGTCCGTGGGGACGTTGTGGTCGGCGGTGGCGAGTGTCAAGTCAGGACGTCGCACGCCGCGAGCGTTGAGGCGAAGTCCGTCGAAGGCTTGGGGACTCGTCACCTCGTGCACGAGGTGCAGGTCGACGTAGAGCAGCGTTGGCTCCTCATTGGGCGCCGTGACGACGTGGTCTTCCCAGATCTTCTCGTAGAGGGTCTTGGCGACCACGCGCTAACGCTGCCCGAGGATCTTGACCTTCAACACTCCCGAAGGCGCTTCGTATTCGACGACGTCGCCGGCACTGCGTCCAAGCAGCGCCGAACCGAGTGGCGAGGTCGGCGAGGCGACGAGGACGCCGTCGGGCTTCTCCTCGATGGATCCAATGAAGAACTCCTGAAAGTCGGCGTCGTCGTCGCCCTCGTAGACAACCTTGACGATGGAGGCGTGTTGCACGGTGCCGGCGTGCTCGTCGCGCCGGACGAGTTCGTGGTTGCGAATCACGTGGTCGATCTGGCGAATGCGCGACTCCATCTTGCCCTGCGCGTCCTTCGCGGCGTGGTAGTCACCGTTCTCCGAGAGGTCCCCAAGAAGTCGGGCCGCTTCGATGACCCGGGCGATTTCCGTGCGACCGACCGTGGTGAGTTCGAGGTACTCGGCCTCGAGCTTCTCGAGCGTCTCTTTGGTAATCCGGTGAATCTCGTCGGCCATGCCGCACCCCTGGTTAGTGAGGTACCGATTCTACTGTCGAGGGCTTTCGAGACCTCTGCCGGTTTGCTCACCTCGCCCTCGAGCGAGCAAAATAGGAGAAAGAGGGAGAGCAATCGATGAGTGAGCGGCGGAGCCATCGCGTGGCCGTCATCGGTGGCGACGGCATCGGCCCCGAGGTCACTGACGCCGCCCTCGAGGTCGTCAGGAGTGCCGGGGTCGATCTGGCGACCACCTCCTATGACCTGGGTGCCGCTCGGTACCTGCGCGATGGATTCGTCCTCGATGAGGACACCCTGGAGGAGTTACGGGGATTCGACGCGATTCTCCTGGGCGCAATCGGTCCGGCGATAGGCGATACCCGCATCGCGGGCGGCGTCTTAGAGCGCGGACTGTTACTGCGGATGCGCTTTGGACTCGACCTCTATATCAACTTCCGACCATTTCGCGCGGTGGCCGGTTCAATCGCCGACGGCAGCGAGTTCGCGATAGTCCGCGAGAATACCGAGGGTCCCTACGCCGGTGAGGGTGGCGTACTTCGCTACGGCACCGAACACGAAGTCGCTACCCAAGGTTCGGTGAACACCCGCTTCGGTGTCGAGCGCTGCGTGCGCTACGCCTTCGCGCGTGCGGACGCTCTCGCGCGTAAGAAGGTCACCCTCGTGCACAAGACCAACGTCTTGACCTTCGCGGGGGACCTCTGGCGCCGGGTCGTCGCGGAGGTCGCCGGGGAGTACCCCGAGGTCGAGGTCGACTACCAACACGTGGACGCCGCCTGCATCTACCTCGTCGAAGACCCCAGGCGTTACGCCATCATCGTCACCGACAATCTCTTTGGCGACATCCTCTCGGACTTGGCGGGCGCGGTCACTGGGGGCATCGGCTTCGCCGCGAGCGCGAACCTGAACCCCGCGCGTACGGGTGCGTCGCTCTTTGAACCGGTGCACGGTGCGGCGCACGACATCGCGGGCACGGGTCGGGCGAACCCCTTGGCCGCTGTCTCTTCCGCGGTATTGATGCTCGAACACTTAGGGGAGATCGACGCGGCGCGGCGCATCGCCGCCGCGGTGGCAGACTTTGAAGACGACGTGGCCACCCTCGGCACGAACGGCGTCGTGAAACGCGTACAGGAGAGGTTGTAGATGCCCATCACCCCGACCAAGAAGATCTGGATGGACGGGACCCTCGTCGACTGGGACGACGCGAAGGTGCACGTCCTCAGTTTCACCCTGCACTATGGCATGGGGGCCTTTGAGGGTATCCGCGCCTACAAGACGCCCACCGGGGTTGCGATCTTTCGCCTGCGAGAGCACATGGAGCGGCTCCTGCGCAGTTGCAAGATCTTGATGATCGACGTGCCCTACACCTTGAGCGACCTCTGCGACGCGGCGAAGGAGGTCGTGCGGGTGAACGACCTGCCTGAGGGTTGCTACCTGCGACCGATCGTGTACTTGGGATATGGCGAGATGGGCGTGAACCCCATCGGCGCGCCCGTCAACACCGCGATCGCGGCGTGGCCCTGGGGTGCGTACCTGGGCGACCACGCCACCAGTGGCGTCCGGATGAAGATCTCTTCCTGGGCGCGCCACGCGCCCGGGGCGATGCCCACCGCGTCAAAGACGATCGGCGGCTACGTGAACGCGAGTCTCGCCAAGGCCGAGGCGATCCGCGCCGGCTACGACGAGGCGATCATGCTCGGCCCTGACGGCAAAGTGAGTGAGTGCACCGGTGAGAACCTCTTTATCGTGCGCGACGGGCACCTGGTCAGTCCGCCGCCCTCTGACGCCGGGGCCCTGCGCGGTATAACGCAGTCGAGCATCGTAAAGATCGCCAACGACCTTGGCCACGAGGTGAGTTTCGAGGTGCTTCGTCGCGACGACCTCTACGTGGCCGACGAGGCCTTCCTCACCGGCACGGCCGCCGAGGTGGTGCCGCTCGAGTCGGTGGACGATCGAGTGATCGGCGACGGCAAGCCGGGTCCCATCACGAGTGAGATCATGACGACCTACCACCAGGCGATTCGTGGCGAGCGACCGCAGTACGAGGACTGGCTGACGAGAATTTAACGGCCAAAGAGCGGGTAACCTCGACCCGTGGCGCAACCTTCATTTTCCCCCGTTCCCATCGCCGGTGAAGTTCGGCCAGTCATGACGACGCCGACGCCCGAGATCGGCCGTCGACCCAAACCTGGTTTGGAACGAAGCGCGCACCGCGCGGATGGACCGAGTTACGGGACGCCCGCGCCGGGCGAAGGCTACGCCCTCACCATGGCCGAACGCGAGTGCGCGAAACTGACCTTCGAACACCCCCACGATCTTCACGACGTCATCGTCGGCGTGGGCGTGATCGCGGCCAAGCGCGCGAGTCTCGTCGGTCGCCAGCCGACCCTCGGCGACGTGCACGTCGCGATGGACCTCTACTCGCTGCGCGTGACCTCACCGGTGTCACGGGCTGCGACCAAGGGCTTCGCCGGACTCTCGCACAGTTACGTCGCCCAGCGTCGATTCGCCGACGCCGTGTCGCTCGAGCAGTTAACCGCGGGCGGCAACGACGCCGCGTCGCAGCACTAGAACCCCTCAAAGGACCACCATGAGTTTTGATCTCACGGACGAACAACGAAGTTTCCGAGACGTAATGCACGAGTTCGTCGACCAACGTGTGGCCCCGCACGCGGCACGCTACGACCGAGAGCAAGTCTTTCCCCAGGAGAGTTTCGACGCGTGCGTCGAGATGGAGCTCCCCTCGCTCGGGATCGCTGAAGCCTACGGGGGAGCGGGCGCGGACATGGTCACCCAGGCGATCATGGCCGAAGAACTCGCGAGAGGCTGCGCGTCGACTTCAGTGACGATTCTGATCTCGAAGTTGGGGATGTTGCCGATCATGAACTTCGCCTCCGAGGAGGTCAAGCGCGCGTACCTTCCACGTATCGCCACCGGCGAGATTCAAGGGAGTTACTGCTTGTCTGAGGCCGACGCCGGGTCGGACGTCGCGTCACTTCGTTGTCGCGCCGAGCGTGACGGTGACGACTACGTGCTCAACGGGTCGAAGTACTGGATCACCAACTCGGGCGTCTCTGACACCTATACCGTCTTCGCCAAGACTGACCCCAACGCAGGTGGACGCGGGATCAGCTGTTTCCTGGTCGAGAAGGAGTGGGGTGTCGAGTTCCCCAAGCATGAGGACAAGATGGGACTACGCGCGTCACCCACCGGCGAAGTCGTCTTTCACGACGTCCGGGTACCGGCGACACACCGCATCGGCGAAGAGGGCGAGGGATTCAAGATCGCGATGCACACGCTCGATCGTTCGCGTCCGACCATCGGCGCCCAGGCGGTCGGCATCGCCCAGGGAGCGATTGATTATGCGGGCACGTACATGAAGGGTCGCAAAGCGTTCGGTGCTCCCATCAGCGACTTACAGGGCCTGCGTTTCATGTTGGCCGACATGGCGATTCGCACGGAAGCTGCCAGGGCGTTGGTCTACCGGGCCTGTGCGACGATCGACGCGGGCGATCCCGACGGATCGTTGAGCTACCTCGGCGCCGCGGCCAAAGCGTTCGCTTCGGACACGGCGATGAGCGTGGCGACCGACGCGGTGCAGTTGCTCGGTGGCTACGGATTCACCAAGGAGTTTCCGGTGGAACGCTTCATGCGTGATGCGAAAATCACCCAAATCTACGAGGGCACCAACCAGGTGCAGCGGATCGTGGTGGCAAAACACCTACTCAAATAGGGAATTCGAAGACGAATTCTGAATCGCGGAATCGGATGTGATGTGTACTTACATCATGCAAAGGACTCAGATTTCGCTCACGCCGGAGGAGCGCCGGGCTCTTGATGAAGAGTCCTCGCGGACTGGCAAGTCCCTTTCGGCTCTTATTCGAGAAGCCGTCGAGACTGTCTATGGATCATCGCGATCGAGCGCCGACGATCTTGACGTCATGCGCCAAGCATTTGGTTCGTGGACTGACGACCGCGACGAAGGAGCAGCCGTCGTCGAGAGACTTTGATTGGGATCGCGACTCGCTCCTCACCTCCAGTGACGGTCCTCGTCGACACGTCGGTCATTATCGACTACTTGCGGGGCGACGCAGGTGCCGAGACCATTCTCGAGAGAGAACGAGCTCGTGGGCCACTTCACGCGAGCGAGATCACTCGGCTCGAAGTTCTCGCGGGCGTGAGGGAAAGTGAGGCGGGGGGTACTCGCGCACTTCTATCTACCCTCATTTGGCACTCCGTTGACGCCATCGTTGCCGAGCGTGCCAGCGAGTTAGGTCGAACATGGCTACCCAGCCATCAGTCAATTGACGGTGCCGATCTGGCAATCGCCGCGACGGCCATCATTATGGAGGCAACGTTGCTCACGCGAAACGTCAGGCACTTCCCGATGTTCCCTGGTTTGAAGACTCCCTACTGACGTTGCGAAGCTGAAGTTACTGTTTTGCCGGAGTCTCGTCTGGAGTAGATATCGGCTGATTCACCAGAGAAGAGTGGCTTCGACGGACGCGAATGCCGATCCACCAGCGAAATGGATGTGGTGTAGAAACCGAATTAGCAGACGAGAGTCCAGTCAAAGTTCGTGGGGCCGAGCAGCGCTGCCATAATGGACCGGTGAACTACGGCGGCCAGTGCATCAATTCGGTAGAGGGTCGTGACGAGTTTTTGCCTTCCGTCCACCGTCGCCATCAGAACTAAGGGTCTGTGACCGATCCATTGGCGAGCGTCAACACCGTGGTGCGAGCTGCGATATTAAAGATCGACGCGGGCACGACACTCACGACCGTTGACACATTGGATCTGCGGGCTCACTCCAAAGTGAGTGCGGTCATCGGCGTGCCACTACGGCAGCTTCAACAAAAGCGCGACGTCGTGGCGTTCGCCACGGGCGCCCCAGCGGCAGCCGTTAAAGCGCTGCTCGAATTGCTCGCCGCCGGGCCCCTCGAGAGAGTGATCGAGCAACTCGGCGAGCACGCGGAGAGCCCAACCTACGAAGAACTCGCGACCGCGATTGACGAGCTACTCGCGGGTGGTCTCACGATTGACGACGCGGTCGCGGTGCTCGCGTACGCGATAAGTGAGTCGTTCCCCGCGGCGCCGCACTGTCGGCGGCTCTTCGAGGAGCGAGACGACTTCGCGCTTCCCGCGCTCCCGGAAGTTGTGACGTCGGGGTCGCTCGTGAGCCCGCGCGAGGTGAGTCCCGAGATTCGCGAACTGCGACGGGTTCGACGTGAGGAGCAACGGCGGCGCAAGAAGCCCGGTGCGCCAACGCGTCCGCCGCGACCGAGTAAACAAAAGGGAGTCACGTCGTCGCACCCTTCGGCGCAGTCGACGCCGCCCGGCGAGATTGAGCCGATGCCCGAAGAGCGTCGGCGCATGCTCTTCACGCCGCTGGAGAACGCACGTTTCGACGCTGAGCACGCGCTCGTGGGAATGATTCTGCTCGTGGATGTGCCCTTTGACGCACAGGACCCGCTGCAACCTGACGTCAGCTCCAAGGAACGTCCGGCGCTGGTGGTGGCGGCCTCGAGCGAAGAACTACTGGTGCGCCCGATCTACTCGAACCAGTCGCCATCGCGAAGCGTCTTTACCGCCTGGCGACGAGTGGGTCTCGACCACGTCTCGTTCATCGACCACGCTCGTGTCGCGGTACCTTCCGCCAGCGCCGACCTCCGTCAGTCCCTCGGTCAACTCACGACATCGGAGTGGAACTCACTCCTGTAGCTACTGCGGTAGCGAGGTGGGCGAACCCTTAACCGCTCCTTCTTTCGAGTGCTCGTTTCGACGAGGCCAGTGGACCACCAGTGTGACGACGCCCGCCACCGCGAGGGCAAGTCCGGCCAGTTGCACGCCGATTGAACCGCTGTGGGACTCCTGACCGAGCAGGAGGCGCTCGTCGGTCGCGCGAACGAGTCCCCACACGATCATGCCGATGCCGCTGATGAAACCGAGTCGTTGCTTCAACCCGGTGCGCTCGAGCGCGATGAGCACCAGCCACAGGGTGGTGTCCTCGAGTCCTTGGATAAGGGGTACTGGTACCCGTTTGCCCGCCTGACCGGCGTAGCTGAGACCGAACCACTGATGCGTCAGGTGACCGCCGGCATCGACCATGAACTGGGGTCCTAGGAAACGACCGATCGCCCAACCCGCAATGAGCGCGGGTATCAAGGCGTCGGTGAAGCCAGCGAGTTTGCTCTGCGGCCACCATCGCCGCTGCAGGATCACTCCCACCACCAGCGCCAGCGCTATCCCCCCGAAACTCGCGAGGCCCCCCTGCCAGACGGCGATCCATCGCCCCGGGTGGCCCCGGTAGTAGTCCCAGTTGGTGGCGATGTTGGCGAGACGGGCACCGAGGAGACCCGTCACGATCAGCCAGAACGAGTAGCGGGCGAAGGGCTCAACGTCAGTGCCACGGCGTTCGAGGCGTCGGCGGGCGTAGAGGTAGGCGACGTAGGCGGCAATCGCCAGGCCGAAGCCGTAGGTATGAAAGACGAGGGGTCCGAGGTGAAAGGAGGTCGGGACGCCCCGCACCCCTAGCCCCGCACGCGGCCGAGGCCCGCGAAGCCGTAGCCGAGGCGCACGGGCGTGATGTGGACGACTTCGCCGGTCTCGGGCGCTTCAATCATCTCGCCGTGGCCGACGTACATCGCCACGTGCTCGTCGCCGTTGTAGCCGTAGAAGAGCAGGTCACCCGGCTGGATGTCGTAGAGCGGGACGCGCTCGGTGTCGTCGAACTGAGCACCGGAGTAGTGCGGCAGATCCACACCCGCCGCCTCGTAGGCCAGCATCACCAGGCCCGAACAGTCAACGCCCCCGCGACTCGCGCCGCCCCAGACGTAGGGGACACCGAGGTAACTCTCGGCGGCGCGAATTGCAATATTGGCGACGGAGTCCGGTGGCGGCGCGGGAAAACCGGCGATGGGAGTGGCACTGTTGAGGTCGCTCGAGGACGCCGCCGCCGCCGCCGCTTCGTCTTGGGCGACGTAGGCCCCGATCTGGCCCTTGACCTGGGCGAGGGTGTTCTTCAAGGACGACTGCAGGACCCGAGACGTATGGAAGGACTTGGCCGCCGCACGCGTGACGGCTCGCGCGTGGGCGTCCTCGGCGTTCAAGATGCCACGTTCTTGGGTCAACTCGATCCGGTAACTCTTCAAGCTGGCGATCGTTGAGTTGATGTTGCCCTCGGCTAGTTGGGTGTAGACGTTGGTCGCGCCCGCTTGGGAGGCGTTCTTCGAAAAGAGGGGATTGTTGCCTTCGGTGGCGCCGCTCGTGACGTAGGCGAAGATGACGTCCTGGCGGAGTTGTTCGTTCCCGCTGTTGACCTTCCCCTGGATGGCGGCAACGGTTGCTTTGGTGTTGGCGATGAAATTATTCAACTTGCGCAGTTTGATCTGCGCCGCGTCGTACTTTTGACCGAGGCGACCGACCTCACCGTTGATGCGATTGATCTGGTCGAGCAGCACCTTGGCTTTGGTTCGCGCGTTTGAGAGATTGGAGGCTGCCGCGTGTCGCGGGGCGAGTGACACGGTGGCGAATGACGCGACGAGGACCACGAACGTCGTCACAACCCACCGAAGGACCCGGCCCTTCTTGGCTGGCTGCGGTGTCGAGAGCACCCGGTGCTCGACGTCAGTCACCTGAACAGGCTAGTTGTAACGGTCCGCTCGACGCCGAGCCGGAGACTCCTGCGCGAATGAACTACCTCATCAGAATCTATTTAGTCGGGGGTGATGTCGTGGTATTGCGCGACGTTGCGAGGTCAATATCACCTCGGAATATGCTCGTCGTCATGTCACAGCGTTCTCGCAACCTCCCACGTCGATCGTGTCTTTCTACCCCAGGTTCATCCGACCGGTTCCTCGCCAAGGCTCCAACGGCCCTCGCCGACTTCTCGTTTCTGGACCTCGAGGACTCCGTCGCCCCCAAGGAGAAAGAAGCAGCGCGGGCCAAAGTCGTCAACGCCATCCGCACCCTCGAGTGGGACGAACGGGTGCTGTGTGTTCGGGTGAACGCGTGGGACACGCGCTGGACCTACGGCGACGTCATCGAGGTCGTCGGCAACGCCGGTGAACGACTCGACGAGGTGATGTTGCCCAAGGTCCGACGGGCGTCGGACGTGGTGGCGTTGGACTTGCTCCTCACCCAAGTCGAAGCGAACGCCGGACTGCCCCAGGGGCACATCGGCATCGAGGCTCAGATCGAGACGGCAGAAGGCCTGATCAACGTGGAAGAAATCTGCGCCGCGTCACCGCGGCTCGAGTCAATCGTCTTTGGCCCGGCGGACTTCGCCGCCTCGATCGGGATGCCGGTGACGACGATCGATGAGACCATCCATCACGCCCCGTCGAACCCCTTCTCCTACGTCTTCGCCAAGATTCTCATGGCGGGACGGGCCCATGGACTGCACGTCATCGATGGTCCCTTCTTAAAGGTGCGTGACCTTGACGCGTTGCGTTTCGCGGCGTCGATCAGCGCGAGCTACGGCTTCGATGGGAAGTGGGCGCTCACGCCCGACCAGGCGTTGGTACTAAATGACGTCTACTCGCCCAGTCAAGAGCTCTTCGACAAGTCCTACGACATCCTCGACGCCTACAAGGTCGCGACCGAAGAGAATCTGACCGGCGCGGTGATGTTCGGTGACGAGATGATCGACGAGGCCTCGGCGAAAATCGCGAACTCCTTCGTCGCGCGCGGCGAACGCGCGGGGATGAAACGGACACCGAAGTAGGAAGGTTGCGTCTGGAGTATCGGGCCCTTCGGGAACGACGGAGCAGCTAAGCCGCGCTCAGCCCGTCGAGCAGGCGTCGGGCGATGACCTTGAGACAGAGCGTCTCGTCCGCACCTTCGAAGATCGACAGCACCCGTGCGTCCACGAAGTATCGGCTGACCGAATACTCCTCGGCGTAGCCCATGCCCCCGTGGAGTTGCATCGCTTCGCGCGTCACCCACTCCGCGGCGCGACAGACGTACGCCTTGGCCATCGAGGCCTCCAGCGTGCCACCGCCGCGACCCATCTCGCGCGCGACTTCTAAAGAGAACTGTCGTGCGCACTGGATGATCACGGCCATCGTCGCGAGCTTTACGCGCGTCAACTCGTACGCAATCAGCGCTCGGCCAAAGACTTGGCGCGTCTTGGCGTACTCGAGTGCGGCGTCGTAGGCCGCTTGCATCACGCCCACCGCTCGCGCGGCCGTTTGGATCCGACCGTTCTCAAAGCCGGCCATCTGGAAGTAGAAGCCTCGTCCGAGACCGGACTCCTCACCGATCAAGTCCGCCTCCGGCACGAACCAGTTATCGAGACTCAACTCGTAGGAGTGCATCCCGCGGTAGCCAATCGTGTCGATGGGTCGCCCCTCGAGGCGCCCGTTGGGGTCGCCGCGCCCTTCGGCTACGGCGTCTTGGTGGAACAGGAAGCCGCCGCTGTCCCCGCGGGGCTTCTCCACCAAGAACAGCGACAGTCCACGGTGCGCGAGGGCGCGGTCGGGATCGGTGCGCGCGAGTAGCACCAGTACCTCGGCCCGTGCGGCGAAGGTGCACCACGTCTTGGCGCCGCTGATGAGCCAACCACCCTCGGTCTTGGTGGCGGTCGTCGTGAGCCCCGCCACGTCGGAGCCGAAATCGGGCTCGGTGACCGCGATGGCGCACAGCGTCTCGCCGCTCGCCAGGCGGGGCAGCCAGCGCTCTTGTTGTTCGGTGGTGCCGCCATTTAAGAGCGCGCGCGTCATGATCTCTGGTCGAGTGATGAGGGACCCCCCGATGCCGAGTGAGCCCCAGGAGAGTTCCTCGGTCGCCACCACCATCCCGAGGTACTCGGATTCGCCGCCGGTGGAGAAGCCGCCGAACTTCTCTGGGATCGACAGACCGAACCCGCCGAGTTGGCTGAGTCCCTCGATGATTGATTCGGGGATGTCGCCATTGGTGCGGTGCACGTGTTCGGCGTGGGGGCGGACCTGTTCTTCGGCGAACTTATGGAAGAGGTCCGCGACCATTTCGAAGTCCTCGCCGAGGTGACGGGGACCGGGGCTCTCGGCGAGGGTCGCGAGGAACGAGGTGTCACGGTAGTCCGCGACGAAGGAGGAGAAGGGACTGAACCACTCCGGCGTCAATCGCCAGAGCGATTCACGCCCGAGCACTCGACCGGCTAGGTCGCTGAGGGCGAGGGCGAGGAACGCGGCGACCAGGTTCGACTCGGTGTCGCCCTTGGTGGCGTAGGCGAGCACGGAGCGTGCGGTGGCGAGGGCGCTCGCCGCGTGGGCCACGTCGTAGGCGAGCGCTTCGTTTTCGTCCACGCCGCCTCGCTCGAGCAGCTCGGCGAGCGCTCCTTCGACGATCGCGTCGGCTCGTTCGATGAGGTCGGCGGCAACAGCGAGGTCGAGCGTGGGAGCGGGCATAGAGAGAAACTACCGGCTGGCCTTGGAGACCCCGCGTAGGCTGGGCCGGTGAATATAACGATGCTCCTCGCCGACTCTGCCCAGGTGGCCGACGGCAAACTGTTTATCCTCGGCGGCGGGTGGTCGGTGACCGGACCCGATCCCACACCCTCGGCGGTCGCGATCAAAGTTGGCGTGGATTCGCACGAGTTCAACGTGCCCCATCATTGGGAGCTGTTCTTAGAGGACGCCGACGGTCAACAAGTGCGCTTCGAGACCCCGGAGGGATCTCAGATCATCGAAGTACGCGGTGACTTCTCCGCCACGGCGCCCGCGGACGTGCCCGAAGGCACGCCCGTCGACGTGCCCATCGCCGTCAATTTCGGTCCGATTCCCCTGAGCGACGGCGAACGCTACACCTGGCGCATGGTCGTCGACGGCGAGACGCTCCCGGGGGGACTGGTGTCCTTTACCACGCGACCGGCCCGCGCGGCCGTCGACGCCGAGTGAGTACGCGCAACGAGCTCTCGTGACCACCTTTGATCGCCCCTTCGGTCGGTACTTCGAGGAGTTCGAAGTGGGTGACGTCTACAGGCACTGGCCGGGCAAGACGATCACCGAGGCCGACGATCACCTCTTTTGCATGATCACGATGAACCACCACCCGTTGCACACCAACGCCTGGTTCGCCGAGAACGAGACGGTGCACAAGAGGAACGTGGTGGTGGGCAACCTCGTCTACTCCCTCGTGCTCGGGATGAGCGTGCCTGACGTCTCGGGCGCGGCGATCGCCAACTTAGAAGTCGAGACATTGATCCACCGCAACCCGACGTTTCACGGCGACACCATCTACGCCGAGACCCGCGTCCTTGAGTTGACACCCTCGACCTCGAAGAACGATCGAGGGATCGTCCTCGTTGAGTCCAAGGGCTTCAACCAAGACGGCCTCGAGGTCTGCTACTTCCGCCGGAAGGTTATGGTCTGGAAACGTGAGTTCGCCCCCGTCCGCCGTCGCCCCTACGCCGAGGACGTCTGGGACTGACGCGCTCGCCGGGTTTCGACGTTTGCTGCATCATGCGGCGCCGTCGATCGGTCGGTCCCTGCCCTGGGTAGGGGACCAGCGACCCTGGGCGGTGCTGGTGAGTGAGGTGATGCTCCAACAGACCCAAACCTCTCGAGTGATCGAGCCCTGGCAGCGATTCCTCGAGAGGTTTCCAACGCCGAGTGCGTGCGCGGACGCTCCCTTGGCCGAGGTCCTCACGCTCTGGCAGGGGCTGGGCTACCCACGGCGTGCCAAGGCGCTCCACGACGCCGCTGGCATCATTCAAGAGCGCTTTGGTGGGGTCGTACCCCGCGACCTCGAAGATCTTCGCTCGCTCCCCGGGGTGGGTGAGTACACCGCAGCGGCCGTGGCGTCCTTCGCCTTCGCGCAGCGAGTCGCGGTGCTTGACACCAACGTCGGACGGGTGCTCGCCCGGGCGCTCGAGAATCGTACGCTCGCGCGCTCCGAGGCGAGGCGGTTGGCCGATGCGCTACTGCCGCGCAACGATGTGGCTCTCTTTAACCAAGCGATGCTCGATCTGGGGGCGCAGTTCTGTCGCGCGACACCGCACTGCGAGATCTGTCCCGTCGCGTCACACTGTCGCTGGCGCCAAGAAGGCGGCGAGGACCCCGCGCCGAACAGCGCGGCCGTCTCGCGTGCGCAGTCACCTTACGAAGGATCAAACCGCCAACTTCGCGGACGGGTACTTCGAGCGCTGCGCGAGGGGCCCCACAGCGAAGGGCAACTCGACGTCACGTTGTCCGACGTATCGGCGCAGCGTCGAGAGGACGTTCTGGCGAGCTTGGAGCGCGACGGACTCGTCACACGCCGTGGGCGACGGGTGTCCCTTGCGGGCTCGCGGGAGGGGACTTCAGTGGGTGGTCCCCTCGCCGCGTCGGACTCGGTGGTGAAGAAGGGCGACCGGTAGGGTGGCGCGGTGAGCGCCTTTGACAACGAGCACTGCAAGGAAGTGTTGGGTCACTACGTCACCGGGGTCGTCGTCATCACCGCTTCGTCGAAGGACGGTCCCGCCGGATTCACCTGTCAGACGTTCGGTTCGTTGTCGGTGGATTCGGCGCTGGTCTTTTTCGCCGCGACGAGCGCCTCGCCGTCGTGGCGGCGCGTTCGCGACACCGGCGTGCTCGCGGTCAACATCTTGAAGGACGACCAAGAGGCGCTCGCTCGTCAGTTCGCGCGCAGTGGGGCCGACAAGTTTCACGACGTCGCGTGGTTCAAGGCACCCAACGGTTCGCCCTTCTTAGAAGGAGCCCACGCGTACGTCGAAGGGACAATTCGCGAGGTGACCAATCACGGCGATCACGACATCGTCGTCGCCGAGATGGACTACGCCGCGACGGAACCGGGTGATCCCCTGGTCTACTACCGCAGTGGGTATCGACGTCTCGCCTAGGAAGGTGCGGGTCAGTACGCTTTTAGTGGTGACCAACGTAAGGGCCTCCAGCCCGGGTGAGGGACGGCGCTCGTGAAGGTGGCCCTCGAGGTCGTGGCTGTCTTCTTCGTGGTGACCATCCTCGCGACCGTCGCGTTGCGGGTTCGAAAACTTCGCCGCGACGAGATGCGCGCACTCTCCAAGCCCGTAGAACGCCGGCTCATGGCGCCGCCACCGTCGCCCTACGCGCCCTCGAAGGGATTCCGACTCCTCGACTCTGAGGGGGCGCCCCTCAATCGACCCCCCGTTGAGCGTCCCCGTCTAGATCCGGCACGGCACTACGTCTTTAATGAATTGAGCAGCCCAAACGACGAGGTCGTCAACTCCAGCCTTCGCCACAATGACGACTGGTTCCTCTCGAGGTCGTCGAACCGTTCGACGCTATCGATCGTCCTCCGCCGCCTCGTCGCCTTCGTCCTCGTCGCGCTCGTCATCGCCATACTCGCCACCTACTACGTCAATCATCACGGCGCCAAGACCAAGCACCACAACACCACGACACCCACCACCTTGAGCGTCACGACGACGACGCTGCCCGAGTTGCGCGTGACCTCAGCGAGTGGCGACGAGGCGATCTATGAGGTTTCCGCGACGAGGTACCGCGTCACCGTGACCGCGACGGGAGGGTCAACCTCGGCGGTCTACGAGGAGGGTTCGTCCAATTCTCTTGACTGGCAGGGCACCGTCGAACCCGGACACGATGAGTCTCTCGTGGTGAGCGGAAACGCTCGAATCACGCTCGGCACGCCCGCGAATGCGAGCGTGGTCGTATCGGGCCGACGCGTTGTTTTGCCTTCGCCGTTGCCCTCGACGCTGGCGCTGGTCTTTCGTCCCTCGACGAACACTACGAACTAGCGGCGATCTCGTTGAGCAACCAAGCGAGCACCTGCGCCTCATCGCGCCAGGCGTCGTAGCGACCCGAGACCCCGCTGTGCCCGGTGCCCAGTTCCATCTTCAAGAGGACCTCGTTCTCCGGGTTCGCGTCGCGCAGGCGCAGCACCCACTTGGCCGGTTCCCAGAACCCCACGCGCGAGTCGTTGAGTCCGCCGGTGGCGAAGACGTCTGGGTAACGGATCGAGCGGCCGTCCTCGTCGTGGGTGCGGACGTTGTCGTAGGGGGAGTAGCTCAACATGGTGCGATAGCTCGTCGCACTCGCCTCGGGGTTACCCCACTCCTCCCACTCGCCCACCGTGAGGGGGAGAGAGGCATCGAGCATCGTCGTGACGACGTCGACGAAGGGCACCTCGGCGACGACCGCGCGAAAGAGCTCCGGCGCGCTATTCATGACCGCGCCCATCAACAGACCCCCCGCCGATCCGCCGCGCGCCGCCAACTGCGCCGGCGTCGTCCAGCCTTCTGCGACGAGCCACCGCGCGACCGCCACGAAGTCGCTGAAGGTTGTTGGTTTCTGGGCGAGACGGCCCATCTCGTACCACGAGCGCCCCATCTCACCGCCGCCGCGGATATGCGCGATCGCGAAGATGACACCCCGATCGAGCAGCGACAGGCGCAGCGAGGAAAAGGCCGGATCGATCGATATCTCGTAGCTGCCGTACCCGTAGAGGAGAAACGGCGCGGGATCCTTTGGCGTGAGGGTCCCGTCCGCGGCGACGGTAACGAGGTCGCCTCGCGCAACGACCGAGACGGGAACGCGCACCTGGTCACTGGCCTCGACCCAGAGTCGACCGGTGACGTACTTACTCTCGTCGTAGCCACCGAGGACTTGTTGCTGCTTGCGAAGGATCATCTCACCGGTTTGAACGACGACGTCGGCGACCAGCCGCGGGGTGACGAGCGACGTGACCAAGACGCGCACCTGCGTGGTCGCAAAGTTCGGATTCGACGTGAGTACCACCGTGTTCGGGAACGAGCCGCCGTCAATCAAGCGTGAACGCTCGATCAGGTCGTCGCCGAAGGGGTCATCGCCGTCGAGGAGCGCGACGAGACGCAACGCGGCGCAACCGTTCTCCCGGTCGCTCAGCGCCAGAAAGTCCGAGAATGCGTCGACGCCGTCGAGGCGACAGCCACTGCGTTCGGGGACGATCTCGCGCCACTCGCCACCCTCGGCGAGTCGAGCGAGCAGACGGAAGTCGGTGGCGTCCTCGTTGGTCATCTTCAGCCACCAACGCCGTCCCTGCGCGTCGACGAAATGCTCGACGCCGTATTCAATGCCGTGTCGGCGCTCTTCGAAGACGAGGAACGTTCCCGTGGGCTCGTCGGCGAGGAGGTAGCGCACTTCGCTCGTCATCGAGGAGTTGAGCATCACGACGATGACCCGGTCGTCACGACTACGACCGACCGACACCGTGTACTGCGCGTCGTCCTCTTGGTAGACGAGCACGTCGTTCGAAGAGGGGGTCTCGAGTTCGTGTCGCCAGAGTTGCCAGGGACGCATCGCGTCATCGACCCGGGTGTAGAAGAAGTGGCGACTGTCGTTCGCCCACGCGAAGCCGTACGCCACGTCAAAGAGTTCGTCGCTGATCGGCGCCTGATCGGCCAGGGGGCGGATCGTCACGTGGTGTCGCTCGTTGCCCTCGAAGTCCGTACCGACCGCGACCCACGTCTCATCGGGACTGAGCGCGAGTACGCCCACCGAGAGGAACTCGTGGTCGCCGGCTTCTACGTTCTCATCGAGGATGACCTGTTCGCCCGGGAGGGTCGCAGCGGGATCGATGTCCGGCGGGGTGAGGTCCTCGCTCGTAACGGGCACGCGAACACTGATCGGATAACTCAGTCCTTCGCGGGTGCGTACGAAGTACCACCAGTTGCCCTTGCGCACCGGTACCGAGATGTCGGTCTCTTCGACGCGGTCTTTGATCTCATTGAAGAGTTCCTCCTCAAGCTCCTTCTGGGGGGCGAGCTGCGCGGCCAGGTACGCGTTCTCCGCGCGGAGGTGATCAAGCACCTCTTCGTTGTCGCGGTCCATGAGCCAGTAGTAGGGGTCGATCCGGGAGTCGCCGTGGCGGGTGATGGTGTGGGGACGTTGGGGAGCAGTGGGGGGAGTAGGCACCTCCCCACTTTGGCAGCAATCAAAGGGGCATAGCGCGGTCGGTATTTAGTACTATGGACGTAGGGATTATCCCAAAGGAGCGCAATGGCGATTGACAACTTGGACTTCAGCCGTTACCAGCTGGGCTGGTCGGACGATCAGTTGCCGGTGTTTAAGCCGAAGAAGGGCATCAACGAGGCCATCGTGCGTGAGATGTCGGCGATGAAGAACGAAGAGCCCTGGATGCTCAAGTTCCGCCTGGACGCGCTAAAGCGCTTCGAGAAGAAGCCGATGCTGCCGTGGTTCGCGGACCGCATGCCCGATCTCGACTTCAACGACATCTACTACTACATCAAACCCACCGATCACCAGGTGAACTCGTGGGACGACCTACCCGACGCGATCAAGAACACCTACGAGCGTTTGGGTATCCCCGAGGCCGAGCGCAAGTATCTGGCCGGCGTGACGGCCCAGTACGAGTCAGAGGTCGTCTTCCATCGAAATCGCGAGGACTTAGAGCGTCTCGGTGTCCTCTTTTGCGACATGGACACCGCCGTGCGCGAGTACCCGGAGTTAGTGCGCAAGTACTTCGGCACGATCATCCCGCCCAACGACAACAAGTTCGCGGCGCTCAACTCCGCGGTGTGGAGCGGTGGCTCGTTCATCTACGTCCCACCGGGCGTCAAGGTCGACCAGCCGCTGCAGGCTTATTTTCGCATCAACACCGAGAACATGGGTCAGTTCGAGCGCACCTTGATCATCGCCGACGAGGGGTCTCAGGTCCACTACGTCGAGGGTTGCTCCGCGCCGGTCTATTCGACCGACTCGTTGCACTCGGCCGTCGTCGAACTCGTTGCGCTACCGGGCTCGCGCATCACCTACACCACGATCCAGAACTGGTCGAACAACGTGTACAACCTCGTCACCAAGCGCGCCCGCGCCGAGGCCGAAGCCCACGTCGAGTGGATCGACGGCAACATCGGATCGCGTCTCACCATGAAGTACCCCTCGGTCTACCTGATGGGGCCGAAGGCCTCGGGTGAGGTCCTCTCGGTCGCCTACGCCGGTCCCGGCCAGGTACAGGATGCCGGCGCGAAGATGGTGCACTGCGCGCCAGAAACGACCTCGACGATCATCTCGAAGTCCATCTCCAAAGACGGTGGCACGACCGCCTACCGCGGCCTCGTCAAGGTCGAAGAGGGCGCGACGGGTGCGAAGAGCTTCGTGCGCTGTGACGCGTTGATATTGGACGAGCAGTCCGTTTCGGAGACGCGGCCCTACATGGAGGTCGGCGAGCAGGACGCGTCGATCGGTCACGAGGCGACGGTGTCGAAGATTGGGGACGACCAGTTGTTCTACCTCATGAGTCGCGGACTCACCGAGAGCCAAGCCATGGGCATGATCGTCAACGGCTTCATCGAGCCCGTGACCCGCACGCTACCCATGGAGTACGCGGTCGAGTGGTCGAGGTTGATCGAACTACAGATGGAAGGCTCCATCGGCTAACGAGGCGGCCGCCACATCGTGTAGTACGGCGGTCCTTCAGTCATCGGGTGCAGCGTCTCTTTGAGGTCGAAGCCGAAGCGGCGGTAGTACGCGAGGTTCTCTTCCTTCTGGGTCTCTAAGTACCCACCGACGCCCTCGGCGTCGATGTGCGAGAGGCCGTCGGCCATGAGCAACGTGCCCGCGCCGACGCGTTGACGCGCGGGATCGGTCGCCAGGAGCATCAGGTACCAGTGCTTCTCCTTCGGGTGGACCTTCAACAGTGTCGAGAGGTAGCGCGCTCCCACGCGCAGCGAGCGTGGCTGGCGGTACAAGGCTCGTAGGGATCCCGGGATTTGGGCCAACTGCGAGAGGAGCGGCGGGGGGAACTGGTCGGTCTTCAGCCAGCCCGCGACGGCCACGATCGCGTCAGTGGTGTCTCGCACGGTGGTCACGCGCCCGCCCTTACCGAGATGCTTCAGCTGTTCGTGAAAGAGGATCGCGGCGCTTCGTGCGCGAGCGCGGTCGTTGGGCATGAGGAAGCGAAAGTAGCTGTCGTCGAAGAATGCGCGCATCGCAACCCCCGCGGCCTCGTCGAGTTGGGCCCCCGTCAGGGGAGCGTCATCGAAGCGAAAGTCGTTGGCCACATGGCGAAGCCTAGGCACGTGACGTACGTGCGACAATAAGTAGATGGGCATGCGTGAAGAGTGCAAGCACTTTCAGAGTCGAACCTACAAGTCCGGCGAGGTGGCGCGGTTCTGCGTGCTCGGGGTCGCGCCGGACCAACCGTGGTCGTGCCCCGAGAACTGTTTGACCTACGAGCGTCGCCTCGTGGACATTGGCTGGGCGCACGGCTCGCTCGTCGACCGACCCGTGGAACCGGCACCGCCGGACGTTCCACTCGAAATACGCCGAGAGTTGCTCGACGCGGCGAGCGAGATCGTCAACGCGGTGGCACCAGAGTTAATCGAGGAGCGCAGGCGCCAAGTCGAGTCGGGCCAGAAGGGCCGTCGTCGCGGGGGCAAGAAGAAGAAAAAGGGCAGTTAGTCGCCGGTGAAGTCGGGCGCTCGGCGCTCGAGGAAGGCCGTCATCGCCTCGCGCAGGTCGTTGCTCTGGAGGTACATCGTGTTCCAGCGCGCCACGAAATCGAGCCCCTCTTCGACGGTGCGGCCGTCGTTCGCCGCGAGTACAGCTTTGGTGCCGCGCACCGCGATGGGTGAGTTGGCGGCGATCTCCTCAGCGAGCTGTGTCGCCGCCGCCAGTACCTCCTCGGCGCTGGTGCCGTGCAGGGAGTTCACCAGACCGATCGCTTCGGCGCGTACGGCGTCGATGTCCTTGCCCGTGAACGCCAGTTCGGCCACGTGGCCCGCGCTCACGATTCTCGGCAGGCGCTCGAGCGTTCCGAGGTCCGCGACGATTGCGACCTTGGTCTCGCGAACCGAAAAGATGGCGTCGCCTGACGCGAGACGGATGTCACACGCGGTGATGAGATCGACGCCGCCGCCGATGCAGTAGCCGTGCACCGCCGCGATCACCGGGACGTCTAACGCAGCGAGGGAGGTGACTGAGTGTTGCATCGTGCGCACCGCCTGATACGTGCGCGCGTTCGCGGTCGCTTTTGATCCTTCGCCGCCGCCGGCGAGGAATCCGCCACCGTACTCTTTGAGATCGAGCCCGACGCTGAAGTGTGGGCCCTTAGCGGCGACCACGACGACGCGGACCGAAGGGTCGCTCGCCAGCGCCGCCGCCGCGAGCGGCAGATCTCGCCAGAAGGCGCTACCGAGGGCGTTGCGGGCCTCGGGACGATCAAGCCAGAGTGTCGCGACGTGGTCGTTGACGTCAAGGGTGAGTACGTCCGAGGAGAATTCCATGGTGACAGTTCTAACAGTGCGTCGTTGGTCCCCGTTGCGCCGCGGCGCCAACACCTCCCGGTACACTGCCTGAGTCCTTTATTGCTATGACCACCTTCGCTGATTCAGCCTCCCTCTTTATAAACGATCGGCCCGACGCGGCCGCGAGGCGTCTCGCCTGGTCGGTCTTTGAAACAACCGGCCTGCCCACCCCGAGTGACGAGGTGTGGCGATACGCCCCCCTGGGCGATCTCGGCCTCGAGCGATTCAACGTACCGAGTGCTCCCGCGAGCGTCCCCGACTCACCCTTCGCACTCGAACTCTCTCGGCGAGCTGGTCTCGTGATTCGTGTTGTCGACGGCTTCTGCGTCGACACTGGTTCGCCACTCGAGGGCGTCAGCGTCGAGGTCGACGAGACGAACGACTCTTTGGCCGGCGAGTCACTGCTCCAGCGTTATGAGAGTGACACGTTCGCACTGCTGAACGCCGCCTTGGCGCCGGGCGCGACGGTTATTCGTATTGCGGCCGGGGTCAACGTCGCCGAACCTATCGTCGTGCTCAACGAGTCGACGGCCGGTTCGTCGTTCCCGCGAACCCAGATCGTCCTCGGGCGCGGCTCGAGCGTGACGGTGGTGGAGTACTTCGAGGGTGGCACCAATGCGCTGGTCGTCCCGGTGAGTGAGTACCGGCTCGAGGACAACGCGTCGCTGCAACTCATCACGTACCAGCGATTGGACTCAACCGCGTGGCACGTCGCGCGCACGACCGGATTCTTGGGTCGGGACGCTCGTCTCCACCAAGCGGTGGTGGGACTTGGCGCGCACTACGACCGTTCGCGTAACGACGCTGAGCTCCTCGGGGCGGGGAGTTCGAACGAACTGCGAACGACGTTTCTCGGAAGTGGCACGCAAGTCCATGACTTTCGCACCCGTCAGTTTCACGTGGCGCCGCGCACGACCTCGACGCTGCTCTCCAAAGGCGCCGTCGCCGACGAGTCGCGTTGTGTCTACACCGGACTCATCGAGATCGAAAAGGGAGCCAAGCGCACCGACGCTCGTCAAACGAACCACAACCTTCTGCTTTCCCCGCACGCGCACGCCGACAGCGTGCCCAACCTCGACATAAGAGAGAACGACGTCATGTGCGCCCACGCCTCGAGCGTTGGACCACTCGATGAACTCCAGCGCTGGTACTTAGAGTCGCGCGGGGTGAGTCGCGAGGACGCCCAGCGACTCCTCATCCAGGGATTCTTCTACGAGATGCTGGCGGCCCTGCCGAGCGAGCTCGCCGAACTCGTTGGGGGCGACGTCGCCTCCGTGCTGGCGAGCGTTGCGGTGGGGGCGCCGTGAGCGCCGTCGACATCGGGACCTTGAGCGATTTCGAAGAAGGCGTGCCGCGCCAACTACACGTCGAAGGACGAACGCTGGTCGCTGTGCGCATCGACACGACGGTCTTCGTGCTGGACGACCGCTGCAGTCACGAGGAGTTCAGCCTCGCCGACGGGGAAGTCGACGTGGAAACCAAAGAGATCGAGTGCGCTCGTCACGGGGCCATGTTCCGTCTGAGTGACGGGGTGCCGGTATCACTCCCGGCGACCAAGCCCGTTGCGCACTACGACGTGCGCGACGAGGGCGGACGAATCCAGGTCGTGCTCCCGTGAGTTCGACGCTCATTATTGCGGGACTTCGCGTGGAGGTCGGGGGACGAGAGGTCCTCAAGGGATTCGACCTGACGATGCACTCGGGCGAGGTACACGCCATCATGGGGCCCAACGGATCGGGAAAGTCGACGTTGGCTCACGCCCTCACCGGTCACCCGGGGTACAGGGTGCTCGACGGTTCGGTGACCATCGACGGCGTGGAGCTCTTGACGATGTCCCCGACCGATCGGGCGAGGGCGGGACTCATGCTCGTCCTCCAACAGCCCTTCGAGATACCGGGCGTGCGATCCTTTGATCTCTTAGAGGCCGCCGGCGCCGATCCGGCGACGTTGCGCGCTCGAATGCTCGAAGAAGCGAAGCGCATCGACCTCGCACCAGAGCTGCTCGAGCGATTCGTGAACGTTGATCTCTCCGGCGGCGAGCGCAAGCGCGCCGAGATGGTCCAGCTCGGTGTCCTTCGTCCGAGGTTCGCGATGCTCGACGAGATCGACTCGGGGCTCGACGTCGACGCCCTCGATGCCGTGGCGCATCGTCTCTCGGCGGCGACGAGGGAGTGGGACTGCGGCGTGCTCGCCATCACCCACTTTCGTCGTCTACTCCTGGAACTCACTCCCACGATGATTCACGTGGTCAGCGACGGTCGCGTGGTCGCCACCGGTGGGCCGGAAATGGCCGTCACCCTCGAACGCGACGGCTACGAGGTCTTTCGCGGCGCCGCGTTGAACTAGCCAGAATGGCTGAAGGCGGTACTCTTTTCTAATGCCTAGTGGACGTGACGACTCTCCCGGCGCGTCCACACCCGGGAGAAAAGCTCGCAAGGAACTCGCTAACCAGCAGCGCCTGCTCGCGCTCGGCGACGCGGTTGACCAGCAAAGTGGCGTCAGGCATCGCCGTCGCAAGGCGCACAAGCACCCCGTTGGTCGCTGGATTGGAATTTCCGCGGTCGTGATCGTCGTCGTCATCGCCGGCGTCGTCGGTGGTGGTTACCTCTACGCCCAGTACCGCTTCCACAAGATCCCCAAGATCACCGTCAAGGGCGAGGCACCACTGCCCATCTCGGGTCAGCCCTTTAACATCTTGATGATCGGCTCGGACTCGCGAGTGGGACTGAGTGGCCTCACGGCCCGTCAGACCGGCGCCACGTCAGGCCAGGCCGCCGGTCAACGCAGTGACGTCGTGAAGATCATCCACGTCGACCCCGACGCCGGGACGATCTCCATGGTCTCGATTCCCCGCGACACGATGGTGACATTGCTCGCAAACCAGTCGCTCTACGGACAGTTCAACCGAATCAACGTCAACTTCGGCAACGGTCCCTCACTGCTCGCCCAGACGATCACCGCCAACTTCGGCATCCCCATCCACCAGACCATCGTGGTGAGCTTCGCGGGACTCATCAACGCCGCCGACGCACTCGGTGGCGTCTACCTGGACTTCCCCTACCCGGCGTGGGATCCCAACTCCGGACTGCGAATCCTGCACCCGGGCTGTCAGTTGGTGCAGGGCTTCCAAGCCCTCGCCGTCACGCGAAGCCGGCATTTCTATTACAACGTCGACCACGCCAAGACCTTTCCCGACCTGAATGACTCCTACGATCAGCTCTACAACCTCGGCTGGATCTACGACGGCACGAGCGACTTCGGACGAATTGACCGTCAGGGCGACTTTTTGCGCGCGATGGTTGATCAGGCCAAGAAGCTCTACAACCCCTTCACGATCAACTCGTTCCTCTCCAAGTTGCCCGAGGGAATCACCCTGGACCAGAGTTTCTCGCTGAATGAACTGATTGGCTTAGCCGTGAGGTTCCACAGCATCAACGCGAACGCGATCCTCACCTACACCCTGCCAACCTTTGCTGCCAACAACACGGCCCTCGGCGACGTGCTCTTCGTCGACCAGCCCTACGCCCAACAACAGTTGGTCAGCATCTTCGGCAATGAGCTCGAGTCTCCGACGAACCCGCCGCCGAACGCCGCGCTGCAGTCCGTCGCTCCGCCCTACGTCGCGGTCACCCCGTCGACCACAACGACGACCACGGTTCCCTCGACGAAGAAGAAGCATTCGACCGGCACCACCACCACGACAACCACGACGCTGAATCCGACGCTGTCCCAGCCGAACTTCGATCCGCGGCCCTGCGAACCGAGCTAGGAAGTACTGACCTCTTCGAGTCCCTGGCGCAAGGTGTTCCACGCGAGCGTCGCGCACTTGATACGAACCGGGAACTTGACGACGCCCTGTAAGGCGGCGAGTTCGCCCAAGCGACGCAGGTCGACCTCGACGTCACTCTCATCTTTGAGCGCGGCTTCGTGACCGGTCATGAGATCCTTGAAGGTGTCGATGGTCGCCTGCACGTCCTCTAACGCCTTGCCCTTGACGGCCGCGCTCATGAGCGACGAGGAGGACTGGGAGATCGAGCAACCGTGCCCGGTCATCTTGATGTCCGCGAGGACGCCGTCACGCACGTCAAGGTAGAGCGTGACCTCGTCACCGCAAAGGGGGTTGAAGCCCTCGACCTTGTGGGCCGGGGGCGTCGCGAGCTCGCCGCGGTTTCGCGGCGAACGGTAGTGGTCGAGGATGATTTCGCGATAGAGGTTCTCGAGGTTCGACACGCGTTAGCCAAACATGGAGATCGCGGCCTCGAGGGCCTCGAGGAGGACGTCGGTGTCCGCCTTAAGTGAATAGGGGCCGAAGGACGCCCTCGCGGTCGCGGCGAGACCGAAGCGTCGCATGAGGGGCTTGGCGCAGTGGTGTCCCGGACGCACGCAGACGCCGAACTCGTCGAGCACCTGGGCGACGTCGTGGGGGTGCACGCCCTCGACGTCGAGGCTAATCACGCCGCCGCGGTCCTTCGTGTCGTGGGGTCCCACGATGCGCACGCGACCGGCGAAGTTCGATTCGAGCCGGGTGAGCGCGTCGACCGTGAGTTCGTGGTCGTGGTCGGCGATGTTATCCATGCCCAGACCCACTAAGTAGCGCACCGCGGCGTGCAGGCCGACGGTCTCGGCGATGGGTGGCGTGCCCGCTTCGAAGCGCGCGACGCCCTTGGCGGGGGTGAATCCGTCGAGGCGCACGTCAGCGATCATGCCGCCGCCGCCCAGGAAAGGCGGCATCGACTCGAGCACGCTCGCGCGCGTCCATAACACGCCGATGCCCGTTGGTCCGAGCATCTTGTGACCGGAAAAGGCGAGGAAGTCGACGTCGAGTTCACGTACGTCAGTGGGACCGTGGACGATCGACTGAGCCCCGTCCACGGCGATGAGCGCCCCCACTCCGTGGGCGGCTTGGGCGAGTTCGCCGATGGGGTTCTTGGTGCCGAGCACGTTGGACATCGCGGTCACCGACACCAGCTTGACGCCTTCTAGGAGTTCGTCGAGTTTGGTGAGATCGAGTCGGTAGTCGTCCGAAACCGGGATGAAACGGACCTCGATGCCGGTGGCGTCACGAAGTTGGAACCACGGCACGATGTTCGCGTGGTGCTCCATCTCCGAGACGAGCACGACGTCACCGCGAGTGAGCGTGCTCGCCCCCCACGAGTGCGCGAGCAGGTTGAACGACTCGGTGGTGTTCTTGGTGAAGACCACTTCGTCGGCGCCCCCGGGCGCGTTGATGAACGACGCGATTGCGGCGCGCGCGCCTTCGTATTCTTCGGTGGCTTCATTCGCGGTTTGGTAGACCCCGCGGTGCACGTTGGCGTGGTGAAGTTCGTAGTAGCGGCTCATCGCTTCGATGACGGCTCGTGGTTGGAGGGAACTCGCGCCGGAGTCGAGGTAGGTGATGGGTCGCCCGTTGACCATCCGTCGAAGCAGCGGCACGTCGGCGCGCACGCGGCGCGCGTTGAAGCTGGTCACGCGCGCACCGGTCGCCAGGCGTCGTAGCCGTCGCGGTCGATCTCGCGAGCGAGTTCGGCCCCGCCGCTGTGGACGATCTGGCCGTCGAAGAGCACGTGCACGTAGTTCGGCTGGATCTCGTCGAGCAACTTCACGTAGTGGGTGACGACCACCGCGCCCATGGAGGGGTGCTGTTCGCGCACGGTGGAGACGCCCTTGGCGACCACGCGCAGGGCGTCGATGTCGAGACCCGAGTCAGTTTCGTCGAGCAGTGCGATGACCGGCTCCAGTAGCGCCATCTGGAGAACCTCGTTGCGCTTGCGCTCACCACCGGAGAAGCCGTCGTTGAGGTGTCGTTCGGCGAACGCGGCGTCGATGCCGAGTCGGTCCATCCATTCGGCCAGGTCGAGGCGGACCTCGAGGACGCTGAGTTCGTCCAGTCCCTTACGCGCGGCGATCGCCTGGCGCAAGAACTGGATCACCGAGACGCCGCTGATCGCCTCGGGGTACTGAAAGGCGAGGAAGATGCCGGCGCGCGCGCGCACATCGGGGGTCCAGGTCGCGATGTCCTCGCCGTTGAGCAGGATTTCGCCGCTGGTGACGCGGTAGCCGGGATGTCCCATGATGACGCTCGCGAGCGTTGACTTACCCGCGCCGTTGGGGCCCATGAGCGCGTGCACTTCGCCCGCGTAGACCGCGAGGTCGACCCCACGCAGAATCGTCGCGTCGTCGGCCTCCGCGTGGAGGTTACGCAGCTCGAGAACTGGAATTGGCACGCAGCGAGCCTACTGGCGGAGACCGTCGCGACGACCGATTTTTACCAGCCGCGATCGATCCACTCATCGAGGTGCGGGCGCTCGGTCCCGATCGTCGAGGGCGCACCGTGACCGGGCCAGATCGTGGTCGCGGCGCCGTAGACGCGGAAGAGTCGCTCCTCAATCGAGGTGATGATCGTGGGGAAGCTGCCGCCCTCGGAGGCGGTGTTGCCCGGCCCCCCGGGGAAGAGGGTGTCGCCGGTGAAGAGCATCGGGGTGTTCTCCAACGCAAAGCAGATGCTGCCCGGCGTGTGACCGGGCGTGTGCACGCTGCGCAGGCGTAGGTGACCAACCTCGTGCACGGAGTCGTCTTCGATGACGTGGTCGTAGCTTGGCAGCATGGCCGCGTCCTCTGCTTGCACCCAGACGTCGATCCCGGCCGCGCGGACCTCTTCGACGGCGCCAATGTGGTCCCAGTGCCCGTGGGTCTCTAGGACCGAGGTGACCCCCAGACTGGTCGCCACGCGAAGGAGCCGCTCGTGCTCATTCGCGGCATCGATCAATGCCGCCACGCCGCTCCGCCGACAACGCACGACGTAGACGTTGTTGGCGATAGGCCCCACGACGAAGCGGTACACCTCGGCGCCCGCGTCGGACCAGACCAGTTCCACGTTGTCCACGACCCCAGACTGACACGAAATCCCCGCGGTGGAGAGTTGAGTAATCTCGGTCGTGGCGGTAGGCGCGGAGAATGAGGGTGCGATGAATTTTGGCTTCAGCGAAGAGCAAGACGAACTTCGCAAAATGGTGCGGCGCTTCTTAGAAGAGAAGTCGCCCGAGACCGAGGTCCGACGACTCATGGCGACCGAGGAGGGCTACGACCCCGCGGTGTGGTCGCAGATGGCGAACGAGCTCGCCCTCCAGGGACTCGGGATTCCTGAAGAGTTCGGCGGCCAGGGATACGGTCCGGTTGAGCTCTACGTGGTCTTTGAAGAGATGGGCGCCGCGCTGCTCTGCGCGCCGTACTTCTCGACCGTGGCGCTCGCCGCCAACGCGTTGCTCTTCGTTGGCAACGAGAAAGACCACGCCGCGTACTTGCCGGGGATCGCCTCGGGCGAGACGATTGCGACGGTGGCCCTGACCGACGACGCCGGGATGTGGGACCTTCGTTCCACCTCGACGACCGCGACGCGCGAGGGGGACCACTTCGTGATCAGCGGCGTACGCAGCTACGTGACCGACGGGTCAACCGCGACGCTGTTACTCGTGCCTGCCGTCACCGACAAGGGTCTCTCCCTCTTCGCCGTGGCCGGTGACGCCGAGGGTGTCACGCGCGAGGTCTTAGCGACGATGGACCAGACCCGCAAGCAGAGCCGCATCGAGTTCGCCAACGCACCCGCGACACTCGTGGGCGAGGAGGGCGCCGCGCTCGCCGGCCTCGAGACGACCGCCCAGGTGGCCGCCGCGGCGTTGGCGGCCGAGCAGGTGGGCGGCGCCCAGCGGGTGCTCGACGCGTCGGTTGAGTACGCGAAGAACCGCGTCCAATTCGGCCGGCCCATTGGTTCGTTCCAAGCGATCAAGCACAAGTGCGCCGACATGCTGCTCGACGTCGAGTCCGCGAAGTCGGCCGCGTACTACGCCGCCTGGGCCGCGCAGGAGCGCAACGAGGAACTCCCCATCGCCGCGTCCCTGGCCAAGTCCTTCTGCTCGGAGGCCTACTTCCACTGCGCGGCGGAGAATATCCAGATCCACGGGGGCATCGGCTTCACCTGGGAGCACCCGGCGCATCTCTACTTCAAGCGAGCCAAGAGTTCAGAACTGTTCCTCGGCGACCCGGCGTACCACCGAGAACTGCTGGCGCAGCGCCTGGGCATCTAGTCGCTCGTGCTCGTCCACGAGCAGATCAAGAGCGGACGGACGGTCCTCGACCTTCGTCTCTCTAACTCGAACGCACGTCCCCTCCCCGGGCACGTCCTCGTGCTGGTGCACGGACTGCCCCGTCTGGTGGGCATGGGCCGCCAAGCCGCGGGGCTCTTGCCCGAACTGGCCGAACACGTCGCCACCGAATCGGGGTGGCTGGTCGCCTCGGGCACGCTCTCGGGCGTCGGGGGCAGCACCGGCACGTTCTCGGCGTCCAAGTGGCTCGACGACCTGCGCGTCATCATCGATCGCGTCGCCGACGAAGAACAACGCGTCTCCCTCGCCGGATTCGGCTTCGGGGGATCGCTCGCCTTGGCGGTCGCGGCGAAGGACGAACGCGTGCGCGGGGTGGCGACCTTCGCCGCGCCCGCGCACCTGGCCGCGTGGGGCGGATCGCCCGAGGAGATCCACCGCGCCGTCCAGGTGGCGGGCGTCGTGGGGGACGAGAAGGACCTGCTCGACGCGGCGGCCTTGTATCAGGACCTGCTCGCCGTCGACCCGATGGGCGCCATCGCCAAGATCCCGCCGCGGCGACTGTTGATTGGACACGGGACCGACGATCTCGAAGTACCGGCCTCGGACGCGCGCGATCTTGTCGCCGCCGCCGACGGAAGGGCGGAACTGCGTCTGATCCAAGGGGCGGGTCATCAGCTTCGGGCCGATCCCCGGATGGTGGCGACGCTCCTAGGTTGGCTGGACCGTCACCGCTAGCAGCGCGTCGTCGAGCGCGCTCCTGATCGCTCGGGCCGCTCCTTCGGGGTCGTTTGATTCAGTGAGTGCCCGCACCACTACGAAGTGGCGTAGTCCCGCGTCGACGAGTCCAGCGACGTTGGCGGCGTTGACGCCGCCCGTTACGAACACTGGCCGAGGAGTACGCGTCTGGCTGGTCGTCGCGTACGCGACACCGGTGCCCGCGCGGCCCAACTTGGTAGGGGTGGGCACGATCGGCCCGGCGCTGAAGTACGTTGCGTCCTCATCGAGCGCTCGGTCGAACTCCTCGCTCGAGTGCGTCGAGAGCCCCACGATTGCGGCTCTGCCGAGTAACGCGCGACAGTGCGTCACGCTGACGTCGTCTTGACCAACGTGGACGCCATCGGCCCCTGCGGCGAGCGCCAACTCCGGAGAATCGTTCACAATGAAGGGCACGCCCGCGTCGTGGCATATCGAACGCATCAGTCGAGCCGCGTCGAGTTGTTCTTCGGGCGGCGCGACCTTTTCGCGCAGTTGCACGATGTCGACCCCACCGCGCAGCGCCGCCGGAAGGAACACACCTAGGTCGTCGCGCAGTCCCACGCAGAGGTAGAGCTGGCGGGTTGAGAGGTCGAACACGCCCCCACCCTAGAAGGGGGGCTCACGCGTCACTCCGGGAAGGTACGTGAGGCAGAATGGTTGGGTGCAGATTCCCGCCAAGGCCGAGTACGCGATTCGCGCACTCTTGACCCTGGCGGCGAGTGACGTGTCGGTGAGTGCCGACCACCTGGCCCACGAACAAGACCTACCGGCCAAGTTTCTCGGAGCGATCCTCTCCGACCTTCGCCGCGGGGGACTCGTCACCAGTCAGCGCGGCCCCGAGGGTGGCTTTAAATTGGCGCGCGACCCCGACACCATCATGATCGCCGACATCCTGCGCGTGGTCAGTGGTCCGATGGCGGGGGTGCGCGGCATGCGTCCAGAGACCTTGATCTACGAGGGTGAAGCCAAACACCTCCGCGACGTGTGGGTCGCGGTGCGCGGCACGCTGCGCGAAGTCCTCGAGCACGTCACCCTCGGTCAGGTGCTGCGCGGGGAGCTCCCCGTCGCCGTTACGAGGTTCACGAGCGATCCGGACGCCTGGATTACCCGAGTCATATGATTCGCATCTATACCGATGGCGCCTGCCGCGGTAACCCGGGACCGGGAGGCTGGGCGTGGGCGAGTGACGCGAGCGACTTCGCCAGCGGCGCCGAAGCCCACACGACGAACCAACGCATGGAAGTGCGCGCGGTCATCGAAGCGCTACTCGAACACTCCAGCGGCCCCATCCACATCGTCAGCGACTCGACCTACGTCGTCAAGTGCTTCCACGACAAGTGGTACGCGGGATGGAAGCGACGCGGTTGGAAGAACTCCAAGGGTGACCCTGTCGCGAACCGGGACCTCTGGGAGACGTTGATCCCCCTCGTGCTCGAGGGCGGTCGAGCGGTCACGTTTTCGTGGGTGAAGGGACATTCGGGGGACCGGATGAACGACTTCGTCGACGAACTCGCGACGTCCGCCGCCGACGCCCAGATCGGGCGACACTCCTAGTACCGGTGCTGATCGAGGTGCCTATCCTCGTCCTGGCCCGGGCGCCAAAACATTAGGCTTCCTCCGGGGGAGGTCGCCGTTCTACTGAAGGGAAATGCCGTGGCAAACGAGGTCCAACAGTTCGATGTGGTCGTGATCGGTGGAGGACCCGGAGGCTACGCCGCCGCCCTCTACGGTGCCGCCGCCGGACTCAATATCGCCATCGTCGAATTCGACAAGGTCGGTGGGACCTGCCTGCACCGCGGCTGCGTCCCGGCGAAGGAGTTCTTAGAGACCGCCCACGTGCGTCGCACCGTCGAGCACGCCTCGAACTTCGGGATCGAGGCGACCGGCGTGACGGTCGATTTCGCGGTCAGCCAGAATCGCAAGAACGAGATCGTCGACCGCCTCTTCAAGGGACTCTCAGGTCTCCTCAAGGGTCGCAAGGTGACAATCTTTTCGGGCACCGGTCGACTCGAGAAGGACCTGACGGTCACCGTGGTCGACGGCGCCGACGCCGGGGTCGTCGCAAAGGGAACCAACGTGATCTTGGCAGCGGGTTCGGTCCCGCGGACCATCCCCGGTTTTGACATCGACGGCACGCTCGTGCTGACTTCGGATGAGTTCTTGGACCTCAGCGCATTGCCCGAGCGCGCGACGGTGATCGGCGGCGGTGCGATTGGTTGTGAGTTCGCGTCGCTGCTTTCTGATATGGGCACCAAGGTGACGATCCTCGAGGGGTTGCCTTCGATCCTGGCGGGGTGTGACAGCGAAGTCGCCACCGTCGTACAGCGTTCGTTCAAGAAGCGCGGCATTGACATCCGCGTCGGTGTGAAGATCACCGGCCACACCCCCAAAAAGGGCACGACCACCATCGCCATCGAGGGCGAGGACGGCGTGGAGACGGACATGGTCGTGATGTCCGTTGGCCGACGTGCGCGCACCGAGGGCCTACTCGCGGACGGCACCGGTGTTGAGATCAACGCCGGTGGGTTCGTGGTGGCTGATTCCTTCATGCGCACTTCGGCGCCCAACGTCTTCGCCGTCGGTGACGTCGTCGCGGGCACCCCGCAACTCGCCCACGTCGGCTTCGCGGAAGCGATCGTCGCGATAAAGACCATCCTCGGCGAGCCCGCCGTTCCCGTCGACTACGACCGCGTGCCCTGGGCAATCTATTCCAACCCCGAGGTCGCCTTCTGTGGTCTCACCGAAGCTGCCGCCAAGGAAAAGGGTTACGACGTCGTCGTGAAGAAGGATCCCTTTGGTGGGAACTCCCGCGCCCAGATCATCGGCGACACCGAGGGCGTCGTCAAGATCATCGCCGAGAAGCGAGCCGACGGCTCGGGTGGCCAGATACTGGGCGTGCACATGGCGGGACCGTGGGTCACCGAACAACTCGGCGCCGGATACTTCGCCGTGAACTGGGAGGCGACCGCCGAGGAGGCGGCCGCGCTGATTCAGCCCCACCCGTCGCTTTCGGAGACCTTCGGCGAGACCCTGCTCGCACTGGCGGGACGAGGATTGCACCTTGCCTGACGTCACGCTGCCATCTTTGGGTGAGTCGGTCACCGAAGGGACCATTACCCAATGGTTCAAGAAGGTTGGCGACGTCGTCGCGCGAGACGAGCCACTCTTTGAGGTCTCAACCGACAAAGTTGACTCCGAGATGCCCTCGCCGGCGGCGGGTATCTTGACTGAGATCATCGCGGGCGAGGGCGACACGGTGCAGACCGGTTCACGCGTCGCGGTGATCGATGATTCGGGTGCACCCGCTGGCGCGCCGGTCGCGTCTGCGACGACAGAAGCGCCCCCTTCGCCCACGGCGAGTGCTCCCGTGGCCGAGGTTGCCACGAGTGCACCACCGGTGGCCGCAGCACCTGCTGCTCCAGTGCCAGAAGAGAGTTCGAATACCGGCGTGGTCGTCTCGCCCGTGGTGCGTCGCATCCTCAGTGACGGCGGCGTTGAAGCGTCGAGCGTCCAAGGCACCGGACCCGGCGGTTCAATCACCCGGCGCGACGCCGAACGAGCCGTGGCCCAGGGCCCGACCGAAGAGGTCGTCGTGCCGCTCTCCAACGGGAAACGGCGAATGGGCCAACACATGTCGGTCTCGAGCCAAAGCACGCCGCACGGTTTCGTCGCCATAGAAGTCGATGGGAGCATCTTCGCTCAGCTCGACAAACTCGGCCGCGTCACGCGCGACGGTGAAGCGATCACCGATGAGATGGTCGTGAGCCTGGCGGCGGTGCGGGCATTGGCCGAGTTCGAATCGCTAAACGCCACCTACGTTGGTGATGAGTTCGTTCTCCATCGCACCGTCAATCTCGGCGTGCTCCGCTCCATCGCCGATGACGGGATGCTGGTGCCAGTGGTGCACGCCGCGGCCGGTCTCACGTTGCGCGCACTGGCGCGACGAGTGAACGAGCTCGATGAGCGTCTCGCGTCTCGACAACTCACGACGGACGACCTCATGGGCGGTACGTTCACGATCGCGGGCTCGCCGAGTGAGCACACGCTATGGACGACGCCCATCATCATTCAGCCCGAAGTGGCGATTCTTTCAATGGGCGCGGTCCGTACGGTTCCAGTTGTCAAGACCAGCGGCAAGACGCCGAAGATCGAGGTCGGTCGTCGCTTGGTCCTAGGGCTCTCCTTCGACCACCGGGTCTGTGAGCCCGTCGGTGCGGCGAGCTACCTCGAACGCGTCGCCGAACTCCTCGCCGGGATGGACCTAGAGAGCGAGCGCTAGGTGCTTCGTCGCCGCCACTTGGGACGCGTCAGTTTCGTTGAGGCGAATGACTTACAACGCGCGTTACTCCAAGCCAGTGACGACTACGTCTTGCTCTTCGAGCACCCGCCGACCTACACCCGAGGCGTACGGACGCTCGAGGAGAACTTCCTCGTTCCGCCCTCGACCCTTCAGGCGGTCGTGGTCGACGCGGACCGCGGTGGCGACGTCACCTACCACGCGCCCGGACAAGTTGTGGCCTGGGCGATCGTGAACGTCACGGACGATCCCGCTGCGGGCAAGGCGCACGTTCGACGACTCGAGGACGCGGTCATCGCCACCGTTCGACGCACCGACCCCGACGGCCGTCTCGGCGACGTAGGACGCCTCGAGGGCTACCCCGGTGTCTGGGCCGATCTCGCGCGCGTGCCAAAGAAGATTGCGGCCATTGGGGTACGCACCGAGCGCAACGACGCGGGCCAGCGACGTACCCTCCACGGCGTCGCGCTCAACGTCGAGATCGACCTTTCGGGCTTCTCCTTCATCGTTCCCTGCGGTATACCCGACAAGCCCGTCGCGTCGCTTCGCTCACTGGGCCTCTCGGTGACGGCGCTCGAAGTAGAGAACATCTTGGGCGAGGAGCTCGATCGCGTGCTCGGCAGCGACGTGCGAGTAGCGCGCGTGGACCGCAGCGCCGCGACGACTTCAGACGAGCGGCCGCTCATCCGACGTTTGCGTAAGGCCGGTGTCGATCCCGACGCGGGGCTCTCGATCAACACGCGTAAGCCCGAATGGCTCCGCATCGAGGCGCACATGGGTGCGGAGTATCAGTCGCTGCGAAAATTGACCGAAGACCTTCGACTGGTGACGGTCTGTGAGGAAGCGGGCTGCCCCAACATCTTCGAGTGCTGGTCGGCCGGTACGGCGACGTTCATGGTGAATGGAGAACGGTGCACGAGAGCGTGTGGATTCTGTCTTGTCGACACGCGCAAGCCAATGCCCCTGGATCCGAGTGAACCGGAACGAGTCGCCGAAGCCGTCGTTCGACTGAAGTTAGCCCACGCGGTGATTACGTGTGTCGCGCGTGACGATCTCGCCGATGGCGGTGCGGGCGCCATCGCCGCCTGCGTGCGCGCAATCCGAGCGCGCGCGCCGGGCACCGACGTCGAAGTCCTCACGAGTGACCTCAAAGGAGACCCCGACGCGCTGCAGTTGATCATTGATGAGCGGCCCGACGTGTTAAATCACAACATCGAAACGGTGGCGCGCCTACAACGAGCCGTCCGACCGAGTGCGGGTTACCTTCGGTCGTTGACTGTCTTAGCGCGGAGCGCGCGCGCCGGACTCACTACCAAATCTGGCCTCATGGTCGGACTCGGTGAGACTGCCGATGAGGTGGAAGAGACTTTGGCGGACCTCTCAGCAGTCGGCGTGCAAATCGCGACCATTGGTCAGTACTTACGACCTACCGAGCGGCACTTGCCAGTCGCACGATTTTGGGAACCTTCGGAGTTCATCGATCTCGCGGAACGAGGAAAGCGATTAGGACTACGACACGTACAGTCTTCGCCGCTCACTCGATCCAGCTATCACGCTCGAGAAGCACTGAGCGACGCCACGCCAGTTGCAGCACCGGCACTCCGTCACTGACGACGTGTGAGTTTAAGTCGGGCCTCCGACACAGTTTGCGACCTCGTTAGAGAAAGCTTCCATTGAATTTCGCGTCTCCGCGGCCGAACTAGTCATAGCGGTGAAGTCCTGACGCTGGCGTGGTCATAGATTGAGGACGTGGCAGTAGCACTTACGTCCGAGCAGTTTCTCGAATCTCCGGGAGTGGGGGAGTGGGGCGTGACGGGGAACGCCGCGACAGCTACGTATTCGACGGGCTCATTTGCCCGAGGCGTCAAATTCATCGACGTCATTGGATCACTCGCCGACGCGGCTAATCATCATCCTGACGTTGATCTTCGGTATTCGTTCGTCACGATACGACTCACCACCCACGACGTTCGTGCATTGAGTGAGCTGGATGTCAATCTTGCGCGTCAAATCTCCGAGGCGGCGCGCGAACTTGGAATCGTCGCGAACGGCGCCACCGCACAGACCGAATAGACCAATCCCGGTACGTGGGTTCTCGAAGCGAATAGTCTCCAACAGATCTTCCCAAGCAAGGTGCATCGCGCGAGTCGCCGTGTTTCAGAGATGGTGGCTCATTTTCCCGCACCCCATCAGACATCAATATCATCACCAACCTTGACGCGGCTTACTCGAGGCGCCACTGTAGGCTCGCATTCCGGTTACGCCGGGTCTCTAATAATGATGGTTGCCGTGTTGTCACTCGGAGGCGCAAAGATACCGATCCGTCTTATGATCGAGCCATGCACCATGATTGGGTGGACGGAGTAGTTCGAGAATACGACGACCGTGAAGGTTTCGGTGTCATCGATTCGCTTGACACACCTGAAGGATGTTGGTTCCACTTTTCGATGATTGAGGTCCCCGGTCATAAGACTCTGCTCGCTGACCAACTGGTTCGCTTCACTTTCGACAGCGAAGTGAAGCAGGACGGTTTTGTGTTCCGAGCCGTGCAAGTGCGGCCGTCTAGCCGAAGCACAAACCTTTCGTGCAAGAAGTCTTCAGTGCACGACGGACGATTCCTCACGTCGGATCTCCGACATCCTATGGACTAGATCCCGATCAGTGAAACAGAATTTAAGGCGATGAGACCAATTTGCGTTGAATGAAGATCCTCGTATCCGTTGGGTGATGTCCAACGCCTTAGCGGTCCAAGAGTGTTTCGATGACCGACCTATCTGATGCCTGGCGTTGGGAGTCGCTCGATGCATCAACACCAACGCCGCCACCGACTCGCCCAGTGAGCGCGGGTGCCCCTAAAGGTTCTGGATCGTCGAACACGTCGTGGAGCCAAAGGGTACGCTCGCTGCCCCAGTAGCGCATCATCGTGGCGCCTCCGTTGGGCAGGTCGCTGATATATCCCTCTGAGGTCAGAAACCCTGCCCAACTGAGATGCACCCCATCAAAGTCAGCCGCTACGCCCTCCCAGTCGGGCAGCACGTGAACCGCGATCTCGGTTCTTACTGCGTGTTGGGTAGCGACAGCTCTCAGCATCTGGGTGTCGGACCGATGTTGATTAGGACCGGGCAACTCCCAGCCAGCGTGTGGTTCTGTGGCCACTTTCGGATAGGTCTCGA